>OBXM01001214.1_pt1 | contig 17210 bp, 22 predicted proteins | sample 1538141 | NCBI WGS metagenome assembly OBXM01 (sample SAMEA2580153, study PRJEB22360) | human gut metagenome | biome: human gut; feature: human-associated habitat; material: faeces | place: Denmark | collected 2008/2010 | reverse complement strand
GAACGGCGGGATCAGAATTATAATCATAATAATAACAAAAAAAAGCCGTTAAAATTAAAAACATTGCAATAATTAAAGTGATTAAACGTTTCATAGTTATATCTCCTTTTGGCTAAATTATTATTTATCATAAATAAATTGCATTTTTTGAGTATCTGCTTTGCTAAATTCACGTGAACTAATAACGCCCTCGCCTTTTACATTTGCCTCTGAAACAATTATACCCCCATCATCTTTAACTTTTTCAACGAACATTATATGTCCATAAGGTGGTGGGGCTCCAAAGTTGCCGGGCTTAATTGAGGCTCCTGCACCGGCTTTTGGTTTACTTCCAACATTCCAACCTTGTGCTTTTGCATTGTCTCCCCAATCTCCACCATTACCCCATGTTAAAGGAACTGGCTTACCAATCTCTTTACGTCTTTGATGTACATACCATGTACACTGACCCCATGGATATGATTGACCGTTATATTTTGATTTATCGGGTTTAGGAAATTTCCCTTTGAAATCAAAACCTTTTCCGTCACTACCTTTAGAATCTGAGCATGATGTTTTAGCTTTTTCGCCTCCTAGGTCTTTCATGATACTTTTAACTGTTGGTATCCACGCATTGTTCATTCCGTCTGGGTCATTTGTTGCGCCCTCTGTTGGCGCATATTTTGGACCGATTTTTTCGGGTGTTGTAAGCCCCTCACTTATATATAATTCATTTAAGTTTTTGGCACCTGCCTCTAAACCTTTATCAATAGTAGGATATGCCGAATCGTGAATAGTACCTGCACCCATTACTGATAGTGGGTTTTTCTGTTTAGTAGCATTTGCACCTTTCCCCCATTGTGATTCACTAGATACAATAGCTACAAAAAGTGTCGGGGGAACATCATGCTTTTTAGCTATTTTCTGTAAATCTTCTGCTTTACCCTCTAACGCTCCACCTTTAGCGTTCTGTTCAAAGGTTTTCTTACCTTTATCGCTTAGGTCGCCACCTTTGACCGAACAACTTCCGTTTGTTTCCATATCTTCGTTATCTTCTTTTTGTTGATTTTGAAAACTAGCTAATAAAACAATTAAAGCTAAAAAAGGAATGATAATTGCTCCAGCTATTCCATATAAAATTTTTCGTACTCTCTTAGAACTTAATAAGGCTAATACTTTCATAACAAACAACCCCTATAAATAGTTAGAGCCTAAACTTGTTATTTTATTGTCTTTAAGTGAAATTGTTACTGTAATGACTTTGTTTTTCTTATTTTCTTGTGTTTTTATCTTCTTCAAGTATTTATCATCTTTTTTTGCTTTTTTGTCATCAAAACTATTTTTAGCTACTGTTTCTTTTAAATCTACATCATATTGAAAAGTAACTTCATTTTTATTTGAATCTTCTTTAACTGGTGTAATACTGTTCAACTTTACATCTCGATATAATAAAGATTTGCTTGTATCATTACTGAAGTCTTTCTCATCTTTATAATCTTTGTCTAGATAATCTAAAGACTGATTAAAGCTTTTGTCGGGTTCTTTAAATGAATAATCATAATATTTACTTACAAACTCATTGCCTAAATCAGATTGTTTATTATACTTTTGGCTAAATTCATCATCAGTCATTTCTTGTGGGGAAGTTTCTTTATTTTCTTCTGCCTTTTTATTATCTTTTTCGACGTTCTCTTTTGTATTATTCACAATGCCTTTATCGTTAAATTGATTAGGTACTAATAAACCAACAACAAACATAACGATTAGCATTAAAATTACAATACCTATTTTGGTAGGTTTACTCATAAAATACCTCCTATAAGTAAAGGGGCTTATTAGCCCCTTTATGTTGTTGTGTGTGTTTATTTTGTATTCCAAAAGTGGTTTTTACTTTTGGATCACAAAATAAATGCTATAAAGTTTGTAGATATTCTTCTGAATCAATTTCATGCGATACACTAAGATTTAATACTTCTGTTTCGTATTCTGTATAATCGACATCTAGCATGATTTTTTTCTTTCCAACAATTTGTACTGCCTCGCCTTTTTTAGTACCTTTTAATATTCTTCGTTTTTCTGCGTCTGATAAAACCATGAATTTTTCAAGCTGCATGATGTCATCTTCTGTTAATTGGAATAGTGTTTTAACAAATGCATTTTTGATAATTGATTTACCATATTTACCTGTACTAATAAAGTCGTCAACTTCTTGTGTGATTGTTACACAGTAACCACCATATTTTCTTATACGTTTAGCTATATCTCTTAAGAATTGCATAGTTTGTTGATGTTTTTCATCGCTTAAATACCAAGCCTCATCAACATATAACCCTACTCGTTCGTTACGGTCTTTTTTAATTTCTTCCCATAACTCCTGCAATATAATATCAAATACTGGTTTTTGAATATCGGGGTCTAGTTCGTGAATATCTACAACGTTGATTGGACTATCATAATTGTAATTAGTTTGTCCGTTGAATAACGTTGAGTATACACCTGTAACGAATGGCTCAATTGTTTGTAGTACACCTTTTAAAGTTTCTTTACTACTTTCATTTTCTAGAATTTTATTTTTCAAATCAGACATAGTAGGGAATTGTTTTTTACCCTCTAACGAAACAGTATCAAAGTCAATGTTATACATTTTATAAATATCTGTAATTACGGTTGTAAGTTCTGCTTTTTCTTGACTTGATAAATCTTCTTTAAGCCAACCAAAGAAACTTAATAGCATTGATATTTTTCTTCTTAGATAATCGCCTGCTTTTGTTTCATCTTCGCTATTTTCGTCTGCGTCTGATACAGATGAACGTATATTGAAAGGGTTGATAACTGTTGACCCACCCGGTTTTAATATTAATCTTCTTGAATCGGGCATTTTGTTATATTCTCTTTCAATGTCAATCATGAATATTCTTGAAACGTCTGTACAAACTCTATGACGCCAAGCATGACGGTTAATATAGAATGATTTACCACTACCACTTACTCCAAGTACAATCTCACTAGGATTATCAAAGATATTAGGGTCTAAACGATTGTAAATGACTGGTGCGCCTGTAACACCATTTAAACCTGCAACGACACCCTCTTGATAATTTAACTCACTTGAATTAAATGGCACCAATGAGGCTAGGTTTAATGCCGTTAAAGGATAATACATATAATCTTCAACAGTGTGCTCTTTATGACAGATAGGCAACATATAATAGTATGTGTGATTAGGTAAAAATCTTAAACGTTGTCCTCTGAATTTAGATTCTTTTAACAAGTTATCCAACTTCACTTCTGATTCGTAAAGTTCTTCTTCCGATTTTGCTTTAACAAATAGCAAAATAGTTGTTCTTGTAAGATTTTCTGATTCATCATTGATGTTATCTAAAAATGATTGTAATTCATCAATTCTATCTTCTGCTTTACGCATTGAGGCTTTACCTAGTCTTGCGTCTTTTGAGTTATCTTCTGCAACTGCTAATTGTTCTTCTACCATTTGTGTTAAATCATGCTTGTATACTGGTTCAAAGCTAATTGATATATCTAAATCTAAATCGCTATTTGTTAATTTATTAAGCCATGCGATTGCCACTGGAGATTGAATATGTGTTAAAGTATAGGTACTAATATATTCATTATTAGCGATAAGATAGTTATTATTCTCGTTGATGATTTCATTAGGTGCTATTTCATCTAGTAGCATATTATCTTCGAACTGCTGTACTGAATTGTCATTTGTTTTACGGTAAATCAAACGGCGAATAGTTCCTTTATACAACTGTATAGCTCTTGTTCCAGACGCTTGTAATAAGTTGATTATTTGATTCTTTTTGTTAAATAATTCTTGTTCGGCGTCTTTTAATTTCTTATGCTTAGATTCGATTGTGAAATAAAATGCTCTTGATTTTTCATGACCGTATGAAAGATAATCGGTATACTGTTTATAATCTTCAATACTTTTACTAACAACTTCATTAGTAGCGTCATTTGGTAAATTATCTAAATAATTTCTATATTTAGTCATATCAATGTATTCATTACTGATTAATATTTGCATACGATTTCCAATATCTAAAATATTGACTGCGTCTTGTAATCGAATAATTACATCTATGATTTCGTCCATACTCAATAAGTCTAAAGATATAGGGTCAATAACTCTGAAAACCATTCTATATTTTTTATCATGAGTAATTGCTATGCCATTATCCATGATTTCTTTTATTGGGAATGTTTCGTTATTTAATTTGCGTACTTCCTTTTCCCCTTTTGATAATTCTAAATGTTCTCTAACTTTGCTAGGTAGCATCTTTCTAGTCAGTGAGTTTTTCTTCTTCGTCTGAATGCGTTCTTGCTCTTTCTCGTCTTGCTCTGTAGATATCTTCTGTTGTGATTGTTTCTCCTTTTTGAATAGTTTCTTCATCTTTACCCACCTCTATTTTTAATATCGTATTTTTTCTGTTAGCAAATTTAGGTCTTATTAATTTAGGTTGAAATAGTCTGTATTTAACCATTTGGTATAAAACACTAAAGGTTTGTTTACCAGTATTACTATCATGTGAACATAGCGTCCATGATACTGCCATGTAACCAATTAATAAGAATATAATTAAAAACATCAGTTTGTTATTAATATCAACGTGCTTAAACTGTACAAGATAAACTAAAAACAAAGTAACTGCTAACGCTGGTACAAGTGCTAGTATCAAATAGATAAAGCCTGTACCGTCTAAACCTGCAAATGTTTTTCTTTGCTTATCATTTGAGGGAATAGAAAAATATAAGTTATTATCCTTTTTTCTAAAATACTCTTTTTCTGTTTCTTGACGTGCCATAACTACACCTCACTTTTGTAATACAATATCTATTCCAAAATTAAAATTTTGGATCAGATATTGTATTATCTTCTAGTCATAAATTTATATACTGCCATTTTAGAAGTTCCTCCGATTACTTGAGAGGCTCCAGTTGCATAAGTAAAACGTCTAATTATATGAGCGCCACTAATACCAACCATAATGACGGATAGCATTAAGAATATGTTACCCATAGTCCATTTATCAACCATGAGTTTTAGCAACCAGAATAAACATATTACATGGAATATCTGACTGAATATAACTGCGATTGTTTCAGTTACAAATACTCGCCAATATGAATCTCCTAATATTCTTGTTGACGCCATAACTGGACTAACTAGCAAACATATAACTATATTTACTAAACGCAATGCACCGTAAATATTAAATACTAAAATAGCAATGGCTAAAATTAAAATTATTCCGATACCAAACCACTGTATTTTTTCTGTATCTGCTATCGCTCCAATTTTTTTAAGTGATTTAACACCAATAATTTTTGCTATATTCTTTTCAAAATTCAATTTGGTTATATCGCCCATTCCTAATTGCTTATCATTTAAAATAAATTCAACTATTCCCTTATTAATAGCTAATAAGAAAAATTGAATTAGCCATGGCGATAATTTAATAAATATCATTGATTTTACTGTATCGAATATTAATCTAATAAAATCAACGTCTGCCCCTAAACCTCCGTTAATCATCATATTTAACGCTTTATATATAAGGAAAAAGGCTAATAAATAAATAGCTAATTGTGAAAACAATTCAAGTAGTATATCTGAATTGGGTAATACCTTATAATTGTCATACGATAAAACAGTTGTTTTCATGATTTTAAAAGTACCATTCAAGCAATCTTGAATTACTTCAAGCATCATAAGTTTAAGAACGCCTGTAAAGTCTAGTAACTCTGATATTTTACCAAGTCCCCAGTTTAATGCGTCCCCTGCCTTATCTTTGACCCAATCAAACATATGTTAACCCCCTTTTTGTTAAAAATAATAGGGAGTTTTACCCCCCTAATTTATCCAAATCTTTGTAGTAACCAGTTAATAACTTGCACGGCGATAAATACGACTAGCAAACCGATAATGATATTTTTAAAACGGTCTTTAACATTTTCACGTTTATGAGGCTCGCTTGCGTTCATGTACTTAATACCTGCAACAATTAAAAGAACTAATGCAATACTAGGTGCTACTATATAAGCCCAACCTGCAATTTGTTCAATAATGTCTTTTACATCTTCGATGAACGAAGGTCCTCCGTCTTTATCTACCGAAACGTCGCCAATAACTAGATTGAGTTTGTCTAATGTTCCCATGTCCTAACCTCCTTTAATTGATACCCTTATTATAGTTTAGACCTAAACCAATGTCAACATCATTCCTAAAAAAATAGAACCTATTTTACTAGGTTCTATTTTCCCTCATTTACTCGATAATTATATACTTTTTCAACCAACGATTTTAAGTAATCTATATTCAATTTATTCCTTATAATCGTTCTTTCTAAAGCCTGCAACATAAACTCTTGACCCGATAATGAATTTTCTTTAATGAATTGATTCACTTTAGTAAATAATTCATTAGGTAATTCTATCGTTTTGCTTTTTGTAGGCTTTGCTTTAACCATTTCATCAAAATTAGGTGTGATTATTTCTATATTATGCAATGACTGTAAACCATGCTCGACTAAATCTTGAAGTATTTTAGCGTTATATTCTCTCTTAGTTTGATACTCAAACAAATCATTATTAGTTATACCATACTTTAGAGCATTAGCTTTGCCTTGTTCTGTATATATAATTTCAAATACTTCTACTAAAATTGATGTAATAGGGCTAATTTTAAATGTTTTAACGCTAACCTTTTTCACAACCTGCACCACCTTTCAAAATGGTTTCTGTGTTGTTTCTAAATTTATTTAGATCAACAACACAGAAACTTTAGCTACCATTTACCAAAACCTTTAAAATTTTTAACTTCATCATCTTTGTAGATAGGACTTTCTTCATCATGTTCTAAATCTGCTAGGTCTTTTTGATTGTAATGGTCATTATTCATTATATTATTCTCACTATTAATATTTAAAGACTTATAATTTACAACAACGTTTTTAGTCGGTATATTATGCCAATCAGATTGTGGTAATACATTTTTAAAATCTTTTTCTTCAAAAAAGTAGGTACGTTCTAAAATCATAGTGTTGTAACCTCTAACGAATACCATGTTCTGATTATTTGTATCTAATTGATTAATCATTGATTTATTAATCGCTGCGATTTGACCTATACGTGTTGATGTTGAGTGTTCGTCGTCTTTTTCATTGTCTGAAAATATATCTGCCGTATATTCTCCACCCAATTTTATAAAATAATCTCGTGTATCTGTGTCTGTTGTACCCATTAAAACTTTGGTATCAAAACTTGAAAGTATTGTATTATAGTCATCTTTGTATTTAACTTTTATTTGATTCAATTCTTGAATAATCGCCGTTATAATTACGTTCTTTGCTCTTACCGTTGTTAAAGTGCTAGCAAATTGTTTTAATTTAGCTATATTACCGAACTCATCAGCCATGATATGAATCGGCTTTGGAAAACTTAATGACGGTAATGTGTTAGCTAAATCTATCAATTTATCTATGGTTTGGGTCATTATTACAGATGAAACAATATTACTTATAATATCTCTTTCTTGTGTAATGATGAAAACTGCCGTTTTATCATTAGCTATATCCTCATATCTAAAATCTGACTTAGATAGTAATTGTTCTGTATTTCTATCTAAAAAGTATTGCATACGTGATGAAATACCTAATAATATAGACGATTCTACTTTGCTTGATGTATTAACCCTATATAGTTGATAACTGCGCTTTGCAAGGTCTCTATCGTCCTCTATTGCGTCAAATATCATATTTCTTTTATCAACGTTATCTCCTATTTCTAAATATAAATTTATCCAGTTAGGAATATTTCGGTATTGTGGCTCAAAATGATTAACCACGTATAAAACCAATGTACTCATATATAACGATTCTGCCCTATCCCAATACGATTCATCACTTGTACTTACGCCTGTTGATTTTAAAAAGCTATCAATAAAATTTTGAGCGTCTGTGAGTGTTTCTATAAAATCAAATGGGTTAAGTGAATCACTTTTAGTCATGTCTATTAAGTTTATAACCTTAATATCATAGCCATTATTTTTTAGATATTGACTTGTAGCATTATAAGTATCGCCTTTTGTGTCAGTTGATATAAAACTTTCTCCCCTATCAGCTATTAGCTTAATATTAGGGATAGAATAAGATGTTGTTTTACCACTAGCCGTTGGTGCATTTATCAATACGTGTCTGTTCATTTTACTTTTATTCGGTTGATATACATACTTATTTTTATGTTTACCTAATAAATATGTACCATTGTATTTTTTTAATGGTGCTATTTCTTTATCATCTGCTATCTGACTATCTCCATATGTCTGATTATCTGATTTTTTAGCGCCTGCTCTTTCTTCTTTTTTCCGATTGAACAGTTGCCATTGTAGAACAAGCGCCAAGCAAAAACCCACAAATTGAACTTTGAGAGATTTTAAAAACTCTAGCCTTATATCTCCAAACCCTTTACTTTGAATATCAAAAAAATCTTTCAATTTATCAGTAATTGTTACTGATAAATACATAACGTCTTTTGTAATCTCAAAACAAGCATATAAATAGCTACATGCAAACAAAATTATTTCTGCTAATATCAAAGATATTAAAAATTGAATAACGTACTTTTTCATTTTGCGACCTCCTCTCTTAGTAGGTAACCTTTATACCAAAATTAAAATTTTGGATCATAAAGGTTACCTTTCACGTTCTCGTTCTTCGTTATCTCTTTCTGGGTCTGAACGTTTGGTATCACGTTCCTGTTCTTGTCTTGCTCTTTCTGATTCAATTCTTGCGCGTTTACCCATTCTTTCAAGTGACTTAAAAACATCATTTGTTACGTCTTTACCTGTGCTATAACGATTAGGTTTATAATCATATTCTTTCGTAGTGCCTCTGTTTGTACCTCTGTTTTGACCTCTCAACCTTTCATCATATTGTCTCTCTTGTATTAGTCTATCGGCTCCAATATCTCTATCTAATTCATCTTTATATCTAGGTAAATCTTCTTTAAAATTCAATCTTAATCTTCTATCTTGACCCGTTTCTTTATCGTCTCCGACACCACTAATAACTAAGTGAATGTGTGGGTGGTCGTCTTTCATGTGTACTGCACCTATATAATCTAACTTCATATTTTTATCTTTCTCTATTCGCTCAACAAAATCTCTAGCTGCTTCTTTATACCTCTGTTCATCATGTAAGCCTAATTCTCGAGCGTCACTCTCTCTCCAAGACAAAACTACCTTAAAAGCCTTATTGCTTTGAGAATGCCTTAATGAGCGCCTCTCGTTTAATCTCTGTACAAACTGTTTATGTGAGGCTCCATTATCTTTATTTCTATCAAATAGCCCACGCTCATTTTGATGATTTTCTCTTGAACGATAACCTATATATTTACAATGCGCTCCAACTTTAGAAATGCTTTTAGTATTAGTCACTTTAATAAAAGATAGATTTTTACTCATCTTCTGCTAACTCTTTCTTGAAGTTATAAAGTGTATCTAAATCTTTAAATAACTCATGTCTATCTTTAACACGTGTATAAGCTAACTTACGATACATATTATATACTTCTGATTGATTCTGACCTGTTTCATTAGAAACTAAATCAACAATGCCTAACATACTAACTGCATTATCTAAAACGCCACGTGCAATTAATGACCTAATATGTGTACTAAAATCATTCAATCTTTCGTCTAACATTTTTTCAATTCTTGGGAATGATTTTTCGTCCTGAGAATCTGAATAATAATCAGATATATAATTATCAATTGCTTTTAAAATCACACCGTTTAACGTTTCATTATTTTCGTTTTTTATCTCTGTTAGATGTCTTTTTTGTTCTTTTGTAAGTCTTAAATGAAATTGTTCCATATACCATTACAACTCCTTTCATATCAGTAATTCAACACTAGCAACTACCAAACCAAAAAGCAAAACCTACCACGCAAAAACCAAGCGCGACAGCGCTTTTCACGAGTTGGGTACCAACTCTTAATCCTGCACTACCCTAATTAAAGTATTTTGCTAAGCAAAAGACAAAAATTAGGGTTACGATTTGCGCCACTTAAAATTTAACCACTACATTAAGATATGAGGGTGAATTTCCCCCCCACTTTCAATCAAAAAAAGAATAGCGCAATCGTAAAAATCGCACCCTAATTAATCAAATTAAAGTATTGGTGTAGGACTAAACCAATTATAATATAAAACTCGTTCATCTTCAATACAACTTATGTAATATACCTAACAACAATTCAAATTAATACATCTCAATAAGGAAAAAAGCATTAAGTTTATACCACATTTTGAATTATAAATGTGGATCATAAACTTAATACTTTTTAATTCATCAAAAATAAAATTCAAATGCCTACCGCACTTCGTTTGCTTGACCTCCACAATTCAGTTACGATTCGTCGCTAGCTCCTCACGAAACTAAATTGATGTAGGTACATATTCATCAACTCATAATTACAATTAACTATATACATTACTTAATATTTATTTTCTCTTTCTCAAAAACCCAATTCTCTAAGTAACGCCTCGCCGTCATAGGTTTGTAAATGCAATGCAGGTGGGCAGACCGTTCCCCCTAAAACGAAAGCAAAAAATTAACATGGTGGTTAACCTCGTTCCATTTTACAAACACATCTGTCCGTTAAACCTCTTACAATTATTATCAAACGTGACTTTGACTTGTGGTCGTTGAGTTTTTATTTGGTGGTCAGACGCAACTAACACCACCCACAACCTAATTTTTACGTCTTTTATTTATACACTTACATGACGTTAAGTGTGTTGTCGGTTGTATTGCTTGAGGATATGGAACGCCCCTCGATTGAATCGACCAGACGTCCTCCCGTACCTTTTTAGCTAGGATGTACTCTCCTATTATCGCATACAGTAAGCAATGCCAAACAAACCATATACGTGCGAATTTCACTGACTTTGCTCGTTGCTCGCTATCACAACATCAAATGGCTATTCCTTATACCTAAGTCGGCAGTATAACTCATCAACCCTATATAAAATTGTTATATAACAAAAAAACCGATAACGTGTTGCTCACGTTACCGGTAACCCTAGAATGATTTTCTTGATTATGTTATAATCTCCCTTTATAATATAGGTATCAACTAGCTTAGATAAGCGCTAGAAAATAACTATAAATATTAAAGCAGGGCAGAAAATCAACTGACGTTAGTGCTAGTAACGTGAGTTTGAGATTTACAAAAGTGTTGGTCGCACTTAGTAAATCTGACGCTCTGTTTTTTTATTTATCCTTATTATAGTTTAGCTACAAACTCACGTCAATCAATTTCCAAACAATTTAGCCCAAAAACCCTTATTTTCTTGTTCCTCTTGGTGCATTTCAAGCATGTTTTGATTTTCTTCTTTAATTCTCTCAACTTCTCTATGTGCATGAAGTTGTAATTGTTGTTGTTGGTCTAATAATTGTGATAGTTTTTCAATTTGCTTTGATTTTTCTTTTAGTTGGTCTCGCAAATATTGATTATCACTTACGATTTCCTCGTTTCGTTCTTTTAACATCTCAATTTTTTCTTCATAATTGTGTTTATCTTGCAAACCCTTTTTCGCAAAGTTAGCAGAAACCCTTTGCACTTTATCCTTTAAAAACGCCTCTACATCAGCATCTAGATACATAACATTACCTTTTTTAGTTACCGATAAGTTTTCGGGAAGGTTTTTCAAATGGTTTCTTATCGTTGTTTTTGACACGCTCAATTCTTCGGCTACTTCTTTAACTGTTTTCATGTGAAACACCTCCTGCAATTACTATTATACATGATAAGTTAAATTGAAAACCGTGGTTTTCACTATCATTCTTAATTACTGATATAAAGCCATTCCAACTGCAAACCTACTATGCAAACTTTGTACTTACATAAATACATATATGATAAGTAAAATAGATAAGATAAGTAATATAGCTAAATAAATATAACGATGTTTTTCAGTCCAAATACTGATTGCTAATGTTAAACCAGTTAAGAATATGAGTAGGCACAATATCAAAAATAGACCTGTCATTTTAGCACCCTCATTTTGAATATTAATACAAAATCGCAAACCCCCTTTTCAGTGAAAACCCCGTCATATCAACGATGTATATTTTATGAATAAAAGGGGGTTTGCGATTATTTGCTTAAACGTTGATATAACAACATTCTCAAAAATTAATTGGTTTACATAATCATTTATTATAGGTAGCAACTTTGCATATTCTATACATCTTCATTTTCGTATGTTTTTTAAAACCAAATTTTGAATTTTAAATTTGGATCTTTAAAAAACATTCACTAAAAAACTACATGATTCATAAAAAATGCAAATAGCCAAAAAGTTATTGCTAATATAAAACTGCAAACCATAGCTATAACTATTTTATGAAATGCGTAAGTTTCCGTGAAAACTTTATCACTTGTTTTATTATAAAAACGCCAAAGAATGAGTAAAGTAATAGCTATTCCTACGGCTATTGCTAAAAATATATATCCTACTCCAATAATTAATTGACTTGCTTGTGTCGGCATACTCTGCACCTCATCTTTTTAGTATTTTTAAAATGTCGATTACTCCCGTTTCACTATGTGCTATATTATGCCCATATCTACTTATAATTTCATAACCTGTCACATCATCTTTTATTGATATTTTAGTATTGTTAATGTCTACACTAAATAAATCTATACCGTTGTAATTAAAAGAAAAACCGTTATCATCTAATTTTCTACTTAATAAATCAGTATCCATTGTTACACCTCTTTAAATTAGTATATCTTTTATCCAATCATTTCGTCTGTTTTTTCAGTCAAAGCCATTTTGTAGCGAAATTCCACTTTCCTATTATCCATATTCAACAATGCCTGTCTTTCACTATCTGATAAACCAATCATCATATCTATAAGGTCGATTAATGTTTGCTTATCCATAATAAATGCCTCCTATTGAATTATAAGCATTTATAAATTAATATATATTTACGCATTATTTATAAATGCATTGAGGGATATAACCAACTTTTGTTCATAGCTTTAGCTATGATCTTAAAGTTGGTTATTTTATTTTCAAGTAACTATTTATCTAATGGGTCGAAAAATTCACTTGTTCTTTTACGTTCGATTTCTTCTTCTGTTTGTCGCTTGCGTTGTTTTAGTTGTGGTTTTGTACTTACACGTAATTCATGTTGACGCTCTTTAATTTCTTCATCTGAAAACCCTAATTTTTTTAAATTAGCATTTATTTCTTTAATCAATTTAATACAATCTTGGTTGTGCATTTCTTTAGCTACAAGCACAACTCCTATCATAAAGATGATTAAACCTATTAGTCCTAAAACTTTGAAATTTTGAAATGTTAAAAGAATAATGATACCAACTACTAATATTACAATTGGCGTTTTATTCATTTTATCCATTTATAAACTCCTCTCATTCTTTTTTATTAGTCAATTTCATAGCAATTATAGAAAGCACAATAATTACTATCGCAAATATAATACTTAGTATATTTCCTGCAATTTCGTTCATATGTGTTACTGCTAGCAAACCAGTTAATAATAAACCCAAAATCAAGCAACTTATTAATATAGCGCCTAATATCTTTAATAACGATTTAAACATCAATACACCTCACTATCTTAAATTGTAAGGTTTTAAAATTAGTTTCGTGAGGAGCTAGAGACGAATCGTAACTGATTTTAAAACCTAAAACAAACGAAGTGCGTTAGTATTTGCACTAACCTATAACTATTCACAAATATTGATTTTCAATGCAAATGTGAGCGTCTCTCAGATTCTAAAATAGTGATAATATCCAGTTAATCAGTGATTTAAAGAAATTCACAATCTCGTCCCAAAGTTTCTGTAATAAATTTCTATTTTCTTCTGTGTTCATTTCTTTAGCCTTATTAATCAAGCCCCCTGCTTTATCTTTAATATCGCTAGAAAGTTTTTTTGCCTGTTGTTCATATGCTTTAGGGTCTTGATTCATTACTTTAGAATTAGAAACATTATTCATAATGTTATAAATTGAGTTTACTTGATTATCTGATAAAACTTTACTAAGCCCATTTTCGCTCAACTTATCATCAACAATTTGTTTAACATCTTGTTCACTTAAATTGTTCTTATCTGATTTTTCTTGTGCGATTTCCTGTTTCATCTCTGCTACTGAATGATTTAAAGCCTCATCAGAATAACCTTTCTCGTTATTGTTATTACTGATGTCTGATAGTTCTTGCATTTCTTCATCTGCATTTTTTATGTCTTGTTCATTTAATGCGTTGCCCTCTTCTTCATAGGCTTTGTAAATGCCTGATAATGCACCATATCCCAGCGTTTCGACAACTGCACCGACTTTAATATTAGCATCTTGAATACCTGCCGTGATAGCTGCGTTTCTGTATTGGTCTTTTGTAACATTAGTGATATTGTCGGGCGTTACTATTTCAACATCTACACCATGACTAAATGTTTTAGGTTCTATATAGGTACTAGAATAAATGGAATCGTACCATTTTCCCGTGTAATGTTGTACATCGTTACTATCAATTTCATAAGTTTTTGTATTTGAGCCAACACCTAATAAATCTCTAGTTTCTTTTTCTTGTTGTTTATCTAAGTCTGCCCCCTCTGTAAATGTTTTTTCTTCTATCTGATTATCTTCTGCGTTTGCAACGTGACTGCCTAAAATCAACATTGAGGTTGTTAAACCACTAGCTAAAAGTTTTTTATACATGATAAAAGCCCCTTTTTTATTAAGGTTTTTAAAACCAAATTTTGAATTTTAAATTTGGATCTTTAAAAACCTTTTAATCATTTTGCTTTAACGAAATACTTTTCCCGTTTACTTCTTTGTACAATAGTTCAATAGCTTTTGTGTAAACCTCTTGTTTACTGTTAAGCCTTAAATCAAATTTAAGTTCATTTGCTATGTCATCAACATTTTTATAAATTTGGACGGCTCTACGTTTTTTATGCGACGGACTAACATATTTTTTACTTAAACTGTTTTTTTCTTCCATGTTCTAACCTCCTTATATTATCCCTCCTATTATAATATAGGTATAATAGGGCTACAAGATAAGCCCTATTATCTTTTGCTATCAAGCGTTTTTCTTAATTTCAATGTATTCTGTTTCATCAATATATTTAGGGTTATTGTAAATGTTAGGTAGTACATTCATTAGATAATCTCTATTATTAAATATTTGTTTATCTGCTTGTCTGTAAATCTTCAATAAACCTGCAAGATAAAAGTAATAATCATAGTCGATTTTTTCTGTTGCCGTTGTAAAATAGCGTTCTATTTCTTCAATTTTTGATTGAGTTACCTCTTGAATCAAGTCACTTAAATAGTTAGCCTCTGCCAAAATTTCTCCGTCATTTTGTTTTGCAATATATTTCATTTTATCCACCTCTTATAGTTTAAATTTATCTTTTCGGGGATAACGGGTATCCCCGAAAAAGATTAAAAAAATATTAGCAATATACATCTGAATAAATGCTTTCTACATCGTATCTAACTCTTTTCTCGATTTCTTCGAAATCTCTTTCATCTTTACAATCAATCATTCCGATATATACTCCATTTTCAACTACTGCAACACCACCACAACCGAATAAGTCTTTTGTTACTGATAAGCGATAATCTTTTGAATTTGCCTCAAAATAATGTTGTTGTTTCATTTCAATTACCCTCTTTCTTTTATTTGTTAATTACATTATATCACGACGGGTATACCTTGTAAACCCGTTATACCCATTTTTTTTTAAAAAACTCTCATTTTTTTATGGTTTTGAACTTCCCCCCCTTTCCATTTTTTTAGGGGAGCGCCTAAAGGGTTTTAGGGGAACTGGTTCCCCTAAGTGTATTATCCCTGTATATAGCGTTTCACTACACATCATTTCGAGGTTCTTTTTAAATGTTTTTTATTTTTAAAATTGCGTAAGCGAAAAGGAAATGGAATTTTTTCCATTTTTTCTTTTTCGCGCAACTGCGCAATTAAAAATAAAAAAAGTAGTTGTCAAAAATGCCCCCTTACTCGAATTTTAGTAAGGGGGCAAGAGTGGAGATTTTTTGCGATCATAAATTTTGGTCTTTAAATTTATACGCAAAAAATACTACTCGTTTATTGACAACTTCTTAATGCGCTATTGATTCTTTCTAGGTAAATCAACGTTATCTACATACAAATACGTTTTTTTACGTTTATTGTTGTTTTTATCTTCGTATGTTTCTGTTCTTATCTTTCCAGATAGTCCAAGTTGAGTACCTTTACCTGCGTAATCTTGAATAACTTTAGCTTTATTGTTATAAACAGTAAAATCAATAAAGCTAGTTATTTCATTATCGCCATATTTTTCATTACAAGCTAAAACACCATTTCCAACTATGACTGTTTTACCATTATTTTCAAACTCGTTTACTCTTAAATCATCAACCATATTTCCTACAAATTGACCTAAATTCATATCATTAAACCTCCTCTAAAAATAAGGGTAGTATTCCAATATCACTGCACGTATTAATATAACAATTATTATTGCTCCAACAATATGCCCTAAAACTTTTCCTAAAAAAGCACTTAATACAAAAGATATAATCTTATATACAAAAGCCATAATTAACAACATAATTATAATAAATAATGCAAATGACATAGTAACCACCCTCTTTTAAATTTATTAGTCTTGCTCGTCGTAAATAGCACGACTACCAATTTCTTCAAACTGATTTACTTTGCCGTCTTTAATTCTAAATTCTAATGTTTTTTGTAACCATGTTTGTTTTTTCTCTTTAGTATCACGTGTTTTAACTTCTAAAGTTGCTAAATAACGGTTTGAATCATCTGTTTTTTTATAGAGTTTTACATTACCCGCCGTTCTATCAGCGTTTTTGCTTTTACTTAAATCTGCACGTTGAAATTGACGTGTTAATATTGATTTTACGTTATCGTCTGCCAATTCATCTAAATATTGAATGTCTTTTTTAGTGTCTGCATCGTAAACACTTTTAGCAAAATCTTTTAGCTTATCCTCATTAATAACTGGTTTTGATTTACTTTTATCTGAGGTTGTTGTGCTAGATGATTTAGTTTCGCTTTTATCCGAATTATTATCATCATTATTACTAGAACAAGCCGTTAAAATTAAAAACATTGCAATAATTAAAGTGATT
>OBXM01001209.1_pt1 | contig 17246 bp, 17 predicted proteins | sample 1538141 | NCBI WGS metagenome assembly OBXM01 (sample SAMEA2580153, study PRJEB22360) | human gut metagenome | biome: human gut; feature: human-associated habitat; material: faeces | place: Denmark | collected 2008/2010 | reverse complement strand
TGAGCAGGTTTCTGCACTGCAGAAACCTGCTGCCCTGATATCATTCTATTATACAGGAGCATCCCATAAAATACAAGGCTGGGGAGGACAGGCAGGGAAGGAATATCTGTATTGGGAATGTCATAGGATAATAGGGAAAATATGCCGCAACAGGTGGAAAAGTGGAGAGAAAAAAGCAGAGTATGTGGAAAACTTTTGCACTGGCTTTCTGTCTTCTGCTGTCTTTGGAGACCGGAGGCTGCGTGCGGCAGGAAAAAAAGAATTCTGAACAGCACGAACTGGAGATAAAAGTAGTTACGGAGGAGGCGATTCCGGAAGAATTAATGAGCCTGATCGAGAAAAATAAGAAAACCCCGTTCCGGCTGACTTTTGCGGATCAGGGGAAATTGTATCTTGCCGAGGGATATGGAGAGCAGAAGACAACAGGATACAGTGTGGAAGTGGACCGGCTCTGTGAAACACAGGAAACGGTCTATATCCATACCGGTCTTCTCGGACCGGAAAAAGGAGAAGAAAAAAAGGAGATTGCAACTTATCCTTATGTAGTAGTGGAACTAGAAGAGACAGAAAAAAATATCCGGTTTGAATAAGGAGGAGAAAAATGGAACTGATAAAAAAGAGGATTCATTACGTCAGAGAAGGAAAGAAGATCTTTGACCAGTTTTATGTGGATGAAGAGTATAATGTACCGGAGGCAAAAGAGGATGTCAGAAGAATTGTTGATACAGGAACAGAGCTGAAGATCGAAGAGATCCGTCCGGTAGAAAATTATGTCCGGATTACAGGAAAGCTGTATTTCAGGATTCTTTATCTGAATGTTTCTTCAGATCCGAAACCTGGGGTGCTGGAAGGAAAACTTCCGTTTGAGGAGATGGTTTATGCAGAAAATCAGGAGGGGGAAGAATTTTATATTCAGAATGTGCGGATCGAGTTTACTCCGTCCCTGATCCATTCAAGAAAACTGAGTCTGCGTGCGATGGTGGAACTGGAAGTCGGCAGGGAAAAGCTGGTAGATGAAGAGACCGTGACGGATGCAGAAGGGGATGTTCCGCTGTATAAAAAAATGAAAAAAGTGCAGCTACTGCAACTGGAAGTGACCAAAAAAGATACATACAGAATCAAAGAAGAAATTACGATTCCGGGAACGAAAGAAAGTATAGGGCAGATCTTATTTACCGATATCAGTGAGCGGAAACTGGAACTGCGTCCAGGACAGGATGAATTGATCGTGCGGGGAGAACTGTTCCTGTTCTGTATGTATCTGTCCGGGGATGAAAAGCCGGACTGGATCTCGCAGACGATCCCTTATGAGGGAAGGATTCCGTGTGAGGGAATCAGTGAAGAGATGTATTTTTCTATTCGCCATACGATGGAGGATACACTGACCGATCTCAGAATGGATGAAGACGGGGAAATGCGGATTCTTGGAATTGAAGGAACGCTGGCACTCCATATGAATTTTTACCGGGAGGAAAGCGTGGAACTGCTGGAAGATCTGTATTCACTTCAGAAACAGTGTCTTTTTGATACGACTGAGGTGGTATGTGAAGAATTATTAATGCAGAATCAGTCAAAATGTAAGGTGACGGAACGACTGTCACTGCCGGAGCTGAAGACAGATGTTCTGCAGATCCTGCATGCTAGAGGAGCAATCCAGGTGGAGCATGCAGATAGGACCGGAGAGGGAATCCGGGTGGAAGGAATTTTACACCTCTCGTTCCTTTATTTGCGTGGGGATGATGCAGAACCATATGGAAGCTGGCAGGGAATGATCCCATTTGAACATCAGATCGAGTGTAAAGAAATGCCGGAGGAAACAGTCTACAATATGGAACAGCATATCGAGCAGTTACAGATTACACTGGTCGGAAGTGAATCAGTGGAGATCAAAGGAATCCTCACATTTGATACATTTTTAAGAAGACCGGTGAAAGTGTGGACGATGGAGAATGTCAGGGAAGAACCGCTGGACCTGGAACAGCTTGAAAAAAGACCGTCGATCGTGGGGCATATCGTACAGAGCGGAGAAGATCTGTGGCAGCTTGCAAAGCAGTATATGACGACAAAAGAGGGTATTATGGAAGTGAACGGAATGCAGAATGAAAATGTGAAAGAGGGGGATAAATTATTGATTTTTAAAGAAAATATGAGTATACTGTAAGTACAATGTATACAAGATACAGCATGCGTTTTGCGATTGAGAGGATGGAAGATACGGATGAAGCAGATCGAGTTGAAAGCACTTGCAAAAATAAACCTGGGACTGGATGTACTGGGAAGAAGAGAGAACGGATATCATGATGTGCGTATGGTCATGCAGACCATTTATCTGTATGATGAAGTAAAGCTGACAAAGAAGAAAGAACCTGGGATCGAACTTACGACCAACCTGGGATTTCTCCCGACAGGAGATACCAATATTGCTTATAAGGCAGCAAAGCTCCTGATCGAGGAATTTGGGATCAGCGAGGGTGTGAAGATCGTGTTGAATAAGCATATTCCGGTGGCAGCGGGACTGGCAGGCGGCAGTTCAGATGCAGCGGCTGTCTTATTCGGGATGAACCGCATGTTCGGACTCCACCTGCAGCAAAAAGATCTGATGGAACGTGGGGTAAAGCTGGGAGCAGATGTGCCTTACTGTATTATGAGAGGGACGGTGCTGGCAGAAGGGATCGGAGAGGAATTAAGTGTCCTCCCTGCCATGCCGAAATGTACGGTTCTGATCGCAAAGCCACCGGTCAGTGTATCAACCAAAGTAGTTTATGAGGCACTGGACTCAGAGGAGATCATAGAACATCCTGATATAGATGCTCTGATCGAGGGTCTGAGGCAGAAGGATCTTCACAGGATTTCAGAAAATATGGGGAACGTGCTGGAGGATGTTACGATCCCGATGCATCCGGTGATCGAAGAATTGAAGCAGGTCATGAGAGAGAATGGTGCGATTGGTGCGATGATGAGTGGCAGTGGTCCTACTGTTTTCGGACTTTTTGAAAACCGTGCTGCGGCAAGGGAGGCACAGAGGAAGATTCGTGAGAGCGGACTGACGAAGCAGGTCTATGTGACGAATGTGCATAACGTAAGGAGAAAATAATATGGGAACAGATTTTGAAGTAACGATGGATGAGTACCTGCCTCTGAGAGATGTGGTATTTAATACGCTGCGGCAGGCAATCTTAAGAGGGGAACTGAAGCCGGGAGAAAGACTGATGGAGATCCAGCTTGCGAACAAACTCGGAGTGAGCCGGACACCGATCCGTGAGGCGATCCGTAAGCTTGAGCTGGAAGGTCTTGTCCTGATGATCCCAAGGAAAGGTGCAGAAGTTGCAGAAATCACGGAAAAGAATTTAAGAGATGTACTGGAAGTGCGGTGTGCGTTGGAGGAACTGGCAGTCCAGCTTGCCTGCGACCGTATGGATGAAGAAGGGATCAAAGCGATGAAGGAGGCTTCCGCAGAATTTTGTAATACGCTGGACAGCGATGATATTACCCGGATCGCACAGGCGGATGTGGCATTTCATGATATCATTTATGCAGCTACGGATAACCGCCGTCTGATCCAGCTTCTGAACAATTTGCGGGAGCAGATGTATCGCTACAGGATTGAATATCTGAAAAAGAAAGAGTGTTATCCACAGTTGCTGGAAGAACATCAGACGATTATCGATTCAATCGAAAGCCGGGATAAGGGGCGTGCAACCCAGATCACAGGACAGCATATCAAGAATCAGGCAGAGGCAGTAGTAGACACGATCCGTGAAAAAGAAGAAAGCATATAAAAAATGAATAGAGGGCAGCTTTCAGGTAATACTCCATATATCAGCCGATCGGATGACCGGAAAAAGATGAGAAAGATCAGGAAAAACCTGACCGGACAATAGATATATGGAGGGATTACATATGAAAGAAGTAGTCAGAGAAGCAGTCAGAAAAGAGCAGATCGTACCGGGGAAGATTCGTGTGATCAGCATTTTCCTTGCACTGATCGTGGCAACCGTAGTGACAACAGCAGTAGTGCTGGGAGATGTGCAGAGAAAAGACCGGGCAGTACAGGAGCATCTGGCAGAGGAAGTGTTGCGGTTCCATGTTCTTGCGAACAGCGACAGCAGGAAAGACCAGGCAGTGAAGTTGGAGGTGCGGGATGCAGTGTTATCCTATTTAAAAGAAGTACTTCCTGAAGGGATGGATGTAAAGGAGACGACCCGGTGGATGCGGGAGCATACGGAGGAGATCCGGCGGGTGGCTCAGCAGAAAATGACAGACCTGCAGATGCAGCAGACAGTCAGTGTGGCGGTGACGACATGCTATTTCCCGGATCGGACCTATGGAGATGTCACATTTCCTGCCGGAAATTACAAGACCCTGAGGATCGAACTGGGAGAAGCGGCAGGACATAACTGGTGGTGCGTACTGTATCCGAATCTGTGTTTTCTGGATACAACAAATGCAGTACTTCCTGAAAAGGGAAAACAACAGTTAAAGAAGGTATTGACGGAGGAAGAATATTCGGAAGTGACGGCAGGTTCAAAGTTTCAGATCCGCTGGTTCTTCTGGAAGGAAAAATAAATATGACAGAATTTCTTATCAGGCATTTTGTAAAAGATTATGAGGAGGTAGAAAAGGTGTCCGTGCGGACGGCATATGGTATGCTGTCCGGCATTGTGGGCATCTTTTGTAATGTAATATTATTTCTGACAAAATTGATTGTCGGACTGGTACTGAACAGTGTATCTGTTACGGCAGATGCTTTTAATAACCTGTCCGATGCAGGCTCATCGGTGATCAGTTTTGTGGGAGTCCGTATGGCAGGAAAGCCGGCGGACAAAGATCATCCGTTCGGGCATGGGCGGATCGAGTACATAGCAGCACTGATTGTTTCTTTTCTGGTGCTGGAGGTTGGATTTACCTTTCTGAAGGATTCGGTGGGAAAGATCCTTCATCCGGAGCAGTTGAAATTTCTTCCGGTCTCGGTGTTGATTTTATGCCTTTCGATCGCAGTGAAACTGTGGCTGGGACTGTTCAACAAAAAGCTGGGAGAGAAGATTGATTCTCAGGTGATGAAGGCGGTCTTTACTGATTCTATGGGAGACGTGATCACGACTTCAGCGACAATTTTTTCGATTCTCTTTTTTGCGGCAACAGGGATCAATATGGATGGTTTTGTCGGTCTTGGCGTGGCACTGGTTGTGATGTGGGCCGGTTTCGGGATTGCAAAAGATACATTGAATACTCTGATTGGTGAACCGGTCAGTCCGGAGGTTTATGAGAAGATTAAAAAATTTGTAGAGAGCTACGATGGGATCGAGGGAGTTCATGATCTGATCGTGCATAATTACGGACCGGGCAGAAGTATGGCATCCATCCACGCAGAAGTTCCCAACGACCAGGAGTTTGAAAAGTCGCATGAGATCATAGACCGTGTCGAACGGGATGCGGCAAAAGAACTTGGGATGATGCTGGTAATCCATATGGATCCGGTGGAAATGAAAGATGAAAAGGTGATCCGTATCAGGAAGAAGACAGAGCATCTTCTGAAAGAGCTGGATCCGGCATGCAGCATCCACGATTTTCGTGTCGTGTGGGGAGCGGAGAGGATCAATCTGATTTTCGATATGGTGATCCCGATCGAATATGATGAAAAAAGACGCAACGACCTTCCGTTACAGTTGATGGAGCGGTTAAAGGGAGTGGATTCCAGATACGAGAGTGTGATTACGGTAGATTATGATTATGTAGCAAAAAACGGAGGATAAATAAAATGTATGAATTTAACAGCAGAGTACGTTACAGTGAGATCGATCATCATGGAACACTGACCCTTCCTGCACTGATCAATTATTTTCAGGATTGCAGCACGTTCCAGTCAGAAGATGTGGGACTTGGAACGGAGGTACTGAAGGCAGAAAAGCGTGCCTGGATCCTGTCCTACTGGCAGGTGATCGCAGAACGGTATCCTGCGTTGGGAGAAAGGATCACGATCGGAACATTTCCGACAGAATTTAAGGGATTATTCGGAAATCGTAATTTTTACATAAAAGATGAAAGCGGGAACATGATCGCAAAGGCTTATTCTGTATGGGTATTTCTTGATACAGAGACCGGGCGGCCGGTAAGACCGGAGGAAAAAGACATAAAGCCATACGGCATGGGTGAGGCACTGGATATGCCTTATAAGGGAAGAAAAATCTCCCTATCGAAAGAGACTGAGGCACTGGAGGCATTCCCGGTACGTCGTTATCATATTGATACGAATGAGCATGTAAATAACTGCCAGTATGTGCAGATGGCACTGGAATTTCTTCCGGCTGACCGCCAGTTCAGACAGATCCGTGTGGAGTATAAGAAATCGGCAGTCCTGGGAGATGTCATTTATCCGAAAAGGAGCAGGGAGGAAGACCGGACGGTTATTGAACTGTGTGCGGAGGATGGAAGACCCTACGCAGTTGTAGAATTGAAATAGAGCAGACTTTCGTTACGTTTGATACAAAAATGAACAGAGCAAACTTCCGTCACATTTGATACACAAAAGATTCACAAACTTCTGATAACGTTGACAGGTAAAAAGAAACTCTGTGTTATGCAGAGAGAAATAGGAGGATGGAGACTTTGATAGAAGTAAAGAATCTGGTGAAAAAGTACGGAAATCATTTAGCTGTAGATCACCTGAATTTTACCATTGAAGAAGGGCATATCTACGGCTTTTTAGGTCCTAACGGAGCCGGAAAGTCTACGACCATGAATATCATGACGGGATATCTCGGAGCTACAGAAGGGGAGGTGCTGATCAACGGGCATGATATTTTAAAAGAGCCTGAGGAGGCGAAAAAGCAGATCGGATATCTGCCGGAGCTTCCACCGCTGTATATGGATATGACGGTCAGGGAATATATGGAATTTGCCGCAGAACTGAAGAAAATTCCGAAGGCAAAAAGAGCAGAGTCGATTGATGATGTGGAAAAGCTTGTAAAGATCAAAGACGTGGAAAAGCGTCTGATCAAGAATCTGTCCAAAGGATACCGGCAGAGAGTCGGACTGGCACAGGCTGTGCTGGGATTCCCGGAGATCATTATTCTGGATGAGCCAAGTGTAGGTCTTGACCCGAAGCAGATCATTGAGATCCGTGAACTGATCCGTAAGCTGGCGAAGAAGCATACAGTTATCTTAAGTTCTCATATTCTTGCAGAAGTAAGAGAAGTGTGTGACTATATCATGATCATTTCCAAAGGAAAACTGGTTGCAAGTGATACACCGGAGAACCTGGAACGTTACCTGGGTGAGTCCGGGCTGATCGAGATTGAGACCAGGACAGAAGCTTCCAAAGTAAAAGAAGTGCTGAAAAATGTACCTGGAATCGAAAAAGTTTCGTTGAAGATAGATGCCAGTGGCATAACAAGCGGACAGATCCGGGAGAAGAGAGGACAGGATATCCGGGAAGAACTCTTTACGACATTTGCAGAAAAGAAGATGCCGCTGCTGAAGCTGAATCCGGTTCAGGTCAGCCTGGAGGATGTATTTATGGAGCTGACCCAGAGTGACAAGGCCGCAGAAGAATTTGCCAGAAAGGCAAAAGAGGCAGAAAAGGAGGAAGTAAGCAATGCTGGCGATTTATAAAAGAGAATTGAAGTCCTATTTCCAGTCTATGGTGGGATGTGTATTTGTGGCATTCCTTCTGGTATTTACGGGCATTTATTTTGTTGCATATAATCTGTCTGCGGGATATCCGTATTTTTCCTATTCGCTGGCAGGCTCTCTGATCGTATTTATTGTCGGGATTCCGCTGATCACGATGCGAAGCTTTTCAGAAGAACGGAAAAATAAGACGGATCAGCTTCTGCTGACCGCACCGGTGAGTTTGTGGAAGGTAGTTCTTGGAAAGTATCTTGCAATGATCACAGTGATTGGAATCCCGAGTGTGATCTTCTGTATTTATCCGCTGATTATCAAATCTCAGGGAACAGCATACCTTGGAGTGGACTATATTTCTATTCTGGTATTTTTCCTGCTTGGATGCGTATTTGCAGCGATCGGAATGTTTCTGTCTTCGTTGACAGAAAGTCAGATTATTGCATTTATCAGTACATTCGGCATCCTTTTGGTCTTGTATTTATGGAACGGAATCCTGACACTGCTTCCGAGTTCGGCTGTCAGTGGACTGGTGGGAGTCCTGGTCATTCTTACGATCGTTGCTTTCTATATTTTCCATATGACATCGAACCTGATGCTTGCAGGAGGACTGGAAGTGATCGGAGCTGCTGCGGCAGTTATTACTTATTTTGTAAAATCTTCTTTATTTGAGAATCTTCTCTCCAAAATGTTTGGGAGACTGGCACTGTCGGATGTATTTACAGATATCACATCCAACAGTATTGTAGATGTGACGGGAATTGCACTGTATCTGTCACTGATCGCAGTCTTTGTATTTCTTACAGTACAGTCGATTCAGAAAAGACGTTGGAGTTAGGAGGTTTGGATCGTGGAAAAATTAAAAAGTAAAAAAGGAAATTTAAAAAGAATGTTCCATACTTCCGGAACAAAGCATGGTTCCTACAGTGTAGGAATGACGGTGCTGGTCGTAGCAGTCATGATTGTATTGAATCTGGTTGTCGGTCAGATTCCGGAAGCATACAGAAATATTGATGTCAGCAGTACAAAGATTTATGACATTTCCGATACATCGAAAGATCTGCTGAAAGGTCTGGATGATAAGATTGATATGAAAGTACTGGCAGTCAAAGATGAGACAGATGACAGGATCACGACATTTATCAGCAAATATGCGGCACTGTCAGATAAGATCAAGGTGGAATGGATCGACCCGGTTCTGCATCCGTCAGCACTGACAGAATATAATACTTCACAGAATACGATCTATGTATCCTGCGAGGCAACAGGAAAATCAACGACCGTTTCCTTTGACAAGATCCTGGTATCAGATTATTCTTCTTATTACTCAGGTTCATCGAGTTATACCTCCTTTGACGGTGAGGGACAGCTCAGCAGTGCAGTAAATTATGTGACCAGCGATGTTCAGAAAAAGATTTATACTGTAACAGGACATGGAGAGGGATCTCTTTCTACAACGATCACGGATCTGATGACAAAGAATAATTATACAACCGAGGAACTGAATCTTCTGATGAAAGATTCTATACCGGATGACTGTGATCTTCTGTTGATGGATGGCCCGACGAATGATCTTTCTGATGATGAGGTCAGCCTTCTGAGCGGATATCTTGGAGAAGGCGGCAAGGTGATGTGTCTGTTGGGAGATACAGGACTTGATTCTTTACCGAAACTTGCAGGACTTTTGAAAGATTATGGAATTGAGGGAGCAGATGGTTATATCGCAGATCCACAGAGATGTTATCAGAATCAGCCGTATTATATTTTCCCGGTACTGAATTTATCCGGTGATATGGCAGACGGAATCAGTTCTCAGATGGTACTTCTGATGAATTCCCGCGGACTGACGACAACGGATCCGGCAAGAGATACGATCACAACGAGTGCCTTTATGACAACTTCTGAGCAGGCATATGCAGTGACAGAAGAAGATCAGAAGCAGGGAACGTATGACCTGGGAGTGGTTGCAACTGAAACGATCGGTTCCGACAGCGATTCATCCGATGCTGCCTCATCAGAAAGCGATTCTTCTACGGATGCGTCATCCGACAGTACTTCATCCGATGATACATCAGCGGATACATCAACAGACATTTCATCAGACGGAAGTGCTGACAGCAAAGAGAGCAGACTGACGGTTATCTCTGCAGGCAGCCTGATCGATCAGCAGATCACGGATGCATTTTCACAGCTTGAAAATACGCAGGTATTTATGAATGCAGTGACAGCAAACTTTGACGGTGTGACCAATCTTTCTATTGAGGCAAAGAGCCTTACAACAGAGTACAATACTGTTCAGCATGCAGGTGGATTCAGCATTCTCGTTGTATTTGGTATTCCGGCAGTGGTTCTGATCGGTGGTTTTGTCGTATGGTTCAGAAGAAGAAAGGCCTGAGGTGTCAGTATGAAAAAGAAAAAAGGACCATTGATTTTAACAGGAGTGCTGGTCATCCTTCTGATTGTTTATTTTGGACTAAGCTCCTGGAATAAAAAGCAGGATAAAAAAGAGGAAAAAGAAACGGTCAAAGTGACGGATCTAGATGAGTCAACGATCACTGCGATCAAGTATCAGGTGGCAGCAGGTGAAATGTCTTTTGAAAAAGAAGGAGATACCTGGTATTATTCAGAAGATAAGGATTTCCCGTTGAAGCAGAGTAAGCCGGAGGCGATTGTAAAGGCGGCTGCCCAGATCACCGCGGACCGGAAACTGGAAGACGGAGACAGCCTGGACGCATATGGACTGGATGACCCGAATTATTCCATTGAGATCACGGAAGAAGACGGAACAGTAACAACGGTCAGCTTTGGAGATTCTACCGGAACAGATTATTATGTAACGGTGGGCGATACCGGTACAGTCTATACGGTCGCATCCAGCGTGCTGGATGATTTCAAGACGGAGTTGTCTGATTTTGCACAACTGGATGAATATCCGAGCATCGGAAGCGGCAATCTGAAAAAAGAAGTAATCACGGAAAATGGAACGACTACGACCTATGATTCAGAAAATGAAGATCAGGAAGAAGAGATCGCTGCGGTTGCAGGCGGACTGGGTGCGGTGTCACTGACAACGGTTGCTGATTATTCTGTGGAAGATGCAGACCTGGCAGGCTATGGACTGGATGAAGCCAGTCGGATCACGGTTGAGGCTACTTATACAAAGAATGAGGATGAAAAGACGATGAAAATGTATATCGGCAGTGAAGATGGAAACGGAAACCGTTATGTGATGCTGGATGGATCGAAGATCGTCTATCAGATTTCAGACGAAGTATGCAAAAATGTTCTGAATCAGGAATAATTTTAGATTTATTTAATTGACTTTGATTGAAAAACGGATCAGAATAAAGTCCATATTAATTTAAGACAGGAAGTGCAGATCATGAAAGAAAAGTTTATGCGGTTTATGCAGGGAAGATACGGTGTGGATCAGTTGTCGAAAGCATTGCTGGTGATCGGTCTGATCAGTGTATTGCTGGCTTCGTTTTTCAGGGGAAGTCTTATTGGGACAATTTTTTACTATGTCGGATGGTTCCTGATCATTTACTGTTATTTCAGGATGTTCTCAAAGAATGTATCAAAGCGTTATGCGGAGAATCAGGCATATCTTGCAAAGTCGTACAAGATCCGTTGCTTTTTTGCAAAGCAGAAAGATCTGTTCCGGCAGAGAAAGCAGTATCATATTTACAAATGCCCGGGATGCAGTCAGAAGATCAGGATTCCAAGAGGCAAAGGAAAGATCGAGATCCGTTGTCCGAAGTGTGGCACAAAGTTCATTAAAAAGAGCTGAGTAAGTATTTGTTATTACTTGTCACTACCTTCTGTTGTTATATGGCACAAAGTTCATTAAAAGAGCTGAGAAAGTGCAGGCAGAATGTGGGAAAGCGGACAGTGGAAAAAGAGAATGAGAGGAAATTAAGAAAAAGATGTCAGATCCATATCAGATTTTAGGAGTAGACCAGAGTGCATCGGATGAGGAGATTAAGAAGGCATACAGAAAACTGAGCCGTCAGTATCATCCGGATGCGAATATCAACAATCCTCATAAAGATGAGGCAGAGGCTAAGTTCAAGGAAGTCCAGCAGGCATATCAGCAGATCATGGATGAGCGGGAAAAAGGCTACTCTTCGTCAGGAGCAGGAGGCGGTTCACAGGGCAGCGGATACGGTGATTATGGTCCGTTTGGCGGCTTTGGCGGTTTTGGAGGTTACGGGAATTTCGGTGGCTACGGAAACGGGACTTCCGGAAGAACAGCAGGTATGAGCGAGGAAGATGCACATCTGCAGGCGGCAGCCAATTATATCAGAAGCGGACATTTCAGGGAAGCACTGAATGTCCTTGACGGAATTGCAAACCACAGTGCCTTATGGTATTTTCTGAGTGCTTCTGCAAATTCGGGACTGGGCAATAACGTGACGGCACTGGAGCATGCCAGGGAGGCTGTCCGGCTTGATCCTCAGAATATGCAGTATCAGATGCTGCTGCAGCGGCTGGAAGGCGGTGGAAGCTGGTATCAGACACGACAGACGATGTATGGATTTCCGGGTACATTTGATAACAGCTATTGCGTGAAGTTATGCGTGGCAAATCTGATGTGCAATCTTTGCTGTGGCGGAAGCGGTCTCTGCTGCGGCGGAGGTAATTATGGCGGAGGCACCGGAACATTTCTGTAAAGTGCAGGAAAGAAATGTAACAATTCTTAATGAAAGCGTTCATCTTTTTTAAAATTTGTATCTTATAATAGGCATCAGTCGGGTAAGAAGCATCAGTCAGGAGTTTTCCCCGGCTGATGTTTTTTCTATATGGATTGATTCATGATCCGGGAAAACCCTATTACGAATGAGGAGCAGATAATAGATGGAAGAACACAGAAGAAATCGTCAGAACCGGTATGGAAGGATTTTATGTGGGCTTGTATTTCTTGCACTTTGCGGTACAATTTTCTGCATGGGAGTGAATGCGAGAGAAGCAAGACAGGAGGCCAGAAAAGCTGAGGCTGTAAAAGAGGTAGAGGCAGAAAAGAAAAAGGCAGAAAAAGAAGAAAAGAAGAAAGAAAAAGAAGCAGAGGAGCAGCGGAAGAAAGAGCTTTCGGTGCAGCCGGGTGTTGCAGTGGGGACAACGGAAGCGAGTGATGAAAAGATCGTATATCTGACATTTGATGACGGCCCTTCGGAGAATACGCAGAAAGTGCTGGATATACTGGATCAGTATGATGCCAAAGCAACTTTTTTTATTACGGGGCAGAAACCGGAGTACCGTCCGATGATAAAAAAAGCATATGATGCAGGGCATACGATCGGTCTGCACAGTTTCTGTCATGATTATGAGATCGTATATTCTTCAGAAGAAGCGTACCTGAAAGATCTGGAAGAAGTGGGAGAGATCGCAAAGGAGCAGATCGGATTCGTCCCGTGTTTTATCCGTTTTCCGGGTGGCTCGTCCAATACGGTTTCAAGGAATTATATGGAGGGAATCATGAGTGTACTTGTGCCGAAAGTACTTGAGCTGGGATATCAGTATTATGACTGGAATGTCAGCAGCGGGGATGGAGGAACAGCTACGACAGAGGAAATCATTGCACAGTCGGAGACAGACAAGTATCATCAGGTAATGCTGCTGTTTCATGATGCAGCAACAAAAGAGACAACGATCGAGGCATTGCCGACCGTTCTGGAGTATTATAAAAATCTTGGCTATTCTTTTAAAGCAATCGACAGAGAAAGCCTGGTTGTGCATCATCAGGTGAATAATTAAGGAGAAGGAGAAAGAGAAGATTTATGAGCGGACAGGAAAGAAAAACAGGAAAAAGAGTACTCAATGTTGGCCTGCTGGCTCATGTAGATGCAGGAAAGACGACCCTTTCGGAAAGTATTCTTTATCAAAGTGGTGCAATACGAAATTTAGGCAGGGTCGATCATCAGGATGCTTTTCTGGATACAGATGAAATGGAACGGGAACGTGGAATTACGATCTTTTCCAAGCAGGCGGTGCTTACCTGGAAAGATACGGAGATCACATTGCTGGATACACCGGGACACGTTGATTTTTCAGCGGAGATGGAGCGGGTACTGCAGGTGCTGGACTGTGCGGTGCTGGTGATCAGCGGGGCAGACGGTGTGCAGGGACATACGGAGACTTTGTGGAAACTTTTAACAAGATACGGAATACCGGTGTTCCTTTTTGTGAATAAAATGGATCAGGAAGGGACGGACTGTGGAAAACTTCTTGCAGAACTGAAATCCCGGTTTTCAGAAGGATGTATTGATTTCGGCAGAGTGGAAACCGGAGCAGAAGAAGTGATCGAAGAGATTGCAGTGTGTGATGAACAGACGATGGAAGAATATCTTGAGAAAGGCAGTGTCGCCGCTGCCTCGATCCGCCGGCTGGTCGCAGAAAGAAAGATTTTTCCATGCTATTTTGGTTCGGCGTTACATTTGCAGGGTGTGGAAGAACTGATGAACGGGATCTGCACATATCAGATGCAGAAAGAATATCCGGCAGTATTCGGAGCGAAGGTTTATAAGATTGCGAGAGACGGTCAGGGAAACAGGCTGACTTACCTGAAAGTGACCGGTGGCACGCTGAAGGTGAAGGATGTGATCGGTGAAAATGGTGATAAGGTAAATCAGATCCGTGTATATTCCGGTGAAAAGTATGAGCTTCTTTCGGAGGCAGATGCGGGAAAAGTCTGTGCAGTGACCGGTTTGGCGGAAACATATCCGGGGCAGGGACTTGGAGCAGAAAAAGATTCTGAGCTGCCGATCCTTGAGCCAGTGCTGACGTACAGGATCATTTTGCCGGATGACTGTAATGTTCATACGATGTTAAGAGATTTGAAGCTTTTGGAGGAAGAAGAGCCGGAACTGCATGTCGTATGGATCGAAAAGAGTCAGGAGATCCATGTGCAACTGATGGGCGATGTGCAGATTGAAATCCTTCAGAGAATCATAAAAGAACGCTTTGGAGTACTGGTTGAGTTCGGGGAAGGCAGCATTGTCTATAAAGAGAGCACCGGTGGAAGGTGTCGGGCATTTTGAACCGTTACGCCATTATGCAGAGGTACATCTGCGGTTAGAACCGGGAGAACGCGGATCAGGAATACAGTTTGATTCAGAATGCAGTGAGGATGTGTTGGATCGGAACTGGCAGCGGCTGGTGCTGACCCATCTGGAGGAAAAGGAACATAAAGGAGTTCTGACGGGATCGGTTATTACAGATATGAAGATCACACTGACTTCAGGAAAAGCCCATCTGAAGCATACGGAGGGCGGGGATTTCCGACAGGCAACTTACCGGGCTGTGCGGCAGGGACTGAAAAAAGCAGAAAGCGTACTGCTTGAACCGTATTATGAGTTCAGGATCGAATTACCTTCTGAAAATGTGGGACGTGCCATGACGGATATACAGAACCGTTTCGGAAAATTTGAGGCACCGGAAACGTTGGGAGAAATGACTGTGCTGACGGGAATTGCACCGGTATCGACTTTAAGCGGTTATCAGAAAGATGTCATTGCATATACAGGTGGAAGAGGAAGAATTTCTCTGACCCTGAAGGGGTATGATCTCTGCCATAATCAGGAAGAAGTTGTAGCGGCGAGAGGGTATGATTCAGAGCTGGATCTTGCGAATCCTACCGGTTCGGTCTTTTGTGCCCATGGTGCAGGATTTGTTGTGGACTGGGATGAAGTCGAAGAATATATGCACATGGAACGCACACTGGATCAGACGGGAGAAGAAGGACTTGCGGAAGTCACACTTCCGAAGCGGCGGCATTCCAGTATTGAACTGACACAGGAGGAACTGGATGCAATTTATGTAAGAACTCCTGATCCGGTGAAGCAGAATCATGGTCCGGTGACAGTCTGTGCAAAGGAAAAGGACAGAGAACCGGGCAGTGCCTATACAGACCCGAAATGGGAAAGACGCAGACGGGAAAAGGAAGGCCGACAGGAATATCTTCTGGTGGATGGATACAATATCATTTTCTCATGGGAGGAACTAAGAGAGCTGTCCGAAAAGGATATTGGTGCGGCACGCGGGAAACTTGCGGATATCTTAAGCAACTATCAGGGATACAGAAAATGTACGCTGATCCTTGTGTATGATGCATATAAAGTTGAAGGCAATCCGGGTGAAGTGATGAAATATCATAATATTTATATTGTCTATACCAAAGAGGCGGAAACGGCAGACCAGTATATCGAAAAGACTGTAAGACGGATCGCAAAGGATGCTGCTGTAACTGTGGCAACTTCAGACGGACTGGAGCAGGTGATCATCTTAGGACAGGGTGCGAACCGGATGTCTGCTCCGGGACTGAAAGAGGAAATTGAGAGGACGCTGGCAGAAGTCAGAGGTGAGCATCTTGGAAAGAAAGGCAGTGTCGGAAATTATCTTTTTGATTATCTGGATGAAGAGACTGCAGAGGAGATGGAAAAAGTCCGACTGGGGAAAGCAGGAAAGAATGGACGGGATAAAAAATGACAATCGGGATTATTGAAGATGACCGCCTGTTAAGCAGGTCTTTGAAAGTCGTGCTTGAGAAGGAAGGTTATCGGACTTTGCAGGTTTATACAAAGAAAGATGCAGGGCAGATTCTGCAGGGAACAGAGGAGCTTTTACTGGTTGATATCGGTCTCCCGGACGGAAATGGTATGGAACTGTATCACACCCTGATGAAAAAATGGAACAGAAAGATCCCCGCAATTTTTCTGACGGCAAGGGATGAAGAGCAGGAAATGCTGAAAGCATTTGACCTGGGAGCAGAAGATTATGTTGTGAAACCATTTTCCATGAAAGTGTTATTAAAAAGGATTGAAGTAGCTTTCAGACGAAACCGGGGAGAAGATGCCGGTGAACAGATTCTGAAATGCAGAAATCTCACTCTGTATCCACAGCGAAAAAAGGCAGTGTCAGGGGAGAATGAGATCTCTCTTACGGCAAAAGAGTATCAGCTCCTGGAATATCTGATGAAAAATCAGGGGCAGGTTCTGACCAAAGAAAATATTTTGGAGCATGTATGGGGAATTGATGGTCAATATGTAGTTGATAACAGTGTCAGCGTGCTGGTCGGCCGTCTGCGGAAAAAGATTGAAGCTGCGGGAGAACGGCCGTATATTCAGAACGTATTTGGACTGGGATACCGGATGGAGGAAGAGTAATGGATCTGACAGAAATTTTGTGGTGGAGTGCTGGGATATTTCTTTTGGGGATTCTTGCCGGGGCGGTCGGAATGTACCGGGTTCAGAGAAAAGAACGAAGCCGGGAATTAAAGAAGATATCAGATACTGTGCAGCGAATGACCAGCGGAAAAGAACTCCCCGATTTTTCTGACTGCGAAGAGACAATGGATTCCAAAATCCGGCATCAACTGCTGCGGCTGCAGGAAATTTTAGTCAGTCAGAAACAAGATGCACAGAAAGAACGGAAAGAACTTCAGGAACTGATTTCGGAAATCGCACATCAGATGCGGACACCATTGACAAATCTGAAAAATTATCTTGACTTTTTATCAGAAGAAATCGAAAAGAAAGGGACAGAACCGGAACTGTCTTATCTGAAAGCCATTCAGAGCAGTGAAGAAAAAATTTATTTTCTGACAGAGCATTTTATCCGTATTTCAA
>OBXM01001201.1_pt1 | contig 17369 bp, 15 predicted proteins | sample 1538141 | NCBI WGS metagenome assembly OBXM01 (sample SAMEA2580153, study PRJEB22360) | human gut metagenome | biome: human gut; feature: human-associated habitat; material: faeces | place: Denmark | collected 2008/2010 | reverse complement strand
TTGGCACCTTTGATTACTATATTCATTTTTCAATTACAATTTGCGGAAACTCAAGATTTTCCATTATGCATAATAGAAAATATTATAGATATTTATAAAGATAATCATCACCATAAGCATCATAAACAGCTTATCAACCATCCTGTCATTCATCCTTTTATTAAACCAGCGTCCGGTAATACCGCCCAGGACGCCGCAGACCACCATACCGGCCAGTATCCCCCATTCCACCGGCGGCACCGTTCCTGTAAAAGCAGATACGACGAGGCTTGTTACCTGGGAGAACAGAATTATATATAACGAATTCTGTGCAGCTACTTTCGTAGTCATGGAAAAAAAGTAAAACAGAATTACCAGATTGATGGGTCCGCCCCCAATTCCGAGAAAAGACGATAAAATACCTAAAAACAGGCCGATTGCCAGACAGGCCGGAACATTTTTTAAATGATGTGTCTTAATACAACTCTTTTTCAGCGTATAGATCAAAGTTCCCAATGTCAAAATCATCAGACAGGCTGCCTGCACCGCACCCACAGTATTCTGATTTTCAAACATCTGCCGGACTGCCTGAAACATATATTTCCCCACAACGCCCCCAACAGCCGCACCTGCTGCCAGAGGCGTTCCTGTCGACATGTCCACGGACAATGTACCTGCTATCTTATTGCGTCCCACGGAATACAGGCTCATGGCGAAGACCGTGCAGCCCGAAAGGAAGCTGATCGTTGATACATCAAGCACTCCAAAGGCATCCAGTACGGGTTTTATAATCACACCACCGCCAATACCGCAGACGGCTCCCACAATGGAAGCGAGAAAGCTGACAGCCAGAAATACCACGTACACAGGCATCACTTCTGCACTTCCTTTACTCTGCAGCATGTCACAAAGTGTCCGGGAGTAACCTCCTCCATCTTCTGAGGCTGTCTGCACGCCTCCGCAGCATATCGGCACCTGGTTGCGAATCGGCACCCTGGCTTCGGATTAATCGGGGAGGACAGCTCCCCCTTCAGAATCTCGGGTTTATTTGGATTGTGAATGTCTACGGAGGGAATTGCTGAAAGCAGCGCTTTCGTATAGGGATGCAGCGGACTCTTAAACAGTTCTTTTGACGGGCAGAGCTCCACTACCTGTCCGAGGTACATCACACAGATATCATCGGATATATGTTTTACTACTGACAGATTATGGGTAACAAACATATAGGTCAGCCCTTTCTGCTGCTGAAGCTTTTTCAGCAGATTTAAGACTTGGGCCTGAATGGAAACATCCAGCGCGGAAACAGGCTCATCACACACGACAAAATCAGGATTTAAGGCGAGTGCACGGGCAATTCCCACGCGCTGTCTCCTCCCACCGTCCAGCTCATGAGGATACGACATTCTAAGCCGGTTGTCGATTCCAACAAGTTCCATCAGTTCCGCAGTCACATCATCTATCTCATTTTTTTTGTATCTTTTTGAGACAACCAACGGTTCACGGATCGTGGCATCCACCGTCTTTCGCGGATCAAGCGAAGAATATGGGTCCTGAAAAATTATCTGCATCTTCTCACGGGCTCTGGTTAGTTCTTTACCTTTTAGGTCAGAGATATCTTTTCCAGACAAAAAGATCTGTCCCGCTGTACGCTCCTGTAAATGAATAATCGTTCTTCCCAATGTAGATTTCCCACATCCGGATTCCCCTACGACTCCCAGCGTTTTTCCTCTGTGTATGGTAAGTGACACATCGTCCACCGCATGCAGGATACCGTTAGCAGTCGGAAAATATTTCTTTAAATTTTTCACTTCAATAACCGGTTCCATCCTATGCCTCCCCTCTCAAAACCGTATCCACATGACAGCAGCGACACTCATGTCCATCCGAGGTTGTCTGCATCCCCGTCACCCCGTGTCTGCACTCCTCCGTGGCGTATTTACAGCGGGGATGGAACGAGCAGCCCTCCGGTAAATTTGCCGGATCCGGCGGGAGGCCATCGATGGGATGCAGCCACTCTTCATCCTCATTCATATTGGGGATGGCACCAAACAGGCCGATGGTATACGGGTGAGACGGATGGTCGAAAATCTGCTCCCTGCTGCCGTACTCTATGATATTTCCTCCATAGACTACAGCGACCTCATCGCAGTGAGTGGCCACCACACCCATATCATGTGTAATCAGTATCATGGATGTATGAATCTGCTCCTTTAACTGGCCAATCAGTTTAAGCACCTGGGCCTGAATCGTCACATCCAGTGCCGTCGTCGGCTCATCAGCAAGCAGAAGCTCGGGATTACAGGCCAGGGCGATCGCAATCACCACTCTCTGCTTCATCCCCCCGGAGAACTGATGGGGATAATCCGGGTAACGTTCCCTGGGGATCCCTACCATCTCAAGCATATCCTCTGCCCGTTTCTTAAAGCTTTCTTTGGTTCCGCTGTTATGTAAGGACACGACCTCCGCGATCTGATCCCCCACCCGCTGAACCGGATTTAACGCGGTCATTGGGTCCTGAAAAATCATCGATATTTTTTTACCGCGGATACTTCTCATCTTTTCTTCTGATAATCCGGTGAGATTTTCGCCTTCCAGCCACACTTCACCTCCGGCAATCCGGGCGCCTACATCCGGCAGAATCCGCAGAATTGATTTTGCTATAGAGGTTTTTCCGGCCCCCGTTTCTCCTACCAGCCCCAGTGTTCTGCCCTTTTCCAATTGAAACGAAACACCATTTACGGCATGAACCGTCTGTTCTTTCGTAAAATATTCCACAACAAGATCTTTTACTTCCAGAAATGGCTTTCTTTGACTCATTACTTCCGACATACGCTTTGTTCCTCCAGTTCTTTAACGTTTCAGTTTGGGATCCAGTGCATCGCGAAGGCCATCTCCCATTAAGTTAAGGGAAAGAATTGTAATCGCAATTGCAAGTCCTGGGAAGATTACCATATGCGGGCTGGACCTGATAAATTGTCTGGAGCTGGAAAGCATGGCTCCCCATTCCGGAGCCGGAGGCTGTACTCCAAGACCGATAAAGCTTAAGCCAGCTGCCATAATAATCATATTTGCCACACCCATGGTAGCCTGGACAATCAGCGGTGAAAATGAGTTGGGAATCAAATGTTTTACAATAATTCGGACTCTGCTGCAGTTGATAGACCTGGCTGCTTCTATGTATTCGCTGTCTCTGACCCGCAGCATCTGGGCCCGCAGCATCCTGGCCTGTCCCGGTATACCATTTACAGACAGCGCCAGAATCGTGTTTAAATAACCGGAGCCAAGTACCGCAGAAATTACGATCGTGAGCAGCATACCAGGCAGTGACTGAATCACATCGAGTACTCTCATAATAATATTATCCGCCTGCCCGCCAAAATAACCGGCGATAGATCCAATGATAACCCCCAGCGTCGCAGAGATCCCGATGCTGAAAATTCCCATGGTTATGGAATAGCGTCCGCCGTACAGAAGCCGGCTGAAAATATCTCTTCCCAGATCATCGGTTCCGCATAAATGGGACAGCGACGGTCCCTGAGAAACGACCGTCATGTCCATGTCCGCGTAACCATACGGAGCGATCAGCGGGGCAAAAAGGACAAGCATCAGCTCCGCCACAAACACAATGGCTCCAAACATGGCCAGCTTATTGTAGCTTAACTGCTTTAAAATCCGCATAAATTCAGAGTTCTTTCTGACCCTGACCTTTGTCTGAACAGCCGCTGCTTCAGTCATTTGCCTTCACCTTCCTTTTCTTTCTTCCATACTGTGCCTTAATTCTCGGATCTACCGCTGCATAGATTAAATCTACTCCCAGCATGCAGATACTAAATACAATCGCCAAAAAGATAGCCGCGACCTGTACAACCGGATAATCCCTGGAATTTACTCCTGTAACGATATAAGACCCCATTCCCGGAATAGAGAAGATTGTTTCAATTACCATGGCACCGCCCAGCATTTTTCCAAAATGGGTACCAATAATTGTGATAATCGGTATCATGGCATTTTTTAACGCATGGCCTGTAATCACGCGAAACTCCGGCACGCCCTTCGCCCTCGCTGTCGTGATGTAGTCTGCGCGAATCACATCCAGCATACTGGAACGGGTCTGACGGGCAAGGGTGGCGATTCCTCCCATGCATCCTGCCAGTGCAGGAAGAATATAGTATTTAACTCCGCCAATTCCCATAGCGGGCAGCCACCCCAGTTTTACGGAAAACAGGATAATCAGCAGAAGTGCCAGCCAGAAATCCGGAATCGAGACGCCAAGCAGTGCAAATCCCATGCAGAAGTTGTCCTTCCATTTCCCCTGATTAATAGCCGCCATAATTCCGAGAGGAATTCCGATCAGAATCGAGAGCCCCAGGGTGGCTATGGTCAGCATCATGGTTCTCGGCAGCCGCTCTGCGATGGCTGCGCTGATACTTGTCTGCGTAATCCACGATTTTCCAAGATCAAAATGAATAAACGTATCACTTAAAAATGTTCCCAGCCTCACAAGATAGGAATGGTTTAACCCAAGCTCCTCACGCATGGCCTCCAGATCTGCTTCAGTCGCCGAGGAGCCAAGTATAATTGCAGCCGGATCCCCCGGGCAGAAGGACATCAGTGTAAATACAATGACTGCCACTCCCAGAACAATTGGAATCATCCAGAGTAATCTTTTTAAAATGTACCTTGCCATTATGAACCCCTTTCTTCCATCATAAAATGCCTCTGTCTGCTGCTTTCCATTATTGTTTTACACTGGCTACAAAATCAATATTACCCGACGGAAGATTTACGCTCTCTGTCAAAACAATTTTACTGCTGTAGATGGTACTGATTGTCGGGAGACAAATGCCGTATGCGTATACGTGATCCTTAATATACCGGTGTACCGCATCGATATTCTCCTCTGTAAATCCTGAATTGGACCATGTAGAGTACAGCATCTCCGTAAGAACCTCATCGCGGCGGGCTGTACCATCACCTTTTTCATATGCGGTGCTGTCGAAACGGTTAGACCAGAAGGCTGGCAGGGAACCGGCTCCGGCACTGATAATAATCATGTCATACTGAGCGCCGTCAAAACGGGAGGCGGAGAAAAGGGCTGAATCCACAATATTCAGTTTCAGCTTCACGTTGATTGCGAGCAGATAGTTTTGAATCATCTGCGCCACACGCTGTGTGGTGGAATCAGACATACAGAGCAGCTCCAGCTCCTCGCCATTATAGCTGGACTGAGCCAGGTATTCCTTTGCCTTCTCAACATCATAAGGGAAATATTCCTCGTCATTCCATTTATCCAGATACCCAACGACACTTTCCACCGCCGCGTCATGCATCGGCTTCGCATAGCCATTATACACACCGGAGATAATTCCTTCCGCATCGATGGCGTAGCAGATTGCGCGGCTAAGATTCTCATCATCAGCTATTATTCTGCTCTTATCTCCGGAGAAAAACAGCTGGGTTCCGTTGCTGCTTGGCAGCTGTTCGATGTGAAAAGCGTTGTTCCCTTCAAATGCCGGGACAATACTTGCACTGATCCCTTCAAATGCATCGACGGTTCCTGTCTCTAAAGCAACCTGCTGTTGTGAAGCTTCCTTAATGATGGTATATGTAATCTCTTCGAGATTTGCTGCCAGAACCGGGTCAATCAATTCTGGTTTTTGCCAGTAGCTGTCTCTCTTCTTAAATGTAATATGAGAGCCGGATACAAAATCCGTGACTGTATACGGAGAAGTCGAGACAATCTTTGTAGCAAACCCATCCTCGCTCGCCTCATATGCCTTCTGAGATACCACGTAAGTACTTACCAGAACGAGTTCAAAGGAATTTACAATATCCTGTTTCATAACCACCTTGAACGTATAATCCCCGGTCTGTTCAACACTGGCAATTTTGTTAAAGCAGGGCTTCAGTCCCTGTTTCATGGATTCCTCCAGCATCCACACGATATCGCTGGCCGTGATATGGTTTCCTTCTGAATCTTCTACGTAATCGTAAATCTCTACATTCCATGTAACACCGTCATCATCTACCTCCCAGCTTTTTGCCACCTGAGGAATGTACTCGTTATCCGCTGTCTGATACGCCAGGCGGTCATAGATCAGCCTGACCATAGACGCATACTGGCTCTGCGTGGTACGAAACGGAGTCAAAGTCTCCCAGCTTTCTGATGTTCCGATCTTAATGCCCGTGATCGGACCGGACGCCGCAGCACTCTCTGTTGGATTTGCCGCTGCAGCACTTCCTCCGCTGTCTTTACTGCCCCCGCATCCCACAAGAGAACCGATGACCATACAGCCGGTCAACAATGCACACACTGCTTTCGATATGCTTTTCTTCATAATAAATCTTCTCCTTTTTTAATTTATTAACAGATTCTACAGCCCCATGCGCTTAAGCAGCTCCCCGGGGGCTTCATTTACTTCCAACAGCTGTTTCATGGCCAGACGCAGCCTTTTTTCCTGCGCTTCATCTTTTATGGGCTGCTGCTGTCCTGGATCTTCCTGCAGATCAAACAGCTGGGTTCCATACGTCCGGGTTACGGCATCCGTTCCCTCTGAAGCAGGAATTTTTAACACCGGCATATTTTTTGTAAAACCAAATGGCTGTGCCAGGGAGGCCTGTTCCAGTTCCGCTCCCATCCTGCAGTTCATACGGTTTGGCATCAGCGTATATTCATACAGCCGGATCTCCGGATGAACAGCGGCCCTCATATAGACGTACCTTCCGTCCGTGATATTCAGCTGGTTTCCGTGATAGCCAAACAGCGCAAATTCGCGGACCGGCCGATCCTCCAAAATGGTATCCCCAAGCGCTTTTCCGGTCATATCCTTCGGCTGATCACATCCGAAATACTCCAGAAGTGTGGGGGCCATATCGATCGTCTGTACCAGACTGTCGCGGTATTCCCCTCTTTTACCGTACCTCGGATCCCATATGAACAGAGGAATATTGACGATCTCCTGGTAACATGGCATGATATTTTTAGCCCACCAGCCGTGTTCGCCCAGGAGAAAACCGTGATCCGTGTTGACGATCAGCATAGTGTCCTTCCACAGATCGTACCGGTCCATCATATCCAGCACCCTTCCAAGATTCTCATCACACATGGAGATCATTGCCATGTATTTTGCCCGAATGTAAGCGATCTCCTCCTCCGTCTGATGAACACGGTCGTAGGGAGGCCAGTCCAAGTCTCTGTCCAGGGCTGGTTTTTCGTACTGCTTTAAGTATTCTTCAAAGGAATAAAATGGTTCGTGCGGATCGAAGGACTCTATCTGAAGAAACCAGTTGTCATACCCTTGATTCGTCTCAATAAATTCCAGGCCCCGGTCAAAGGTCAGTTTCTGACAGCTATTTTCTTTATCTGCTCTGTATATGCGGTTCACCGCGTCCTGCTTATACAGTCTCTGCTTAAATTTTTCTATCTCCGGATTGCTCCCCGGTATCATGGTATCAGCCTGTATGTCGGGAGAAAGATTTCCTTTCCATGGATCGCCTTCCTGTCCGCGAATACATTCCCAGGTGGAATATCTCGTGTGGTATGTCGCTCCGCCGTCCTCCCAGTAATGACCATGATCGCTGACCAGATGCGTATGGACGCCTGCATGGCTTAACAATTCCGGCATAGAATCGTCGAATGGCTCTAATGGCGACCAGCCTCTGTGCAGAAAGTTCAGTCTTCCAGTATGCAGTTCCCGGCGGGCCGGCATACACGGAAGACTTCCGGCGTATGCCGAACGGAAGGTAACTGTCCGCTCCGCCAGTCTGACAAAATTAGGGGCATATACCTCCGGACAGCCGTAGGGCGGCAGAAAATTGCGGTTGAGAGAGTCAAACATCACCATAATGGCCTTCATCAGGATCGCCTCCTATCCTCTCGCGTGAAATGATTTTACATAAAGTTCAATAGCCGGATCCAGCTTTTCTCCGCGCTGTCCAAATGCCAGTTTTAACCGTTTTACTTCCTCTGGTCTGCTGGCCGCAAGATCATGCATTTCGAAGGGATCTGTGCTTAAATTATATAACCGCTCCGGCTCTCCGACTTTCATAATGAGCTTATACTCCCCATCCGTTATGGTTCCAAAGCTTTTTATCAGTCCCTTGGGATCGGGATTAATGAGCTCAGAGATGCCATATTTCCTGACATAAGGTTCTGTTCCGTTCAATACCGGCTTTAAAGAAAGAGATTCCAGACTTTCCTCCACCGGAAGTCCCGCATAATCGAGAAATGTCGCCGCCAGATCCTGAAGCTCCACTGGCTTTTCATTGCAGACAGCCCGCTTTCCCCCAAACCGGGAAGCGTCAATTACAAGTGGTATATGTACAGATCCCTGTTCCGGCTTTGATTTTCCATACAGATTATGATCCCCCATCATTTCTCCGTGGTCCGATCCGTAAACCACAATCGTATTTTCCCAGTCGCCGCGCGCCTTCACAGCTTCCAGAATTTCGCCGATACAGCGATCGATATTCTCAATCATGGCTGCGTAATTTTGCCGTACCTTTTGATTGTCTCCGCAAAAGGTGCATCCCGGCGCATCGGGAAAGGAACGGTCCGAGACTGCGTTTTTCATGCTTTCCGTAATGTCCCACGGGTCATGAGGGCCGGAGAAGTTTACCTGCAAAAACCAGGGTCTTTCTCTGGGAAGCCCCTTTATCATCTCCAGGCTCTCCCGGGTGATCCAGTTATCCGCATAGAGTTCATCAGGAAGAGGTGTCGGGTACGTATTCCCGCCCCGGTGTATCATATCCTCCACATGCCTATCCAGCCATCCCCTCTCCTTCAGCATTCTGCCGTAGGGGCCCGGCTGATCCTTTAATGCGGCCCACACGGTATCCATCTTTCCTTCGCTGTCAGCGGCATCAGAAAAACCAATCTGCTGAAGCAGCGGATGATATCCATTCCCCCATTCCAGATCTGCCTTATTTAAATCAAACTTGCCAACGCCGCTTACGTAGTAACCATGATTCTTAAGCTTCCCATAAAATGTTTCCAGCCCTGCGTCATAGTTCGTGTTATTGGAATACACACGGCAGTTTTTATAACGTTTTCCCGCCGCAAGACACGCCCGCGCCGGTGCACACAGCGGCGCCGGAGACACTGCCTCGGTAAACGCGGTACCGTGATCCATAAGACTGCGTATATTTGGCATCTTTAGTTCTAAATCTTCCACACCAAGTTTTCTTTTTATCTCTTTGTCATATGGCATCCAGTCGCCCCGATGCTGATCACTGAACAGAAATAAAAAGTTCGGCCTCTTTTCCAAGTGTTTTCCTCCTTCGTTTATTTATTCGTATAACCATAATACAACGTCTACATTTATTCGTCAATCGGTCATATTAGTCAAATAAATCGTTATATTTTTGTGTACTTTTAACATATATGTTCATTTTTTTATTTGTTATAATAATGTTGTTAGTTTATTCGTATATACCTTTTTTATACTTTAAGTTAACCAAACTGAATTTTATCTGTAAGGAATTTTAATATGAAAAATAAAATAACAAGCAAAGACATTGCGCAGCGGGCAAATGTGTCCCAGGCAACCGTCTCCTATGTCCTGAATGACACACCAGGAAAATCTATTTCGGAAAGCACAAGGAAACGTGTGCTTGACGCTGTGACCGAACTTAATTACATCCCAAACAGTGCGGCCAAACGCTTAAAAAACAGTCGATCCTACTGTATTGCGGTGCGTCTGGCCACCACCTTAAACGCCCCCCGGTATTATAATGCCATGCAGGGAATCCGATCCTATCTGGAGCCGAAGGGATACAGCATTTTATTGTGCAATGATCAGAGATGCGGCAACACCTTCAACTACATTGACGCCTGCATGAACACACTCACCGATGGAATAATCTACGTATCTTCCAACCACAGTGACGTCTCTCCCGAGGCGCTTGAACAGATTAAAGCATATAATATTCCGTTTTCAACGATTGACTGCATGGCTGAGGATTCCGCTATTAACAGTATTACTTATGATTATTTTGCCTCCTCCTATCTCCGGGCTGACTATCTCTTAAACAAAGGCTTTAAGAAGTTTATTTATATACGGCCCAACTATACCAATGCGAAGGAGACGGCCAGGGAAAGAGGGTTCCGTGCAGTCATGGTAGGACACGACGATCTGCAGTTTGAGATTTTCCCCATCGAAGGGATAGACGTCAACTCCAGTACCTATTCTAAGGATAATAAGTTCTTTGAAGTAGAGCGCGCAAACATTCAGGTCGTTAAAAACCTTGTCAACTCTGTTTCTCTGGACACCTGCTTTATCTGCAGTTCCAGGGAGGTTCAGCAATCAGTGTCCCAAAAGCTTCACGATCAACACCTTTTACTGCAGTCCGAAGAAACGGCCCACTGGTATGAGAGGTCGATTTCCTATCATTTTCCTCATTATGATGCGGGATTTGAATCCGCAAGGTCATTACTGAATATTATCGACAGCAAAAATGGTGTCCGTAAATTAACGCTTCAACCAGTGATAGAACCCACAGATCCAGCCGTTTTTTAGCGGCTGTGTTCTTTATGCACCGTTTATACGTATAACTATACAGAAGGAGGAACTTTTATGAAAAATATTGTTTATTTTTTCTGTGATGAGCTGCGCCAGGATGCCTTAGGCTGCTATGGGAACCCGGCAGGCCCCATGCGTACGCCTAATATTGACGCGATCGCCCGGAGAGGTTATCTTTTTGAAAACTGTTTCTGCAACTCTCCCGTTTGTGTTCCATCAAGAACAAGCCTCATGACAGGTCTTTATCCTGAGGACACTGGTGTATACAATAACGAGGCGGCAGTCTCCACATTTACCCTTCCTGCTCCGGTCATTACATTTCCCGAGGTACTGCGAAAGGCTGGATACCATACTGCCAACTTTGGAAAAACGCATCTCCCGCCTGGGCTTACCCCCTTTGAGACGGACAACCCGGAAGGCAGCGGCATGGGGCTGGGACTTACGTATACCGAGAGGCAGAATCTGAAAAAAATATCGCCGCGGAGCGGACTTTCCTTCAATGCGGCCAGCCTGTATCCAGAAGGCAGGGAGTACTTTCCTGAAAAAGTGACAGAAAATGCGCTGGAGTGGCTGTCTTGTCAGTCGGAGCCTTACTTTCTGCGCATTTCCTACACTCAGCCTCACTCTCCAGTCATACTCAAACGAGGCTATGAAACCATTTACAGGGATTATCCATTTGACAGTGAACTGCCTGAAATCGCTCATCTCAGCGAATTCGAGCAGGCATTTGCACATACGATCGGATTGGAAACTTTATCGAAAGAGGAATTGAGAACAATCAAAGCTTATTACTATGGCATGGTATGCTGGATTGACGATGAAATTGGAAAAGTCATCAATTTATTGCAGAGCCGGGACGAGCTAAGTCATACCATCCTCATAGTGGGAGCTGACCATGGTGCTCTTCGCGGAGAATGCTGCGGACTTGGGAAACACATTTTCCAGCGAGCGAGCCAGGCAGTCCCCTTAATCATTACCGATCCTATGGAACCAAAAAAGGGACGGCGGATCACCTCCCTCTGTTCAAATATCGACATTCCACGTACACTCTTTTCTCTAGTCGGAATAGAGGTGCCGCCGCAGTTTAAGGGCCGCAATCTTTTTGAAGACAGCACCTCTCAGCCTGTATATGCCACGATCGGCTATGGAGAAACTGACAGTTGTGCCTTTCCTGCCCGCCAGCTCGGCCGCCTGCCTGGCGGACACGGGTGGCCCCGTCGTGCCTGTATCCGTCTGGGACAGTTCCGTCTGGATATGAATATGCGGATAGATGGCCTCCGCCCCTCCAGAGAACAGGAAGATATTTTCTTCGTTGACTGCAAAAAATACCCGGCAGAGGACTATAATATGGCCGGGGACCCGGCATATGCCTCTGTCATAGAAGAACTGGCCGCGCAATTGTCTGCCCACTGCCGCGCAGCGGTCGAGGCGGACCCAGCTCAGCTTCACATCCCGGCCGACTTAGTCCGTGGTACCCGACAGTGACCGGAGCCGGCAGAAATGCGGTATCGTACAATGGACTGTAATTATATCAAAAGAAAAAGAGGCTGCCACTGCGGCTAAGACACTTAGCCGGGCGACAGCCTCTTACTATATCAATTATACCGTTAAATCTCCTGTATTATATGCCTCTGTTTTTAGACCCGATACCATCTGAATTAATTCCAGATGCTTTTGTTTAAAGACGAAATAAATTTTGTCCTTTGGCGGCCATTTTAAAATCATATCAAAACGATCCTGTTCCGATAAAAGACTGGGAGAAACATAGACGTACAATGTTCCAACTCTATCCTTATGATTTTTATTAAAAACCTTTGTACCGCATACTCCAATCTCCGCAACATCCTCCCAATTGAATTTCATGGTCACAAAACCGAACAAAGACTTGCTGATCCCATTCTCGTCCACATTGACAGTCATTCCATTTATCAGGGCAACATATCCAAATACAGCCCCAATAACCAGGAAAAGTATCGCAGAAACCGGGCGGCTTATCAGAAACATAACTATGGAAAAGAAGAAAAATACCACAAAAACAACTGTCGCTGCCGCACTTTTAAAAAAGTTAACAATAAAATGACCGTTCATCCTGATCTCCTGCAATTCTTTCTACATTTCCGTTATCTCCTGAATATTATACTCTGCCTTTTCCTTGCACGTCAACTCCTTTATCCATGTGTTGAATCCAGATAAAAAACAGGCGGTGCAGCCGATTATGGCCGGAATCTGCTGTACACCTTCCCAGGCTGGATACCGCCTCTGTAGCTGGCCAGCTCGCTCACTGTCACCAGCTGGAATCCCATTTCCTTCAGCTTTGGAATGATAACCTCTGCGGCGTCCGCGGTTGTTCCGTACAAATCGTGCATCAGCACGATATCTCCGTCTTTTACATGGCCGATGACCGCATCGATGGTCTTCTGCTTATTTTTCGTCTTCCAGTCCAGGGTGTCGATGGACCACAGCACTGCAGACATCCCCATGGAACCGACGGTCTTCATGGCTGCGTCGCTCTTCGCTCCGCCCGGCGGCCGCATAAGCACAGGGGATACACCGCCTGCCAGACGTATGCTGTCATTGGCTCGTGCCAGCTGTGACTTAATTCCCTCTGCTCCCAGTTTTGTGATTGCTTTATGTTCATACGTATGATTGGCTACTTCACATCCCAGTGCGGCCATCCTCGCTACCGCCGCCTTATTTGCCTTTCCTGTTACACGGTTTCCCACCATGAAGAAGGTGGCCCGTCCTCCGTTCGCTTCCAGGCTGTCCAGAATCCGGTTGGTGACAGGTGCGTGAGGGCCGTCGTCGAATGTCAGCGCTATCATAGGGCGGTTTGGGTCAATGCCCTGTACGGCTGCTTTTTCGCCAGGTATCGCCGAGCCCTTTGTGACAATCGTCATGCGTATTCCCGTTATTTTAAGTCCGCTTCCCTCCTGACCGGCTGTCCCCTCGTCGTTTCTCACCCAGGGAGTCCACGCTCCATTCTGCTGGACCGTATAGCAGACGTCATACAGACTGCTCAGTCCGTCGGTCAGCCTCGCCCGGAATGCAGTAAGCGGAGCATCTCCCTCTGTACGGCCGGCCATGACACTTCCCGCCGTCCATTCCGTCCAGCCGGTGCCGCCCACCTCCACCTGATACGTCAGACCTCCGGTGACGTTCTGCGGCTGATTCAGTAATTCAGCCTGAAATCCGGTCATGTAGGTTCCCTCCGGAGCTGTATACGGCGAATCGTCTGCCTGCTTATCACTCCATGCAGTAGGGTTATTAAACGCCTGATAGCTTATTTTTACAGGCTCTTCCGCCCGGGCAATAATCGCCTGCACCGGAGCCTGGATGGTGCCTGTAAACACCAGAAGCGCCAGCATCAGCGCCTTAATTTTCATATGTACTCTTTTCATTCGGTTACCTCTTGTCTTTTTTCTGTCTTTTTTCTGTCCTTTTTCTTATATCTATCCTTTAGACGTGCCAATATTCAAAAAAGTTTCAACTACATGAAACTTTTTAAACATTATTAAATTTCAAACGTATTATACCACTGAAAATGGTAAATCAGATAGAGGAATCTACTGGAAGTCCGGGCAGCTTTTTGTGTGATAGAGGCGCTTTTCAATTACAAAAAAAGACTTCCCGCTGACTGGGAAGCCCCTCTTTATCCTTATCTTCATCTTTATATTTATCTTTATTTTTTATTGTCCAGAACTAAAATGACGCCTCATAAGTTGACGTAACTTCTCAAAGCGTGGCCCTGAAACCCGCATGAAATAGAAATTTCCTCCACTGCTTGCCACTATTGAAAACGGCAAAATGAGACGTGCGCATTATCCCAATAAGGCGTACTATGCAAAATACTTATTGGGCGCAGTTAAAGTTTTTTTGCTAAAAATAAGCAAGGATTATCTATATCCCAATGGAGAGGGAAAATTTCTAATGGTACAAACCCAATCTTATAATAAAATTTTCGTGTTCTTTCATAGGGTTCAAAATCCACGGTATCAGCTAGTGTTTTAACAGTCAAAAACTGAAATTGATTTGTACGACAATATTCTTCAACTGAAGATATAAGCTTTGTGCCTATTCCTCCACGCTGATACTCATTAATAATACCCATAACAGAAATTTCTGCTGTATATTCGTTGTGAATTTTTATTGCAACAAAACCTATCGGCTTTTCTCTCTCATAAGCAACGTAAAACGGCATTGATTTAACCTGATTAACATAATCAATTATGGAGGCTTCGACTCCGAACCAATCAGGCAATGCTCGCAAAATAGTATTACAAATATTAGACTTTATTTCTTGTTCTATAACTTTCTGAATATACATTTTATCACACCGCCTTATATAAGTTATTTCTTATACGCCTTATTTGCCCAAGGCGCAATAATACCTTACCACTTGTTTCATTTCACGGTCTTGTTCATCTGTTTATATTGCGGGAAACCCTGTATTCATGCGAATTTCCAATATAATTGATAGCTAAGACATACTAAAATCATCACTATTTTTTATTGATTTTCAGCCGTATTCATAGCTTTTATTGGATATTTGAGATTTTAGTAATGCTAACACTGTTTCCTTTTGCTTTTGAACCACACTATTTTCTCCTTTTAATTCAGGTTTATCAAGTTTGCCTTATTTGCCTAATGCAAATACCATTGTACTCTTTACGCTACTTCCTGATAAACTGTAAGTTCTTATTCTGTTGCAGGCTCTAACAAAGTCAATGTTTTATCATCAACATTAAGTCTGCATTTAATTCCATAAGGAATAATTCCAATGGGTTCGGCGTGACCAAAATTGACATTATACAATATCGGAAGTTCGGGGTGTCCAGCTTCTTTACCAATAACTTTTTGATACACTTCCTTGTAGGGCCCGTATTTGCTGCGTCTTGCCGGCTTTCCAACAATAATAGCATTAACAACATCAAATAATCTTTGCGCTGCAAGATTACGAAGGATCCACGTAAGATAATCACATGACATATCATCTTCACTGGTTTCAAGAAACATGATTTTCCCGTCCCATTCATCCTTGGATGGCCAGATAGGAGTTCCGGTCAGTTCAATAAAGACATCCAGACATCCGCCAAGCAATTCCCCTTCTGCGATCCCAGCGCCTTGAATAACTTCATAACCGATTTCTTCTGGATGGTACTGTCTGAGGACATTGATATTTTCTTCCTTCCACCAAATTTTTTCGTCTTCATCATCGTACCAGTACGGGGAAGACGGAATTTCCAAAGTATCTTTTGGGTGAAATAACGTATCTTGGATCATTTGTGCCGTGTAGTCATTAATCTTTACATATTCCGCAAAATTGGTCATAATGCTTGCACCGTAGTAAGACACCAGTCCTGCCTTGTACATCATCATATGGTTTGAAGTGGTATCAGAAAACCCGGTAAAAATCTTTGGGTTATGAGAAATCACATCAAAATTGATATAAGGAAGCAGCCGAATTGTATCATCGCCACCTATAGCGTTAAATATTGCTTTTATCTCTTTATTTCTGAATGCTTCCATCAAGTCAGCGGCTCTTGCCTCCGGGTGTTCGTAGAGATAATCCCGGCCCTTAAGTGCATTGGGCATAACCACGACATTCAATCCGTAGTCCGCTTCCAGACGTTCTTTAGCTATATACAACTTATGAATTGCCCACGGTTCACCAATCGTTCCAGCCGAGAGGCTCACAATCGCAACCGTATCTCCTCTGTTTAAATGCTTCGGTTTAATCATAATCATTTATCCTCTAAATTGTCATTTATCACTTAATTAGATTTATACTTTATTCCCTGTCAATTTTCTACTTCATTCGGGACACATTCTTGGCTAGCCATTGCATAAAAGTAATTGGGGTTTGGGACACTTCCCAACAAGTCGTTTTTCGGAAGTGGGTACCCTCTTCCTATGCTTGCCGTTTGTATCAGGAATTCCTGCTTGCCACTCTTGTTACCAGTAAAATAAGGCAGACACCATATATTCCAGCAACTAATAAAATAATATCTTCATATGCGCTAAATATTAGTGATTTTATCCCGGTTAGCCCCCAAATCGTCAACAGCAAAAGTAAAAATCTATTCTTTCTACGATAACCGGAGTAAACTGCAATGCTGACACTTACTATGGGGCATGGCATTATGTAAGTACAATGGTTCACGTACCTTTATCTGCGTAATATTTGCCAAATGCGCATTACCCCATTTTCATTTATTTTATTCTACAAGCTCAATACAATTCCTTCAAACCCAGATATATCGCTTTAAGGCCTCTCACAAGCTTTTACTATATTGGGGGACTAAATGGGACACTATTTCATTAAAAGCCTGGCAACCGACTCTTATTAAAGCTTCGTTCCGCATTTCGGGCAGTATTCAAAGTCCTCTTCGGTCTCATACCCGCAGTTTTCACACCGTTTCCGGTTCCATCCGGACACTCTGCGCCCAGCCTGCACAAGCGTTAAATCCTTTTCGGTTATATCCGGCTGTTCTCCATGCGCCAGACGCCTTCCCACCTCCTGATCCAGTTCATAGACGGTACTGCAGCATGACATCTGAACGTAATAATGCCGGTTCCATTTTATGATGGGAATGAAAAAGAGGCTGAAATAAGAGTAGGTCATAAAAACCTGATATCTCCCATAAACGCCGCACTGAGCGCAGATAACGGTCTTCGCGTATTCCAGCGCCTTCTTTCCCTGACTGATCCCAAAGACGAAAAACATAAAGAATCTCCTTCTCAAGTAAATTTATTTTATTATACCATATTTTATCTGTTCTGCTATTAATCTTTACAGAAAACCGCCTTGAACTTTTACAGACAAACCATTTATAATAGGCGTAAATCAACACAGTCTGCCATTTACAGGCC
>OBXM01001195.1_pt1 | contig 17420 bp, 15 predicted proteins | sample 1538141 | NCBI WGS metagenome assembly OBXM01 (sample SAMEA2580153, study PRJEB22360) | human gut metagenome | biome: human gut; feature: human-associated habitat; material: faeces | place: Denmark | collected 2008/2010 | reverse complement strand
AAGGATTGATCAAGAATGTGGAGCGTAAATACCGTGAGACTTCTTCTGAAATCACCCTCTGAGCGCATTTCTGCAGAATAATATCGCAAAATTGTTCCTTATCGGCACAGTTATAACATTTTTTAGGAAGTCCAATGATCTGAACATCTCACATCTTGTCAGATCACTGTTGAAATTGGTGAAAGAATCATGAAAATATCTACAAAAGGTCGTTATGCACTGCGCATGGTCATCGACCTGGCTGAACATGCCGACGATGGCTTTATCTCCTTAAAGGACATCGCCGCCCGCCAGGGTCTCTCAAAAAAATATTTAGAGCAGATCGTTCCACTCTTAAACAAGACCGGAATGCTCTCCACCACCCGCGGCTACCAGGGCGGATACAAACTCGCAAAATCCCCGTCGGAATGCACCGTCGGTGCGATCTTACAGACCACTGAAGGCAGCCTCGCCCCGGTCTCCTGCCTCGAGCACACTCCAAACCCCTGCGAGCGCTGCTCCGCCTGCGACACGCTCCCGGTCTGGGAAGGCCTAAACCGCGTCATCATGGACTACTTAGACGGAATCACGATCCAGACGATCCTGGATCAGAAGCATGAGCTGGAGGAAAAGCACAGACTGGCGGCTGAGGAGATCTTAAATCGTGTGAAGGGGCCGTGTCAGTCATAAAATCTGCGGCTTTGTGACTTTTTTATATTGTATTTTATATGTCGAAACAAAAAAGCTTCGCAAAAAATTGTCTTAAGGCAGTTTCTTACGAAGTTTTTTCTGTGCCTGTTCAACGGCACAGACCGTTACAGATTTATATATTGGGGACGGTAGCATGGCATCCACATATATTCCACTTCCGTCCAACAACAGAACAGCGGTCACACATATTGCTACGCAGTGACCGCTGTCCTGTATTCGTTCGTTAATTGAGGGGGATTTTTTCCAGCACAGCTTGACGCACGGCTGAACTGTTGGGGGATTATTCCTGTAATGTCTTAAACGCCTCGTCCAGATCCTCGATGATGTCGTCGATGTTCTCTGTACCGATGGAGAGACGGATCGTGTTCTGCTTGATGCCCTGGTCCGCTAACTCCTCGTCATTTAACTGGGAGTGAGTTGTGGAAGCCGGATGGATCACGAGAGACTTCACGTCAGCAACATTTGCAAGTAAGGAGAAGAGTTCGAGGTTATCGATGAACTTCTTCGCTGCCTCTGCGCCGCCTTTGATCTCGAAGGTGAAGATGGAGCCGCCGCCGTTCGGGAAGTATTTCTTGTAGAGTCTCTGCTGTTCCGGATCATCAGATACAGACGGATGGTTTACCTTCTCTACGAGCGGATGGTTGTTTAAGTACTCAACAACCTTTAATGCGTTCTGTACATGGCGCTCTACACGGAGAGACAGTGTCTCGAGTCCCTGCAAGAAGATGAATGCGTGGAACGGGGAGATCGTTGCTCCTGTATCACGAAGTAAGATCGCACGGATCTTTGTAACGAATGCTGCTCTTCCTGCTGCCTTTACGAAGCTTACACCGTGGTAGCTCGGGTTCGGCTCAACTAAGGACGGGAACTTTCCGCTTGCTTCCCAGTCAAAGTTGCCGCTGTCAATAATCACACCGCCGATGGTGGTTCCGTGGCCGCCGATGAATTTTGTCGCGGAATGGAATACGATATCTGCGCCGTACTCGATCGGTCTTACAAGGTACGGAGTCGCGAACGTATTGTCGACAACCAGCGGGATCTTATGTGCGTGGGCGATGGAAGCCAGCTTCTCGATATCAACAACATCGGAGTTCGGATTTCCGAGTGTCTCAACATGGATCGCTTTTGTATTCTCCTGAATTGCATTTTCAACCTCCTCGTAGTTGAACGGGTCAACAAAGGTTGCTGTCACGCCGTACTCCGGAAGTGTGTGTGCTAAAAGGTTGTATGTTCCGCCGTAGATGTTCTTTGCTGCGACGATGTGATCACCTGCATGCGCAAGGTTCTGGAATACATAGGTTGCTGCTGCCGCGCCGGAGGCAACTGCCAGCGCCGCAACGCCGCCCTCCAATGCTGCGATCCTCTTCTCGAAAACATCCTCAGTCGGGTTTGTCAGTCTTCCGTAAATGTTGCCTGCATCTGTGAGACCGAAACGTGCTGCCGCATGCTCGCAGTTTCTGAATACATAGGAAGAGGTCTGGTAGATCGGAACCGCTCTCGCGTCTGTCACCGGATCCGGCTGCTCCTGTCCTACATGAAGCTGTAATGTCTCAAATTTAAAGTTTCTCTCTGCTCTTGTTTTCTTTGCCATAGTGATTTTCCTCCTCTTATCCCGGATCGGGACATCGCATTTCATTCCCGAAAAATTTCTTATTTTCATTTACCAACCACCCTATCTGGTTGCAAGGTAATAGTACCATATGCTGGAAAATCTGTCTAATTGGATGTACTCAGGGTTTGCTATAGGTTTTTCCTATTGCTTTATGCTGCGTCAAGGCACCGCAGGAATCATGATCGTTTGCACCCTTTCCGGCATTTCTCATACACTGAACATATAGAACGATCGCAAAGAAAGGTCTTTTGGTATTATGAGAAAATTTCTGGCACCGGTTCTTCTTGTGTTTACGGCGGCGGCTCTGCTTGCCGGATGTAAGAAGAACACGGAATCATCTTTAACTCCCGTGACTTTAAATGAGGTTGCCCACTCCATCTTCTACGCCCCCCAGTATGCCGCCATCGAGCTGGGGTATTTTGAGGAGGAGGGAATCGATCTGACACTGGTAAACGGTGCAGGGGCTGACAAGGTCATGACAGCCCTGGTATCCGGAGATGCGGACATCGGGTTCATGGGATCTGAGGCGAGTATCTATACTTATATCCAGGGCGATGATGACTACGCCGTAAACTTCGCCCAGCTCACCCAGCGGGCTGGGAACTTCCTCGTTGGACGGACACCGGAAGCTGATTTCAAGTGGGAAAACCTCATCGGAAAGAAAGTTTTAGGCGGCCGCGCCGGCGGCATGCCCCAGATGGTCTTTGAGTATATCTTAAAGAAGAACGGCATCGATCCCACAAAGGATCTCTCCATCGACCAGAGCATCAGCTTCGGTCTCACCGCGGCGGCGTTCACCAGCAATGATTCCGACTACACCGTCGAGTTCGAACCCTTCGCCACAGCCCTGGAACAGGAAGGAAACGGCTATGTAGTCGCGTCCCTCGGAAAAGACTCCGGCTACGTCCCTTACACGGCCTACAGTGCAAAAAAAAGCTATATTGAAAAGCATCCGGAGATCATACAAAGCTTCACCAATGCGATCCAGAAAGGCCTCGACTACGTGAATACCCACTCCGCCGCAGAGATCGCCGAGACGATAAGTCCGCAGTTTAAGGAGACCGACACCGAAAAGATCGCGATCATCGTGGACCGCTACAAAGAGCAGGATACCTGGAAAGAAAATACGGTCTTTGAGAAGGAAAGCTTTGAGCTTCTCGAGAACATTCTGGAGGAAGCCGGGGAGCTTGACACACGGGTTCCTTATGAGGATCTTGTGAATACGGGATTTGCGAAGGCAGCCGCAGAGAAATAACCTTCTAATCGGAGAGATCTGAATTTTTTTAATCATTGTAACTGTTCAGCAGGTCTGCGCACTTGCCGCGCTGACCGTAAGAAAACATAAGCTGGAAGGCAAAAATCCCATCGGCGCAGCCGATCTCGAATGGTTTTTGCTTGTAACTATGAAAATACTGAGGTTACTAATCATTTAAATTCAGATCTCTCCGATATTTTTATACTTCCTCTCCTCTCATTCTCCACCATCCCATCATCCACTTCACATAGTCAGAAAATCCCGCGGGATCCACATCCCGGGCCGCAATGACAGGGATGCTTCCGATCTCCTCCCCATTGAACCGGTAGCGCAGCGTTCCAAGCTGGTCTCCCGCCTTTACCGGGGCCTTTGCGCTCTCTTCCAGCATCAGTTCCCGCTCCACGCCAGAAAAGTCCTCGCCGTGGAGTCCCAGATATGTAAAGGTTACGCCGTAGGAAAGTTCCACCTCCGGCTCTTTTCCGCCTGTCACGGAGAGTTTCGGAAGCTCCGGCGGCGTCTCATCCTTATAGAGTCGGCAGTTTCCAAACCCATAATTTAAAAGCGTCACCGCGTCCTTAAATCTCGCCTTGAAGTCCGGTGCCGCCATAATCGCGGCGATAAGCTCCACGCCGTCCTTTTTTGCTGTGGCGGAGAGACAGTATTTTGCGATACTGGTGGAACCTGTTTTCAGCCCCGTCACCTCGAAATTCGTCGCCATCTTTAAGAGCTTATTTGTGTTGGAGAGACCGAACTCTTTTGTCCCCTGCTTCGTCACATGGGTGATATTCTCCATCCAGATCGTCGTATAGTTTGTGATCTGCGGGTACTTTGTGATAAGTTCCCTGGACATCAGCGCGATGTCCCTGGCCGTGGTCACATGTTCCGGGGAGTCCGTGAGTCCACAGCAGTCAATGAACTTCGTGTGCTCCATCCCCAGGCCTTTCGCCCGCTCATTCATCATCTTCACAAAAGTCCCCTCATCGCCTCCGATAAACTCAGCCATCGCCACCGACGCGTCGTTGCCGGAGGCGATAACGATGCACTTAATCAGAGTTTCCACTGTCTGGATCTCGCCCTCCTCCAGGAACACCTGGGATCCGCCCATGGATTTCGCGTGGGCGCTTGTCACCACCTCGTCTGTCAGACGGATCTTCCCTGACTGCAGGGCGTCGAAGATCAGAATCAGCGTCATGATCTTTGTGACACTGGCGGGATTTCTCGGCTCATCCGCGTTTTTCTCGCAGATCACGGTCCCCGTGGATGCCTCCATGAGGATTGCGGACGGAGCCGTGATCTCCGGGCCGGTGTACGGCGTCAGCTCCGGCTGCATCTGCTGTATTTCCATGATCTGATTTCTTATATCCTTTTTCCACGTCCCTTCCCTCATCATCCCATATCCGCTCACCGGTTCCATCATGAACAGGATTCCGGCCATGATCCCACAAATGCTTCTTTTTCCCACTCTCATATTTCTGCTCCCGACCTGCCTGCTGTTCCATAAAATTTCTCCGCCCGGACGCCATTTTATTCCGCCCTGCGGCACGCTTTTCATGTTCTCAGCCAGTTTTCTCCTTATAAAATATGGCCCGGACATCCCCCTTTATGTCACTGCTTACAAAATGCTTAATTTTTCTATTTCTCGTAGCGTCGGACATGGGGTTGTGCTATGATAGAAGTAATAAATACAGAATTTTATCCGTTGTTCTGTCTGACAAAGGACGGCGGTTACGAATTAAATTACGAGGTGATATTTTGGAATACAATAATGATTTTGAAAGGCGCCGCGCATATATTTCAAGCCGCGAAAAGCTGCGGAAACGGCGGCGGACAGTTCATATTACGATACTGCTGATCGTTCTCGGAGTTCTTCTCCTGGGAATCGGCGGACTGCTCCTCTTTAAAAAAGGAGGCCGCTTATCCACACAGTTGAAAAACAACACTTCTGAATCTTCGGCGGAATCCGATCCGTCCGGAGATGATAAAACGACTGTTTCACTTGCGGAGAGCGGATCCGGAGAAGACGCTTCTCCGGAGTCACAGGAAGCTGCCGCACCGGCTGCCGCCTACAATACAGGCGATACTGCCCTGGATGGGATTTTAAACAGCGCTCACGCAAAATTCGTCACCTACGACTACGATGCTGCCATCGAGATCTTAAACTCCAACCCGGATTACGCGGAGAATTCCGATGTGAAGGAGCTTCTCGCCGCCTGCGAGGAGACAAAATCCACACTCGTCCGGGCGGATGTAAACAAAATCACCCATGTGTTCTTCCACTCCCTGATCATGGATAACTCCAAAGCCTTCGACGGGGACGCGGATTCCAAGGGCTACAACCAGGTGATGACCACGAAGAGCGAATTTTTAAAGATCCTGGATTCCATGTACGAGAAAGGATATGTTCTCGTAAAGCTCCACGATATCGCCCACGAGGTGACGGACGAAAACGGCAATACGAAGATGGTGGCGGGAGATATTATGCTGCCGCCCGGAAAGATTCCTTTCGTCATGTCCCAGGATGACCTCTGCTATTACGAGTATATGGACGGTGATGGTTTCGCAAGCCGGATGATCGTGGGTGAGAACGGAAAGCCGACCTGCGAGATGGTGATGGATGACGGCTCCGTGTCGGTGGGCTCTTATGATCTCGTGCCGCTCCTTGAGGACTTTATCACGGAACACCCCGATTTTTCCTACCGGGGTGCCCGGGCGGTCCTGGCGTTTACCGGATATCAGGGCGTTCTGGGATACCGGACGGATCCGTCCTATGAGAGTTCTAACCCAAATTATGAAGCCGATAAAGAGACGGTCCGCCAGGTGGCACAGTGTCTCAGGGACAACGGATGGGAGCTCGCCTCCCACAGCTGGGGACATATCAATTTCGGGAAACGCTCCTTTGAGGATGTGAAGACGGACTCCGATAAGTGGGCCTCCAGGGTGGAATCCCTGATCGGAAAGACGGATATCCTGCTCTACCCATTCGGATCAGATGTTGGCGACTGGCATCCGTACACAATGGAAAATGAAAAATACGCGTATCTCCATGAGCTGGGCTTCCGCTACTTCTGCAATGTAGACTCCAGCCAGTACTGGGTACAGTTTGGATCTGACTATCTCCGCCAGGGACGCCGGAACCTGGACGGCTACCGCATGTACTACGACCTGCCGGAGACGAATCCGGAAAAAGACCATTTAAGCGACCTCTTCGATGTGACCCAGGTCTTCGACCGCGAACGGCCGGTTCCGGTGGCACCGATGAATTAGACCTGGAATTAAAAACGGACTTCAAAAGTCATATCTCATATGGCTCATGAAGTCCGTTTCTTTTGTTTATATCCGCTAAAGCTTTCACTGGAAGTCCCTTCTGAATACATGGGAACCCGCAGAGCCTGCCAACGGCAGCTTCTTCGGAATTCGAGAAAATCAAAATACGCTGGACAGTTTTTCCATCCAGCGTACCCGGTATTATTCTGCATTTTCTGTTTTTCAGCTGAAATCTTCATTTAGAACTGCACAATATCCTTGATCTCCTGCGCCGGTTCCACGCTCTCGGCGTAGAGCACCGGACCGACACCGTCGTAGTCCGGCCAGAACTCGTATGCGATCTTCGCACGGACCTTGACCCACTGCTTTGTCTCAAGGTTTCTCGCCTCACGCGCCTTGCAGATAAATCCTAAAAATGTCATATCTGCCTCGCAGCATGTCATCGCCATTCGGCCCGGAACGAAATAGTTCTTCGGGAATTCCGGGGATTTTAATACCATACCGGTGAACTCCACAACTTTTCCCTCGTAGCGGTCCTGCTTATCCATGGCGTCGATGTACCAGATGCCGTAATCCTTCGGATCGATCTTGATCACATCTGCCTTCATGTCGTACGGAAGATCCTCTTCCAGAACCTCCTGCTCGATCTCGCCTTCCGCGTCCTCGAAGATCAGCTCTGCCTGCGGGTTTAAAGCCTTTAAGCCGCGGCGGTAGCGGGTGATGTTCTCATCGCTGACTTCATCGCAGCGGTTCATGATCACAAGCTCGGAGCGCTTTACAAGGAGCGCTAAGAGCGGCTTCATGTTGCTTAAATAGAGCTCGAAGGTGGAGCCATCGATGATCGTGATCTGCTGGAAGAGTTCCCAGGTATCCGGGAGCTGCAGCTGATCCTGCGGCCACATTCCGTTCCACTCGATGAGCACGCGGGCCGGGTCATATAATGCCTCGATCCGTCCGTAGAAATCCTCGTCCATCTCGGAGATATCTTCCACGGTAACGATCTTTGTTCTTGTTTTCTTTAAGATTTCCTTATCGTACTCCGTATCGCCTTCCTCGCAGAGGATCAGAACGGTCGTACCGTCGGCCTGGAAATAGTCCTGCTGTAAAGTATTTGTGATGAACTGGGTCTTTCCCGCTTCCAGAAAGCCGTTGATGACAAATACCGGCATTTTTTCCTGCTGTTTCACTGTCTTATTCTCCTAATTATATAAAATGGTTCCTGCCCACGTCTTGCGCAGACAGGAACTGCCACTGAACAGGTTCTGCAGATCTGGCAGCCTGACCCTGGCAGAATACGTTCATTAAGCCTCAAACGCAGCCTTTAACTCGTCTTCCTTCAGGTTGGAACCGATCACGCACACTTTTCCTGTGTAGATCGGAGCGCCTGTGCGGATCTCGGTCTCTTCCGGAACAAGATCGAAGTAGTACCATGTTCCGTCTGCATCCGGCAACATTCCCTTTGCACGGAGAACCTGGCCGTACTTCTCGGAATGTGCGAGTTCCTGTAACAGGGACTCGAGTTTCTCCTTTGTGATGGTACGGTTTGTCTCAAGACCCCAGCTTGTGAATACCTCGTCGGCGTCATGATCGTGGTGGTGATGGTGGTGGCCGCATCCACACTCGCCGTCATGGTGATGGTGATGCTCGTGCTCATCATCGTCATCATCGTGGTGATGGTGATGGCCGCATCCGCACTCTTCGTCATCGTCATGGTGGTGATGATGGTGCTCATGCTCATCTTCGTCGTCATCATCGTCATCGTGGTGGTGATGGTGGTGGCCGCACTCACACTCTTCGTCATCGTCATGGTGGTGATGATGGTGCTCATGCTCATCTTCGTCGTCATCATCGTCATCGTGGTGGTGATGGTGGTGGCCACAGCAGCACTCCTCGTCGTCATCGTCATGATGATGGTGATGGCCCTCTTTTACCTCCTCAAGGAGCTTCTCAGCCATATCATCTGTCGGCTTCTCGATGATCTCAAGAAGCTGCTCGCCTGTGAGCTTGTCGATCGGAGTTGTAACGATAGCTGCCTTCGGGTTCTTCTCGCGGATCATCTCTACACACTGAGCGACCTTGTCTGCGTCAGCGACATCGGTACGGCTTAACACGATGGTTCCTGCGCTCTCGATCTGGTTGTTGAAGAACTCACCAAAGTTCTTCATATACATCTTGCACTTCTGAGCATCAACGACTGTCACGGAACCATTTAATACAACGTCGATCTCACCCGCAACGTCGCAGACTGCCTTCATGACGTCGGAAAGCTTGCCGACACCTGACGGCTCGATAATTACACGGTCCGGTGTATACTTTGTAAGGACTTCATTTAAGGAACGTCCAAAATCACCGACTAAGGAACAGCAGATGCATCCGGAGTTCATCTCACGGATCTCGATGCCGGAATCCTTTAAGAAGCCGCCGTCGATACCGATCTCACCAAATTCATTCTCGATCAGGACTACTTTCTCGCCCGCAATTGCTTCTTTCAGAAGCTTCTTTATAAATGTTGTTTTTCCGGCTCCGAGGAAACCGGAGATAATATCAATTTTTGTCATAATGACACCTCTTTCTTGCCATCCGCGCGGCATTCCTGTATTTTTATCTGTCCGCCTTAATTTTATACTGTATCCAGACCAGATCCACTGCCGCACTTTCATTTTTCATTACCAATTACTAACTTTAACACATTTTCTAACAAAGTCAAGTACTGCCGCTTCCAGTGGGCGCCTGGAAGCGGCAGAAATACGAGAAATTTTCTCATGTAATATTGTTTTCTCGCACAGTCTTCAGGATCTGGCAAAATCCAGCCTCATTGAGCGCTCGCGATTACGCATCTGCTGACATCCTGCTGTTTTTCCCTTATCTCGACTGCTTCACCATCTGAACGACACTGAACATACCGAACATCGCCAGGTTCACAACGACAACACTGGCTCCCGCCGGGATCGAATATACATAGGAAAGAATAAGTCCGATAAAGAAGCACACCACTGACACAACGCCCGAAGATACCACAACGCCGAAAAAGCTCTTAAAAACCCGCATGGATGTCAGTGCCGGGAAGATCACAAGGCTCGAGATCAGCATGGCACCCATCATTCTCATACCGAGAACGATCGTAATGGCAGTCAGGACCGCGATCAGAAGGTTATAGGCGGAGACCCGCACACCCGTCGCCTTCGCGAAGCTCTCATCGAAGGTCACGGCAAAGACCTTGTTGTAGCAGATCACAAACATGCCGAGGACCACCAGGGACAGGACTACGCTTAAGCACATGTCCTCGCGGCTCATTGCTAAAATACTTCCGAACATATAGCTGCTGACATCCGTCGTCATTCCCGTCGTCAGGGATGTGACGATGATACCGATGGCGAGAGATCCTGCGGAAATCATCGCGATCGCCGCGTCACTCTTGATCTTTCCGTTTCCCGTGATCCGAAGAAGCAGGACCGCCGCCGCTGCCACCACCGGGATCGATACCGCGAGAGGCGCCCAGTTAAAGGCCACCGCGATAGAGAGTGCCCCAAAGGAAACATGGGACAGTCCGTCACCGATCATTGAATACCGTTTCAGCACAAGGCTGACGCCGAGGAGCGACGCGCAGAGCGAGATACAGATACCGCCGATCATCGCCCGCACGAGAAACGGATAGGAAAACATTTCCTGTAAAAGTCCCATTTAGTTCTCACCTCCGAGGAATTCTCTTCCGAATTCCGATTTCTTATACTCATCCACGGTCCCGTAAAACTGGACCGTCTGTTTCAACTGTAAGATCTTGTTGGCCTGGGTCACGATATTTCCGATATCGTGGGAGACCATGAGGACAGCCACCTTCTCGTCCCTGTTTAGATGGCGGATCACCGCATAGAAATCCTGGGTGGATGCCGGGTCAAGTCCCGTGATCGGCTCGTCCAGGATCAGGAGCTTATCCGTAGCGCAGAGGGCCCGCGCGATCAGGGTTCGCTGTTTCTGTCCGCCGGAGAGATCCCGGTAGCAGCTCTTTTTGAGATCCGTGATTCCGAGCTTTTCCATATTGACTGCCGCAAGCTTCCGCTCTTCCATCGAGTAAAACGGTCGGTTTCCACGCTTTCCAAGGCAGCCGGAGATCACGACCTCCTGTACCGTCGCAGGGAAATCCTTCTGGGCCGGGGTCTGCTGCGGGAGATATCCGATTCCGGACCGTCTCAACTCGTCCGCCAGCGTCAGGACACCGCCGGTGGGCTTTATGAGTCCTAAGAGTCCTTTCATCAGGGTGCTCTTTCCGGATCCGTTCTCGCCAACAATGCAGAGATAGTCCCCAGGATTGATCTCCATGGATACGTCCTTCACCACGTCATAATTTTCATATCCAAAATCCACATGTTCACATTTTAATAATGGCTGGTTCATCGATAAAGTCCTTCCCGTAAATTGACAACATTCTGTTCCATCAGTTCCAGATAGGTGACACCGTTATCAAACTCTCTTCTCGTCACGTTATGACAGGAGTGAAATAACAGCGGCTTCGCACCGGTCTCCTCGCTGATGATCTCCGCCACCCGGTGGCTGGAGAGTTCCAGGTAATAGACCGCCGGGATCTGTTCCTCCCGCACCTTGTCGATCAGGTATGCGATGGTCTTTGCGCTTGGCTCAGTGTCGGAGGCGCAGCCGGAAAACGCAGCCCTGTACCGGAGTCCGTAAGTGTCCGCAAAATAGCGGAGCGGAAACTTGTCCGCCATGACAATGAGGTCTAAGTCCGCGCCATTTACCACATCGCGGAATTCCTGGTCGAGATTCTCAAGTTTCCCGAGATAATCCTCTGCATTTGCCGCAAAGATGTCCGCGTCTGCCGGGTCCATCTCCTGAAGCGTGTCCGTGATCACCTGGGTGATCTTCATGGCATTCACCGGAGAGGTCCATATGTGCTCGTCGTATTCGATCTCGTAGTCCGCGTCATCATCGTGCTCATCATCCATATGATCATGATCTTCCGCATCGTGATCATGATCATCGTCATCAGCATGGACCGCCTCATCATGGTCGTGGTCATCATGGGTATCGTCTGCCGACGCATGGCTGTGGTGATGTTCCTCACCTGCGTCCTCCATGCCTTCCACGATCTCTTCCTCCACGGTATCCACATAGTCCATCATCGTGATGACCTTTAAGCTCTCCGAATCCAGGGATGCCACAACCTGGCTCACCCACTGCTCCATGGCACCACCGTTGCAGATCAGAAGGTCCGCGTTCTGGATCAGGCGGATATCTGCCGGTGTCGGCTCAAAGGAATGACTGTCCTGTCCCGCCGGGATCACCATGGAAAGATCTACGGCATCCCCCGCGATCTGTCTCGTGAAATCGTAGTACGGGAACAGGGTCGTTACAACTTTCAGCTTTCCATCATTCGGAGTTCCCACATCTCCGTGTGTGTCACTAACAGAGCCACAGCCTGTCAGGGTACCAAAAAGAAACATCGCTGCGGTGAGCCATGCTTCTATCCGTTTTCGTCTTGTTTTTCTAAAATCCTTCAATCCATTTCCTCCGGTATCTAACGCGCGGGCTGCTGTCACCTTTTTATGGCACATTGATAAGTCATGCCGCATCTACACAGGTCTGCCAAACAGCTACTTTTCAATCTCCGTTAAGATATCAAGCGGTTTCTCAAGCAGAAATTCCGGCTGGAATGCCGCAAGCTCCTCACGGCCCCTGAATCCCCAGAGAACTCCCACCGTCGTCATCTTCGCGTTCTTTCCAGTCTTCATGTCCGTATTCGTATCTCCAAAATACAGGCACTCTGACGGGTCCGCGCCACAGATCTTTGCCGCCTTCAACGCTCCTGACGGGTCCGGCTTCTTCGGAACGCCCTCCTGCTCCCCGATCACCGTGTCAAAATATCCCGCGCCGAATACATATTCTACGGTCTTCTTCGCCTGGGCATCAGGCTTGTTGGATACAACAGCAATCTTTAAACCCAGCTCTTTCGCCTTCGAGGTGAGCTCCACGATTCCATCGTAAGGATGCATCTCATAGTTACAGTATTTTCCGAATATCTCCATATATACAGGGAGGATCGCCTCGTAGTGCGCCTCATCCGTATCCCCGCAGGCCGCGAGGGAACGTTTCATCTGCATTTTATATCCATCGCCGACGATGGTCATCATCTGTTCCTCTGTCAAAGGACCGAGCCCAAACTTCTCCAGTGAAAGGTTCGTACAGTATGTCAGCGCATGGATCGAGTTTACCAGCGTTCCATCCAGATCAAAGATCAGACACTTATATTTCATATCTGCCTCCATATAAAGCAAAAACGAATCAAAAACTGTGCCACTCATTTTATCACACTAAAAAAAAAATGACAATACCTTTCTGCGCATATATAGGGCTCCGAAAATTTCCTTTAAATCCCATTGACTCTTTCCAGTTTCCATATTAGGATATATCTATATGAAAAGGACAAATCTACATATATTTTATGTGCATTTTTGTACCAAAAGACGAAATCCCAGGAGGTACGTTTATGAAAAAATTTTGCATCGCAGCTCTCGCTGCAACACTGGCTCTCGGAACCATGATCACAGCTCAGGCTGCTGATACACTAGATGGAACTGTTGTATCCGGCACATACAAACGCAGCACAAACGGCGGATGCCGCCGCGGTTTAAAATCCCCGGCAGGCGGTGCCTGGGAGAAGCTCTCTGACGGTACCTACAAATATCACTTCGCGGAAGGTCTCGAAGCTACCGATTACTGGCTGGAGATCGATGGAACCTGGTACTATTTCGGTCATGACAATATCATGCAGACCGGATGGGTAAAGGATGACGGCAACTGGTACTACATGGACCTTAAGACCGGCGCTCTCTTCACCGGCTGGCACGAGATCAGCGGCAAGTGGTACTACTTCCACGAGGAAGGCGATGGCTTCAAGGGCACTCTCATGGTAAACTGTGAGACTCCGGACGGATACACCGTTGACGTGAATGGTGCGCTTGTAGAATAGTCACTGGCATAAATTTTAAAAATCCCCGCAGGATCGTTTTTCCGCATCCTGCGGGGATTTTTTGCCGGTCCATATAGCATCCGTTCCAATAATACGTTTCTTGCATATGTCCCATTGATCGGCAGTTCCTCTTTATTCATATCTCAGAGCATCGATTGGATCCGCCTTTGCGGCTTTCGATGCCGGGTAGATTCCAAAGAAGATTCCGACCACGGCTGAAAAGGATACCGCAAGAATGATGATCCCGGGTTTGATCACCACGGGGAGTCCAAGCACCGCGCCGCCTGCCGTCACGAGACTCACAGCGAGCAGAACACCGATGATTCCGCCCAGAGCTGACAGGATCGCGGACTCTGTCAGGAACTGAATCAGGACATCCCGGGTCCTTGCTCCAAGCGCCTTTCTGATACCGATCTCGCGGGTCCTTTCCGTGACGGACACCAGCATGATGTTCATGATCCCGATGCCGCCCACGAGGAGAGAGATCGCTGCGATCCCGCCCACGGCCATGGAAAGTCCGCCCATGAGGCTGTCGATGGATCCCATCTCATTCGCCACCGTATTCGTATAGAAATCTTCCGCGTTTCTATTCTTAATTTTCCCGAGATACACCGTCAGCCTTGACATGAAATTTACCATGTCCGTTCCCTCTTTCGCGTACAGCCGACAGTAATAGAACAGGTCATTCGGCCATGTGAGCAGTGTATACGGGATATACGCGGATCCCGTATCGCCGGAACCTCCGGACAAAAGCTTCTGGAAGGCGCTCATCTCTTTTTTGTAGACACCGACTACCGTATACATGTCTGTATCCCCGTAGACTGTGGTCCGGAAGGTCTTTCCCACCGCGTTTTCCGTTCCGAAAAGTTTTCTGGCACTCTCCTCCTCTATCACCACATTTTTCTTTCGTCCAAGGATATCTCCTTCGTTTAAATAACGTCCGGAAATCATGGTCACCGGCTGGACATCGCTAAAATTCCAGTCGATCCCCTGGAAGTCAAATTTCATGTTTGTCCGTCCTGCAAGGACTTCTGAATTTACGCTGGCGTAACTGTCGATATAGGATATCTCATCCCCAAAGATCTCCTTGATCTTATCAAGTTCATCCAGGGTAAAGTAATCGCTGTCCCGCACATCCTCCACATTGTATCCGATGGATACCACCGCCTGGGTGGCCCCCGCGTCCTTATAGAGGTCCGCGAACAGCCCGCGCATCGTATCGCCGATGGAGACGATGGATATGACAGAACCGATTCCGATGATAATGCCCAGCATGGTCAGGAATGAGCGCATCTTGTTCGCCATGATTGCATGGAAGGCCATGATCATATTTTCGCCTAGCATCCGACCACCCCACTCTCTGTTCCGGCTGTTTTCTGGAAGTGTCTGTAGAGACCTTTCATGTGGACTTTACCGCTTACTTTTGTCGGGTTTTCGTTGATCTCATCTTTGATGATCTGACCATCTGAGAAGTGGATGATCCGGTCCGTAAAGGCGGCGATATTTTCCTCGTGGGTGACAACGATCACTGTGGCTCCCGCTTTGTGGAGTTCCGAGAAGATCTCCATGATCTCGATGGACGCGGCTGTATCGAGATTTCCCGTCGGTTCATCCGCCAGGATCAGCGGCGGCTCGTTCGCCAGCGCTCTCGCAATGGCAACGCGCTGTCTCTGTCCGCCGGACATCTCATTGGGCATGTGTCCGGCGCGCTTTTCCAGCCCCACGCACTCCAACAGTTCCATGGCCCGCTCCGTCCTTTTCCTTTTCGGGATCCTCGCGTAGGTCATCGGGAGCTCCACATTTTTTAACGCCGATGTCCTGGAGATCAGGTTGAAGGATTGGAACACGAAGCCGATCTTTTTATTCCGCACCGCGGAGAGTTCGTCCGGGGACAGGGCCGCCGTGTCGATCCCGTCGAGGTAATAGTGACCCAGTGTCGGGCGGTCCAGGCAGCCTAAAATGTTCATCAGGGTGGATTTTCCCGATCCGGAGTGTCCCATGATCGCAACGAACTCGCCGCGGTGGATCGTCAGGTTGATTTTCTTTAGTCCCATGACCCGGATCGCGCCTGTGTCGTAGATCTTTACGAGGTTTTCCAGGCGGATCAGCTCGTCTGTCACGTTTTCCGTCATGTAGCGGGATCTTGTCAGTTTTTCAAACATTGTTTATTCCCCCTGTTTTCCGGATGATGTGACTGCCATTCCATCTGTGTACTGCTCTCCCGGCTCCGCGATCAGGACGGAGTTTTCATCCAGGGAGTTCCCTTCCACCGGGATGATCTCCATCTCCACATCGCCTTCCACACCGATGTCCACCGGAACCCAGGATACGGTTCCGTCACTGATCTCCTGGACGTAGTTCGTTCCGTCTTTTTCCATCACGGCGGAGACTGGGACTGTCAGGGCGTTCTCGGATTCTTCCAGGACAATGGACGCGCGGGCGGTGATTCCAGCGATCAGGTTTGTGTCCTGATCTGTGACGCGGATCTTTGTGGGGATGACGCGCTCGCTGGAACCGCCACCTTTTTCTTCGCCGGTCGGGGAGATCGAGATGACTTCGCCGTGGACGGTCTCACCGTTTAAGATGTCCGCGGAGATCTCGGCTTCCTGGCCGACGGCGACTTTTCCGATGGTGTACTCGCTGACTTTGATCTCGAGTTCCAGGTTATCGAGGTTTTCGATCACGAAGAGTGGGGCGTCGTTTTCCATTTTGTCGGCAAAGCGGCCTACTTTTGTGTTGACGCGGACGACGGTGCCGTCGATAGGGGCTTTTAATATCGTATTATCTAACTGCTCTACGGCTTTTTCGTAGTCGAATTTTGCTTTTTCGATCTGGAGGCGGTAGGAGTCATCGGCGACGGCGGATCCGTTTTTTATTGTGTAGGAGTCGCATTCCCGTTCTGCGTCGTGGAGACCGTTTTCCGCTGTCTCAAGATCAACTTTGGGGACGCTGCCGCCATCAAAGAGGGCTTTTGTGCGGTCGTAGTTGGCCTGGGCGGTGTTCAGGTCCTGGATGGCTTTGGCGTAGCCGTTTCTTGCTTCTTTATCTTTTTCGGCGCAGGTGGTCACGGCGAGGTCGTAGTCGTTTTTGGCGATGTCGGCTTCTTTTTTTACGTCGGAATCGTCGAGGACTGCCAGAGGCTGGCCTTTTGTGACTTTGTTGCCTTCTTTTACGGGAATTTCGAGGATCTCAGCGTGGAGGTTTGAGACGACGTCTACGCTGTCGGTTCCGGAGATGGGGCCGGTGACGGTGAGGCGGTTTTGGATGGTTTTGCGGGTTGGGGTCACAGTGTCCACAACGGGGACCATGTCTTTTCCGCCGGACAGGAGTTTGATGCTGGTGATTCCGAGGATGGCAATGGCGGCGGCGGCGATTATGATCTTTTTCCTCTTTTGATTTTTGGGTTTCTTTTCCGGGGTTCCGGCCAGTAGGGACTCCAGTTCTTTGTCGAATTCTTCTGGTGAGATTTTTTCTTCACTGCTCATACTCATGTGTTCCTTCCGAGGTTTTCTATGTTAAATGTGATTATTTTAACACTGGAATTTAGTATAGCAGGGAAATGTTTCTTTCTTGGGTCTTTTATCTGGCGGTTTTCTTGCGGTTTTCTTGCGGTTTTC
>OBXM01001193.1_pt1 | contig 17434 bp, 12 predicted proteins | sample 1538141 | NCBI WGS metagenome assembly OBXM01 (sample SAMEA2580153, study PRJEB22360) | human gut metagenome | biome: human gut; feature: human-associated habitat; material: faeces | place: Denmark | collected 2008/2010 | reverse complement strand
TGGATTTTATAAGAGGCAATATCCGCCTGCGGCACAGCTGGCAGGCCATTTTAAAAAAGTCGGAAAAAATCATACAGGGGTTTTTTGGCGGGAGTAACCGGTAAGGTTGTTCCCGCCATTTCTTTGTATAATTTTTCACAATACACTCTCCCCAAGATGGGAGAACCTGCGATGAGGGAGCCATCAGGCGGACTGCAGCCGCCTGCCAGGCCAGCACGCAACGCTTACATACAAATGGAAAACAAAAGCGGTAAAATAAAGGAGGTAAAGTTATGGGTGAACACACGCATACGTGCTGCTGTGACCACAGTGAAGAAGCGCTGTTAAAACGGATTGGTGAACTGGCGGCAGAGTATAAGGGCAGGGAGGGAAGCCTGATACAGGTCCTTCACATGGCGCAGGGAATATATGGATATCTGCCTCTTGAAGTACAGAAGGTGATAGCGGACGCCCTGGAAGTCCCGCTGGCAGAGGTATCCGGGGTAGTGACATTTTATTCCTTCTTTTCCACACAGCCCAGAGGGGAGCACACCATCCGTGTCTGTCTTGGCACGGCCTGTTATGTACGGGGCGGTAAGAAAATCGTGGAACGGATAAAAGAACTGCTGGATGTGGAAATCGGAGAGACCACGGCTGACAGGAAGTTCACCTTTGAGGTGGCACGCTGTATCGGGGCATGCGGACTGGCGCCGGCCATGTCCATTGACGACCAGGTGTATAAGCAGGTCAATCCTGACAGACTGGAGCAGATCCTGGAACGCTACTATGAAGAGGAGGGACAGCAGTGATGGAAGTGAAGAGACGTGAAGACCTGTTAAGGATAAAAGAAGAATATCTGGACCGGCAGAAATCCTACAAGCGCCAGGTGCTGGTGTGCGGCGGCGCGGGATGTATCTCATCTAACTGCGGGGAAGTGCGGGATGCATTGGTTAAGGCAGTGGAAAACTTCCGGCTGTCCGATGAAGTGCAGGTCATGGTAACCGGATGTATGGGCACATGTGCCATGGGTCCGGTCATCCTGGTGGAACCGGAGGGAATCTTTTACACGAAAATGACCCCGGATAAGGTGGAACAGGTGGTGGCAAGGCATCTTCTCAAGGATGAAATCTGCGAAGAATTTACATATTTTAACGAGGAAACAGGCAGATATGTCCCGAAAATGGATGACATTGATTTCTTCCAGGGTCAGGTGCGCATTGCGCTCAGGAACTGCGGGCATATGGAATATGCTTCCCTGGAAGCATACATATCCAGGGACGGATATGGCGCCCTGGCAAAAGCGCTGTGCGGCATGACGCCCCAGGATGTGGTGGATGAGATGAAGGCATCCGGCCTCAGGGGCAGGGGAGGCGCAGGCTTCCCAACAGGCGTCAAGTGGGAAGCAGGCCTTAAGGCAGTGTCAGAGGACGGCAGGAAGTTCATGGTCTGCAATGCGGATGAAGGAGACCCCGGTGCATTCATGGACAGAAGTATTCTGGAAGGCGACCCCCACAGCATTATTGAGGGCATGATGCTGGGTGGATATGCAATCGGTGCATCCAAGGGATATGTGTATGTGCGTGCGGAATATCCAATTGCAGTGGAACGTCTGGGCAATGCCATTGACCAGGCCAGGAAGGCCGGAATACTGGGCCGGGATATCATGGGAAGCGGATTTTCCTTTGATTTGGAAATCCGTATCGGTGCAGGCGCCTTTGTCTGCGGCGAGGAAACCTCCCTGCTGGCATCCATTGAGGGAAAGAGGGGAGAGCCAAGGCAGAAACCGCCTTTCCCATTTGAAAAGGGCCTGTTTGAAAGCCCTACCATCATCAATAACGTGGAGACGCTGGCCAATGTGGCGCCCATCATACTTAATGGTTCCGGCTGGTATCATGGATTTGGTACAGAGAAGAGCGCGGGCACAAAGGTATTTGCACTGGCAGGGGATATTGTCAATGCAGGAATCATCGAGGTTCCCATGGGAACAATCCTGGGCGACATCATTTACAGGATTGGCGGCGGTATCATAGGCGGTAAACGGTTCAAAGCCATCCAGTCCGGCGGTCCCTCCGGCGGATGCCTTACCAGGGAACACCTGAATACCTCGGTTGACTATGAGTCCCTATCAAAGCTTGGGGCCATCATGGGGTCCGGCGGCCTGATTGTCATGAACGAGGACACCTGCATGGTGGATACGGCCAGGTATTTCATGGACTTTATCTGTGACGAGTCCTGCGGAAAATGCCTTCCCTGCCGCAACGGAACCAGGCGTATGCTGGAAATCCTGGAGCGGATTACGGAAGGCAAGGGAGAACCCGGGGACCTGGACCTGCTGGAAGAACTGGCTAAAACCATACAGCAGACAGCCATGTGCGGACTGGGACAGACAGCGCCCAATCCGGTGTTATCCACCCTGCGCTATTTCCGCAGCGAGTACGAGGCCCATATCTATGAGAAACACTGCAGCGCAGGCGTGTGCGCGGAGCTTCAGACCTCGCCCTGCCGCAACGCATGTCCGGCCAATGTATTCATTCCCGGTTACATGTCCATGCTGGCAGCGGGCAGGATTGACGATGCTTACCGCCTGATCCGCCAGGATAACCCGTTCCCGGCGGTCTGCGGACGTGTCTGCACCCATCCATGTGAGGACCACTGCCGCCGTTCCCAGGTGGATGAGCCCCTGGCCATCTGTTCCGTGAAACGCTTTATCGGGGATTATGCGCTGCGTGATGAGTACAATATCCCGCTCATAGAGCCCAAACCAGCCACAGGAAAACGCATATCCATTATCGGGGCAGGTCCATCCGGACTTTCCTGTGCCTATTATCTGGCGAATCTGGGCCATGAGGTCCATGTATATGAGGCTGAGTCCGTGGCAGGAGGCGTGCTTTACTGGGGAATTCCTGAATACCGCCTGCCTAAGGCAGTGCTTCAAAAGGAAATCCATGCCATTGAGATGAGCGGTGTGGAAATCCATCTGAATACCAAGATTGGAACCGATATTTCCTTTGAGGAAATGAAGGACCGGTCCGATGCAGTGTACATTGCGGCAGGAACACAGGTATCCAGGCTTCTGGATGTGCCGGGAGAGGATTTAAAGGGCGTGGAAAGCGGCCTTGGGTTCCTTAAGAGGATTGGCTTGAAGCGGGATATGACTGTTCCCGATAAGCTGGTGGTAATCGGAGGCGGAAGCACGGCCATGGATGTGGCCAGGACAGCAGTCCGCCTGGGAAGCAGTGATGTGACCGTGGTTTACCGCAGGTCTGAAAGGGATATGCCGGCCGGCAAGGATGAAATTGCCGAAGCCATGGAAGAGGGCGTGAAGCTGATTACCATGGCATCTCCGGTAGAGTTCCTTGGGGCTGACGGCAGGGTAAGCGGAATCCATCTTGTGCGCAGGAAAGAAACGGATTATGGAAAGGATGGCCGCAGGCGTACGGCCCATATCCCGGATTCTGATTTCTTCCTGGAGTGCGGCGGCATTGTCACTGCCATCAACCAGGATGTGGACCACCAGGCATATAGGACCACCAATGTGGAAATGGAAAAGAACGGCAAGCTGGCCATTGGCCGCTTCTCATCCGAAACCGGCGAGGAAGGCGTATTCGCTGGCGGGGATGTGAGTCCATGGGGCGCCAACGTGGTTATCCAGGCCATTGCGGACGGCAAGAAGGCCGCTGGCAAGATTGATAAGTACGTGGGCGGTACCGGAGAACTGAACATGGGCGAGTGGTTTGAAATTCCTGAGATTGACATAGAAGTAAGTGAACCTCATAAACGGTTCCCGACCAGATGCCTGTCCGCTAAAGAGCGGAAAGACAATTTTAAGGAAGTGAACTGCGGCTATCATAGACTGGACGCCATGGGTGAGGCCCTGAGATGTCTTCACTGTGACCGGAGATAGGGAGAGGAGGAAATAATCGTATGATACATATTACAATAAATGGAAAACCGGTGGAGGCAGAGGAAGGCACCACCATCATGGCGGCAGCTGAATCCGTGGGAATCAGGATTCCCAGTCTCTGTCATATGAAAAATGTCCACCAGTACGGCCCCTGCCGTATCTGCGTGGTGGAAGTGGAGGGCATGAAGAACCTGCAGGCGTCCTGTATGGCAAAGGTGCGGGAGGGCATGGTCATAAGGACCCATTCCCCCAAGGTATTGGAAGCCAGGAAGGTACTCTATGAACTGCTTCTGTCCAACCATCCAAAGGACTGTTTAAACTGCAGCAGGAACACGAACTGTGAACTTCAGGACCTGGGATATGAGCTGGGCGTGGCCGAAAGCCGCTTTGAAGGCGCCATGACAAAACCCCTGGTGGACATTTCCCCATCCATCACAAGGGATACCAGCAAATGCGTCCTGTGCCGCAGGTGTGTCACTGTGTGTAAGCAGATACAGAAAGTAGGGGCCATTGAAGCCCAGAACAGGGGATTTGACACAGTGGTCAGCCCTGCCATGGGACTGCCGTTAAACTCCACGGCCTGCGCCATGTGCGGCCAGTGCACGGTTGTATGTCCCACCGGGGCATTAAAGGAAACAGACGGCCTTTCACCCGTATGGCGCGCCCTGGCTGACCCGGATAAGCGTGTGGTTGTCCAGGTGGCGCCGGCTGTGCGCGCGGCCCTGGGTGAGGAATTCGGCCTTCCGGTGGGAACCCCAGTCACCGGGAAAATGGCGTCCGCCCTTCATGAAATCGGTTTTGACGATGTGTTTGACACCCTGTTCTCCGCGGACCTGACCATCCTGGAGGAGGGCACGGAGCTTCTGGGACGATTAAATGCAGTTCTTAAGGGCCAGGGGGCCCAGGATGGGGACGGCCATCCGGTTAATACGGCCCTTCCCATGATTACAAGCTGTTCACCTGGATGGATCAAACACATTGAGCACCAGTTCCCGGATGAACTGGACCACCTGTCCAGCTGTAAGAGCCCCCACACCATGATGGGCGCTGTGGTCAAGACATTCTATGCGGAGCGTACAGGTACGGCCCCCAAGGATTTATTTGTTGTATCCGTCATGCCGTGTACGGCCAAGAAATACGAAATCCAGCGTCCGGAGATGGAGGTGGACGGACAGCGGGATGTGGATGCGGTCCTGACCACACGGGAATTGGCCAGGATGATTAAGACGGCCGGCATTGACTTTGTAAACCTGCCCGAAGGTGAGTTTGACGCGCCTCTTGGCCTGGGAACCGGCGCAGCTGACATTTTTGGCGTGACCGGCGGCGTAATGGAGGCAGCCCTGCGTACGGTATATGAGCTGGTAACCGGAAATGAACTGCCATTTGAAAAGCTTCACGTAACGCCGATCGTGGGCCTGGACCAGGTAAAGACAGCATCCATTACTATAGAAGAAACACTTCCTGAGTATGGACATCTGAAAGGGGTGACTGTGAACGTGGCAGTAACCAGCGGCCTGGAGGGGGCGTCCATGCTGATGAAGGAAGTGGCAAATGGGACCTCCCCCTACCATTTCATTGAGGTTATGGGATGTCCCGGAGGATGCATCAACGGAGGCGGTCAGCCCCGGTGCAGTGAGGAAAATTATCGCGAGAAGCGCGCCAGGGCCCTGTACAGCGAGGATGAACGCAAGGTGCTGCGCAAATCCCATGAGAACCCGGATTTGATGAAGCTGTATGACGAGTACCTGGGAACGCCGGGCAGCCACCTGTCCCACCATCTGCTGCACACCCATTATGTGAAGCGTGGGAAATATAATGAGCTGGTATAAGGCCGTGCAATGGCTGGACCGGCTGCATGGCGGGCCGGATGGATTGATAGGAATACATAAACGGAAATAAATACAATAAAGAAATTAAAAAATTAATAAATAAAAGGAATCCGCGTCCCGAAAAGCGTTGTACTGGGCTTTGGGGAAGCGGATTCCTGTTTATAAGTATCTTTATCATTTTCCGGTTTCCTCAATCCTGAGGGCGCATACCAGGGCTTCGATGTTGGTAAAACCAAAGAGGAACAGGCTCCATTTAAGCCCGAACACGTGACGGAGCACCAGGTCCTTATGGGGGGCCATGGCCATGATGGTATTTGTCAGGCCGCCGCCAAGGATGGGGGAGATGAATCCCATGAGGAAGCCGCAGGAGGACATGAACGCAAAGGCGGCGCCCACCCGGCTGTCGTCCATCCCATCCATTTCCATGGGCATGGTGTACATCACAGGCATCCACATGCCGTTGCCCACTGCAAACACAATGATTCCGGCAATGCCCATTATCAGGGAATGCTCCAGGCAGAGGGTCAGCACAAGGACCCCGGCCAGCTTAAGTGCCTGTCCGGCTGCCAGGATTGGTTTGCGCCTTCCTGTGACAGACATCAGGATTCCCCCGGGCCATGCTTCCAAGGATTCCGATGGCCGGGAACGCGGCTGCTGCCAGAAGGCCGGCGGCGGACGCCTCCATTTCTGCTGCCTCCGCAAGATAGGTAGGCAGTATGACCACCATGTAAGAATAGCAGAAAAAGTCCATCATGAATATGATGCAGAGCAGGCGGATGCCCTGCTTTCCCCACAGGTAACTGTAAACGCCCCTTTCCTGCGGGGGCGCCGGCTCCTGGGCCCTGTCATCGTCCTGGCCCGCAGGAAGGTCCTGCCTGCGCACCACTGTCAGCCAGAACAGCAGGAGAAGGACCAGGGGAACCGCCCATATGGCGAAGGCATGGGACAGGGAACCCAGCTGCCTGCTTAAGGGGGTGAGGCAGGAGAAGCTGATGAGGGTCCCGATAAATGGGAACATACCGTTGAGCGTGTTCATCCGTTCCCTGGCATTCCCCGAATACCAGCTGGTAATGGCTGCCCCGATAAATGGGATTCCCAGGCCGAACCCTCAGTGGTGCGCCACCCTTCCGGCCAAAAAGACCAGATAGTCCCCGGCAGCCAGGTTCATAAGTATTCCGGCAGCCAAAAGGACCTGGGTCCAGATAAACATGCGGTACAGGCCCATCCGCCTTAAAAGGACGCCCCCGTACAGGGATGCTCCGATGGTCAGGGGATGGACAATGGATACGGCCAGGTTTAACAATGCCTCGTTCCCAATGCCGTACCTGTCCTTAAGCTGTCCGAGAACAGGCGAGGGCGCCATCTGATAGATGTAGCCGATTCCAATCACAAGGATCACACACAGCGTAATAAATGTCTGTTTATTGTTTTTTCTTTCCACATTGAATCCTTCCTATTATTTTTTTCGTGAAATACTATCACTTTCTATAGTTGAACCTCCCTTCCGGCTGCTTATAATAAAAACATACAGATTATAAATAAGCGCCGCCCCTGGGACGCACAGCTGACGGAAAGCAATTTTCAAACACACCCTGGGGCAGAAAAGGAGAGATGCATATGCTTAAACCAGAGAACTATATGAAAATCCAGGAGGTCCTTCTCAATTACATAAACGGGACCTATGAATCCGATATCCCCCTCTTAAAATCCTGTTTCCATGAAAATGCCAAAATGACCGGTTATCTTGGGGACACGCTGGTGGACGGGACGCCGGAACCCTTTTTTGAGGATATGGCCTCAGGCCCTTCCATGGCTTTAAGGAAGGACCCCTATCAGGCGGAAATCCAGTCCATACACATTACAGGGCGTACCGCAAGCGCGGCTGTCCATGAAACCGGATTCAGGGGGAACACGTGCCTGACCGATTATTTCCATCTTCTGATGATGGAGGACGGCTCCTGGAAGATTGTATCTAAAACCTTTACAACCACAGAACAGTAATATCTATAAAATAACCGTGATGCGTTTGGGTGCGTCACGGTTATTCTGTATATTGGGGTCAGATGCAATCAGGCAAATATCTTATTTAAGATATCAAGGGCATCCGCCGGCTCCATTTTCCTGGGATTAAATACCTGGAACAGTTCTCCGGCAATATCGTCCGCGGCTGAGGAAAATGTGGCTTTATCCACTTCGTATCTGGTGATATCCAGTTTTCCCAGTGTCACATCACAAAAATGGATGAACGCGTCCCTGGCAATGGCGCCGATTTCCTCCGGGGTCTCACCCCCCTTAAAGGATGCGCCCAGTATGCGGCCGATTTTCATGACCCGGTCAGGCATGGCGGCTGCATTGAATTCCAGTACCCAGGGGGTTGCATAGGCGCACGCCTCGCCATGGGGGATGTGGTAATGGGAACCAAGGATGTGGGCAATGGAGTGGCCTGCATTGGTATGGGAATACTGGAGCATCCATCCGGCCATGGACGCACATACTGCCATCTGCTGCCTGGCCTCCACGTCCCCGCCGTTTTCCACTGCTTTTGGAAGCCATTCCACAATGGTGCGCATCAGGGATTCGTTGATGATGTCCGTGGCCGTGTCAGCGGCCGTGGAGGGATAGCCTTCCATGGCATGGCTCAAGGCATCCAATCCGGTTGCCTGGGTCAGCCTGGGAGGAATCCCCACCATAAGTTCCGGGTCAATGACAGCAAACTGTGCGCCGGCTGCCGGGGCAAGGATGGGGTGCTTTACGCCATCTGAACTGATTACAAGACCGTCTGACATTTCACTTCCCGTGCCTGAGGTGGTAGGGATTACAATCAGTCCCGGAGCAGGCTCCATGGAGGTCTGAGGGTCTGCATACCTGAGTATGGGTTCCGGATTAAAGCGCAGGAGGTTAATGGCTTTGGAGGTGTCCATGGGGCTTCCTCCGCCCATTCCGATTACCAGGTCGCACTGGTGGTCCGCGCACATCTTATATCCATCCGCCACATTCTGGGCAGTGGGGTCGGGAACCACGCCGTCAAAAACAACACAGTTGACGCCTGCCTGTTCCAGTGAATCCACCACCCTGTTGTGGATCCCTGTTGCAACGATTCCCTTATCCGTTACAAGAAGGGCTTTTTTCTTGCCGAGTTTTGCGGCCAGGGAGCCGATTTCACTTGCCTTTCCCGGTCCGCACAGCAGTTTTACCTTTTGTTCTAACATATATTCTCCCATTGTCTCATATCTCCTTTTCTTTATTTTACGGTTGACGAAGCTTCCTTAGTGCCCATGGAGGCCACCACAAACAGCAGTACCACGGCTCCTGCGGCTGCGGCTGTCATGATCAGGGAAGCGCTCTTCCAGGAACTGGATGCAGCGCCCACAATCACTGGGGTAGAGGCAAATACGCCGATGTAGTACAGCATGTTGATGATTGACATGGAATATCCAATCAGTGCAGGCCGCTTGCTGAGCATTGGCGCAAGGCAGAAGATGGAGGTCATCACCAGGCCGCCGGGACAGATTGCGCTGACCAGCACATGGACGATGTAGGTGGACGGCCCAAGATAGGGCATGGTATAACACAGGAGGGCGGTGCCCACTGCCCCGATGATGGCAATCACAAAGGGTTTTCCTGTTTTTTCCACCAGGACGCCGCACAGGATGCAGAAGGGGATGCCGAACAGTCCGTTGAGGCTGGAATAGAAGTTTGCCGTTTCAGCCGTCAGCCCATAATAACCCTGGAACAGCTGTGGATAACAGGTAATGAAGCCGAACAGCACAAAGGCAATACAGAACATGGCCAGGGACAGTACATCCACCCTCAGGTTTGCCATTGCCTCGCCGATGGTGGCCTTGGAGTTATCCCCGCCCTCAGAGGCTGCCCGGGGCGCCTGGATAAACATGGCTACCAGGACAAGACACAGGGCGGACAGCCCGGCAACCACCCACCACAGGGACTTAAGGCCCATGGTTTTCATGATAGGGATGCTGGCGTTCATGGCAATGAAGTTGGCAACCGCGGCAAAGGTATTAAAGATGCCGGTAGCCGTGCTGGCGCCGCCGTCTGCAAACCAGGTGTTAATCATGGTAACGCCCACCATGATGATCATTGCATAGGAAATCCCTTCAATGATACGGCTGACCACAACCACTGCAAAGCTGCCGCTGACAGCGCCCAGGACATTGCCTGCAGCCAGACAGGCCATTAATAGAAGCAGCAGGTTCTTGGGCCCCATCTTATCCTGGATGGCTGCGCCGGGAATGGCCAGCACAATACCTGCAATGGTGAACACGGACATGAGCAGGGCCGCCTGTGTGGTGCTAACGCCCAGCGCGGCTGCCACGTCCTGCATCACGGCCGCAATCTTTAACTGTGACACGCCAACCGTGATGGCGCTGATGAGAAGGATTAAAAACATCAACCATTTATTATTCTTTTTCATACGCTTTCCTCCAGTCTGTCTCTGTGACGCACGGTTAAAATTCTTCCAGATGCAGGATCCGTGCCGCATTTTTGTAGAAATACTTATCCATGGCCACCGGGTCGTTCCCAAGGGCTTCCTCGCCGCACCGTATGTTGCAGTCGCAGGTGTCAAAGGGCCAGTCTGTTGCATACATGACCCTGTCCTCGCCGAACAGCTCCACTGCCTTCAGGATATCCGCGGCGCCCCTGTGGCTGGTCTCTACGTACACGTTTTTATAATTATGTTTCCTGACCTCAGCGGAAAGGGCTTCCAGCTCGCCGCCGCAGCTTCCGCCGCCATGGGCAGGCACGATGGTATAGTCAGGGAATTTCTTCAGCAGTTCAAAGGTGTAGTCCAGCTTCCCATAGTTTAAGTTGGTCATCTTAAGGTATGGGGAATCCGGTTTATAATAGTCGTTGACGCCGCAGTGGTATGTAATGGGAAGTCCAAGTTCCCCGAAAAGCTTGATGGGACGTTCGCACCGCTTATCCGTAATCTCGATGTTCTGGATGATTGGATGGATTTTCAGGCCCTTGGCCCCCATTGCAATGTCGCGTTTCAGCTTTTCCATCATTTCATCATCCGTAAGGTCAAAGTCAGGGCAGGTAAAGGGGATGTATCTGGAATCCAGTCTGGACGCTGCCAGGGCCTCCTCAAAACTGGTATTGGGCATGATGGGAAGGGAGACCACATAGTTAACCCCGCAGCGGTCCATCATTTCCCCGGTGGTGTAGATGTTGGCCCTGTCCCAGATACGGTATTGGCCCGCGTCAATGAGCACGTTCTGGGCTTTCTGGTCCGGCACGATAAGCGGTCTTGTAAAACCGGATTCCTCCAGATCCTTAAATGGGTCAAAGCCGTCCTCGTGGGGCACGATGCCCGGACGCTTAAAGGCAATGTTCTTGTTTTCATGGAAAATGTCCCCCAGATGGGTGTGGAAATCAATGATCCTGTGTTTCATATTAAAAATCCTCCTGTCTTAATTTTCTTTTTCATAAACAACCCTGCCGCCGCAGATGGTCATGTCAATCCCTGCGGTGCCGATTTCATCTGCAGGGCAGGTCATTACATTCTTGTCAAGAATCTGGAAGTCAGCTACCTTGTTCACTTCGATGGAACCGCGTCTGTGCTCCATGTGTTCCTGGCATGCGCCGTTGATGGTGTACATGCGGATGGCGTCCTCCCGGCTCATGCCCAGGTCGGTCCTTGCGGATACGCCGGCGGGCGTGGTCCTGGTAACTGCAAACTGCATGCCCTGGCGCCAGTTAAGGGAGAAGCAGGTGGAGTCCGAGCCGCCGGTCTGGATGGCGCCCAGGTCGGCGTAGGCCTGGTAATTGAAGATTTCCTCCCTGTCGCTGAGGACCGGGGTGTTCCAGCCGAACACGATATTGGCAGCGGTTGGCTGGATGGCTGCCAGGATACCGAACTTTGCCATTTTGGCAGCGCATTTCCTGGTCTGGTCATCACAGTGGATGAGGAAATGTCTCAAATCCTTTCCGGGATAGAGCTGTTCTGCCTCGGCAATGGCGTCCACACAGACGTCCATGGATCTGCCGCCCATGGAATGGATACCCATCTGCCAGCCTTTCCGGTGCAGTTCGATGATGGTGCGGCGGATTTCATCCGCCTGTTCCTCATCACTGCCGTTCCAGGCAGAACCGCCGGCCCCCTCCGGCCGGTCAGATTCTTTCCTCAGCCAGTGGGGGCCGTCCGTGTCCACAAAGAACTTGACAGCATCTGCCTTAACCCATTCCCGGTCGCCCCACTCAGGGGTGCGGATGCGGTCCGTGCCGCGGATGATGGCGTCATAGCTGGCTTCCCCCATGATGGAGGAGAAGATGTTAATGTTAACACGGGCGGTCAGCTTTCCTTCCTGTCTCAGCTTTTCGTAAATCCACATGGGCCTGGTGCCCCAGGTACCCCGGTAAAGGTATTCCCCTCCTTCGCCCAGGATATCATTGTGGGAGGTAATGCCCTGGCGGTTGCATTCGCGCTGGACGCGCAGGATACAGTCTTCCAGTTCCTGGTCGCTTAAGATGGGGCAGGCTTTCAGAAGGAGGTTTTCAGCACCCCATTCATTGAACCGCCCGGTCAGACTGCCGTCCGGCGTGCGTCCGATGGTGCCCACGCTGTGGGGGACCTCAGGGTAGGAGCCGTCAATTCCCGCCAGCCTTAACGCCGCGCTGTTGCAGACCAGGGAATGCAGGGAAAAGTCCGTAAGCACCACGGGAACATTGCCGGATACAGGATCCAGGTCCCAGCGGTTCATCAATCGTCCCTCGGCAGCCAGTTCCTTTATATTGCTGTCCACAAAGCCGCATCCGAACACCCACTCCCCAGGGCCTGCTTTTGAAACTGCAAGCGCGACCTTGTCCTGGATGATCTTAAGGGAGTCATAATGGGGCCCGTTTAAGTCCAGGAAGGAAGGGGACATGGTAAAACCGGTATGGCATGCGTGCATGTGGGAATCATTGGAGCCAGGAAGCACCAGCTTTCCCTGGGCGTCAATTACCTTTGTGTCCTTTCCGATATAAGCCTTCATCTGGTCCGTGGTGCCCCGGTCAATGATGGTGCCCTGCCTTACCGCAACGGCCTGGCAATAGGAAAACAGACGGTCCACGGTGCAGATGGTTCCGTTCAGGATTACTAAATCAGCAAACATAGTCAGATACCTCCAGTTTTTTCGTATTTCTATTGCAATTTGATTGTTTATAATTTATCATGATTATAGCTTCTTATACGAAACCCATATACTATCAGTATTGATAGTGTGAGTAATAGTTATAAAATTCCCCATACTATCAGCTGATTTTTGGTCATTTTAGAGTAAGGTGGTTAAGCATGCAGCCTGTTAATAAAAGAATTTATCTTCGGCGCCCAAGAGTGGAACGTGAATTTAATAACATGTCGTCCTATCCTTTGACCATCCTTCAGGCGGCCATGGGGTTTGGGAAGAGTTCATCCATCCAGGCCTACATGGCGGCCAGGAAGTATTCGCCCATTTATATCCCATTATCAGGCAGCTGCGGTTCCATTGCCTATTTCTGGGAGCGGCTTACCAGCCTGATTGAAAACTTGGACAGCTCTAAAATGAAAAGCGCAACCCAGGCCTGGGCAGCCGCCTTAAGAACCTGGGACTTCCCATGGACATGGCGCAGCTGGCCAAAATCGTGAACCTTATCAGCGATACCCAGTTTGATACCCCGGTGTGGGTCATACTGGATGATTATCAGTTTATTGATGAGGCGGAGACGGCGAACCTGCTGACAGCCATTGTGGCGGAGAACATCCCCAACCTCCACATCATCCTTCTGACACGCAGCATCCGCGCCCTTCCGGTGACCGAGCTGCTGTCCAAGGGACTGTGCCATATCATTTCCCAGGACACCCTGCGGTTCAGGAAGCCTGAGATAAACCAGTATTTCCGTCTGCAGGACATGGAGGTGTCGGGAGAGAATACGGATAAGATATTCCGTTGGACCGGGGGATGGATTACAGGGATTTATCTGTTGAGCCAGAGACTTAAGAACGGGGAGATGACCCTTAGCAACGAGCCCTTGGAAGTGCTTTTGGAAAATAATTTCTATAAGACCTATTCTTCTGAGGTACAGAGCCTTCTGGAAGAATGTTCATTCCTGGACAGCTTCACATCGGAACAGGCTGTCTGCATCACAGGAAACGCAGATGCCCCCGGAATCCTCCGGGGACTTCTCACCAGCAATGCGCTGATTGTTTTTCATGAGGAATCATCCCATTATCAGATTACGGATATCTTTAAGGCGTTCCTGCAGAAGAAGGCAGAGAGTAAAGGCTGTGCAACGGCCCAGCTTTACATGAGGATGGCGGAATGGTTCATGGGGCATGGGAACCAGTTCCGTGCATACAATTATTTTTATCTTGCAGGGGATTATGACAGGATATTAAGGGATTTGGATTCAGACCGGAATCTGGATATCGGGGCCATCCAGTATCATATGATAAAAGAAATATTGGAGGAAATCACCCAGGACAAGGAATTCACCTATCCGCTGGCCATGCTCCGCTATCTGCGGGCCAGCCTGCTCTGGTCCCATGACCTGGTTGAGACCAAGAAGCTGATTGTACAGAAGCTTGAGACCATGGAGCGTTACTTTAAGCAGGCCGCCCTTCCTGCCCCAAGAAAGAGCAGGATCCTGGGGGAAATCCATAACACCTGGATTTTCTGCGCATTTAATAATCCATACCAGATAGTGGAGCATGCGAAAAAGGCAGTGGGGTATTTTAATGGCCGCTATTCCTGTATTGTAAGCAACCGCACCGAGTTTACCTACGGCGCGCCAAGCATGCTATACACCTATTATACAACCCCGGGACACCTGACCGCGGACGCTTCCTTCATATCGGAAAATTATTCCTGGCTGGAGCGGGCCGTGCAGTACTGCGGACACGGATACCGTAACCTGATCCAGGCAGAGCTTTCCCTGGAAACCGGTGATTTTGACGCGGTCAGTCTGCCTGCCCGCAAATCAATCATTGAGTCCAGGATGTATAACCAGCTTTCCATTGAAATCTGCGCCGTGTTTGCCCTGGCAAGGCACGCCTTAATCAGCCAGGAACCGGCAAAAGCCAGACAGCTCATGCAGGAACTGATGGACAACCGGGGGCTGGAGGAGCAGCCTGTGCTGAATACAACAGCTGAATTATGCCATGCATATATCAGCCTGCTTACAGGGAGGACCGATGAAGTCCCGGCCTGGCTGAGGAACACGGATAATGCACAGACAAACCTGATATTTGATGGGATCGGTTTTACGTATATTGTGGCCGGACGGCTGCTGATGATGGAGCAGGACCATATCCGGCTGGAAATCATGTGCCAGGAATACCAGAGGCGGTTCGATATCCATTCCTGCCAGTTTGGGTATATTTTCAACCATATCTACTGTTCCGTGGCAAAGCATCACCTTTATGGAAGGGAAGAGGGAATCAGGACCCTGCAGAAAGCCCTGGATATTGCATTCCAGGACGCTGTGTTCATGCCCTTCATTGAAAATGCAGGCTTTATCTCGGAATACCTTAAGGATGCACTGGAGACAGGGTCCTATCCGGAGGATTACAGGCATAAGCTTCTGTCCCTGTGCAGCAGCCAGCTTAAGGCCGGTCCGTCCCTGGCCCCGGGGAATCTTTTAACGGACAGGGAAAAAGAGGTCCTGTCCCTTCTGGCCCAGGGCCTTAAGCATGGGGAAATGGCGGAGCGGCTGTGTGTGTCGCTGCCCACCGTGCGTTACCACATCCAGAATATCTATAAGAAACTGTCGGTCAACAACCGGACCAACGCCATTGCAGAGGCTAAGAGGATGGGGATGCTGACTTAAGGGATGGAAAACATCAGCTGAAACGACATCAGCTGAAACAAAATCATTGGCAGACACCAAAACAGCGGATGCAGGGGCAAGCCTGCAGTCCGCTGTTTTGTATATCATGATTGCTTGCAAAAAACCTTAGTAATCGCCAACCTCTATGGCAATATTGGGTACTTCCCTGGTAAACTTCTTATTGATTTCCCTCTTTACGTACGTGGTGTGAAGGAGGTGGTGCGCTACCTCGCTTCCAGGCTGGCCCAGGTAAGCTGCATAAAGTTCCTTGATTGCAGGATTCTCATGGGACTTACGGATCGGGTTGGCGGAATCAATGTTATAAAGGACCTTTGCACGCAGGCCGCGGATATCCGTTGTGTTGCGCACATGTCCTGGCTGCTGGGGCTGTCCGCCGCCGTTTACACAGCCGCCCGGACATCCCATGATTTCGATGAAGTGGTAGTCAGCTTCGCCGGCTTTCACTTTTTCAAGCAGTTCCTTTGCATTGCCAAGGCCGGAAGCAACGGCAACCTTTACATCCATGCCGGCTACATTGTAGGTGGCTTCCTTGATTCCCTTTGTGCCGCGCACTTCCTCAAAATCCAGCTTAGGCAGTTCCTCGCCGGTCAATGTCTCAACGGCTGTCCTCAGAGCCGCCTCCATAACGCCTCCGGTTGCGCCGAAGATAACAGCCGCACCCGTGCCAAGACCCAGGGGATCGTCAAACTTCTCATCGGGAAGGTCTAAGAACCGGATACCGGCTTTCTTTATCATGCGGGCCAGCTCCCTTGTCGTGATGGAAATATCCACATCCGGTACGCCGTTGGCATCCTGATCCTCACGGCCAATCTCAAATTTCTTGGCCGTACATGGCATGACGCTTACGCTTACGATGTCCTTAGGGTCAATGCCGGCCTTCTCTGCATAGTAGGATTTGGCAATGGCGCCAAACATCTGCTGAGGAGACTTACAGGTGGAAAGATTCTCGGTCATATCCGGGAAATAGTGCTCACAGTATTTAACCCATCCTGGCGAGCAGGAGGTAATCATAGGAAGCACGCCGCCATTCTGTACACGGTCCAGGAACTCATGGGCCTCTTCCATGATGGTTAAGTCAGCGGAGAAATTGGTGTCAAATACCTGGTCAAAGCCAAGGCGGCGCAGTGCGGCAGCCATTTTGCCCTCCACGTCGGTACCGATCGGCAGGCCGAATTCCTCGCCCAGTCCTGCGCGTACGGCAGGAGCGGTCTGTACGATTACATGCTTGGACGGGTCTGCGATTGCTGCAAATACGTCCCCGGTGTAATCCTTTTCTGTCAGGGCGCCTGTAGGACATACGGCAATACACTGTCCGCAGGAAACGCAGGAGGTTTCCCCAAGACCCATCTCAAATGCGGAGCCGATATCAGTTGCAAACCCGCGGTGGTTGGCGCCGATTACGCCAATGCCCTGTACCTGGTCGCATACAGCCACACAGCGGCGGCACAGGATACATTTGCTGTTGTCACGGATCATGTGGGCAGCAGAGTAGTCAACCTCAGAGGGTGTCTTTTCACCGTCATAGTAAGCCTCGTCCTCAACACCCAGTTCATGGGCCAGCTCCTGAAGCTCGCAGTGTCCGCTGCGCACACAGGATAAGCAGGAGCGGTTGTGGTTGGATAACAGAAGCTGTAAGGTCTTTTTCCTGGAATCCAGGACTTTGGGGGTATTGGTAAATACTTCCATACCTTCCTCAACCGGATACACGCAGGAAGTTACCAGTTTTCCATTTTTTAATTCTACAATACAGATACGGCAGGCACCGATTTCGTTAATCTCCTTCAAGAAACACAGAGTAGGAATCTCGATATGTGCCAGTCTTGCTGCCTCCAGGATAGTGGAACCCCCCGGAGCGGTGACTGCAATGCCGTTGATTTTAAGATTAATTGTCTCC
>OBXM01001182.1_pt1 | contig 17569 bp, 14 predicted proteins | sample 1538141 | NCBI WGS metagenome assembly OBXM01 (sample SAMEA2580153, study PRJEB22360) | human gut metagenome | biome: human gut; feature: human-associated habitat; material: faeces | place: Denmark | collected 2008/2010 | reverse complement strand
GGGCGGATGTTCCACGTGGAACATCCGCCCGGCGTTTTTATATGGATTGTTCCACGTGGAACATTTTGCGAAAAGGCCTTTTAAAGCCCTCCAAGCTGTGCTATACTAAAACACAGCGGTGTGAGCAGAAAAGCTGCGTTTAGAATTATAGTGTTGAATGTATACAGAAGACCGGAGGGAAAACCGTTGGGAAAAGTGATCGCAGTTGCCAATCAAAAAGGCGGGGTGGGAAAAACCACAACAGCCGTAAATCTGGCGTCCAGTGTTGCGGCGCAGGGCAAGCATGTTTTGATCGTTGACCTGGACCCCCAGGGCAATACTACCAGCGGCTTCGGCGTGACAAAGCGCAGTGTGGAAACCAGCGTGTATCAGCTTTTAACCGGGGAGGCACCGGCCTCTGCGGGCATTCAGCACACAAAATACCGTGTGGACCTGATTGCCTCCAATATCCAATTGTCCGGTGCAGGCCTGGAATTGGTAAATATGGAACGTCGGGAATCCCGTCTGCGGGAAGCCTTGACTCCGGTCCTGAATCAATACGATTTTATTTTTATCGACTGTCCCCCTTCCCTGGACCTGCTCACTCTCAACGGGCTGTGTGCCTGCGATACGGTATTGGTCCCCATTCAGTGTGAATTTTTTGCGCTGGAAGGGCTGTCGGAGCTGATGAACACCATCCGAAATGTCAAAAAGATGTATAACCCTTACATCGAGATAGAAGGCGTACTGCTGACGATGTACGACGGAAGACTGAATTTGACGCTTCAGGTCGTGCAGGAAGTGAAAAAATACTTTGGTAATAAGGTTTATAAGACAACGATTCCACGCAATGTACGGCTTTCAGAAGCGCCCAGCTTCGGCGCGCCCATCAATTACTACGACGGCGCGTCCAAAGGTGCAGAAGCATACGCTTATCTTGCGGCGGAATTCATCAAAAACAATAAGAAAGGCGGTGCGTGACGCATGGCAAAAAAAGGAGGCCTCGGCAGAGGTCTTGACATCCTGTTTCAGGATACAGGCGCGGGCGGCGGCGATGAAGGCGTCAGCACGCTGCGTCTTGCGGAAATAGAGCCGGACAAAAATCAGCCGCGCAAAGCGTTTGACGATACGGCATTGTCCGAGCTTGCGGCCAGTATTACAGAGCACGGCGTTTTGCAGCCAATCGTGGTGCGTCCGTCCCCCGCAGGGGGATATATCATTGTAGCGGGCGAACGCCGCTGGCGTGCTGCGCGCCTGGCGGGCCTGACGGAGATCCCTGCATTGATCAAGGATATCTCGGACACACAGGCCATGGAGATTGCTCTCATTGAAAATCTTCAACGCGAAGACCTGGACCCCGTGGAAGAGGCTTTGGGATACCGTCAGCTCATGGAACGGTGCAGCTATACGCAGGAAGCGGCCGCAGCACGGCTTTCCAAAAGCCGCAGCGCGGTGGCAAACAGTCTTCGCCTTCTGAACCTGCCGGAAAAAGCGCTGGGATATCTGCGCGCGGGCAAGCTGTCTGCCGGGCATGCGAAAGCTGTGCTCTCGCTGGAAAGCCGCGAAGCGCAGCAGCAGGCGGCAGACATCATCGTCAAAGAAGGGCTGAATGTACGCCAGGCAGAAGCGCTCTGCAAAAAAATGGCGAAAAAAACCCGTCCCAAGCGGGAACTCACCCTCCCTCCCCTGCCCTGTGAGGTGGAATTGAGCCTGAAAGAGGCTCTGGGTACTGAAGTACATGTGCAGTACAAAGAAGGCAAAGGCAGCCTGAATGTGAGTTTCTATTCCGACGAACAGCTTAGGGCGTTTGCGAATCTCTTGGGAAAATATGAAAAGGAGCGAAATCTATAATGCTGGATATCAAATTTGTACGGGAAAACCCCGAACTTGTAAAGGAAAATATCAAAAAGAAATTTCAGGACAGCAAGCTGCTGCTGGTGGATGAAGTGATCGCGCTGGATGCCGAATACCGCGCAGCCATTACCGAGGGCGATGGGCTGCGCGCACAGCGCAATAAGCTGTCCAAAAGCATTGGGGCGCTGATGGCACAAGGCAAAAAGGACGAAGCGGAAGCTGTGAAAAAGCAGGTCACCGAGCAGGCGGACCGCCTGAAAGAGTTGGAGATGCGTGAGGCGGAGCTTCAGGAGGAAGTACGCCAGCGGATGCTTGTCATCCCCAATATGCTGGACCCCAGTGTACCCATCGGCCGCGACGACAGCGAGAATGTGGAGGTACAGCGTTTTGGTGAGCCTGTTGTGCCGGATTTTGAAATCCCCTATCATACCGAGATCATGGAACGCTTTGGCGGTATCGACCTGGACAGCGCCCGCCGTGTGGCGGGCAATGGGTTCTATTACCTGCTTGGGGATATTGCCCGCCTGCATGAAGCCGTTCTGGCATATGCCCGGGATTTTATGATCGAAAAGGGCTTCACCTATGTCATTCCCCCGTTCATGATGCATGGCAGCGTGGTGCAGGGTGTAATGAGCTTTCCCGAAATGGACGCCATGATGTATAAGATCGAAGGCGAAGATCTGTATCTCATCGGCACGTCTGAACACACGATGATCGGCCGTTTTGTAGACCAGCTCATCCCTGAGGCCCAGCTTCCGCTGACGCTCACCAGCTATTCCCCCTGCTTCCGCAAGGAAAAAGGCGCTCACGGCTTGGAGGAGCGCGGCATTTACCGTATCCACCAGTTTGAAAAGCAGGAAATGATCGTGCTCTGCAAGCCGGAGGACAGCATGGCATGGTACGAAAAGCTGTGGCGCAACAGTGTGGAGCTGTTCCGCAGCCTGGATATCCCGGTGCGACAGCTGGAATGCTGCTCCGGGGACCTGGCGGATCTGAAGGTGAAGAGCTGCGACATCGAAGCGTGGAGCCCCCGCCAGCAGAAATATTTCGAGGTATGCAGCTGCTCAAATCTGGGCGACGCACAGAGCCGCCGCCTGAAGATCCGCATCAAAGGCGAGGACGGGAAAAACTATCTGCCGCATACGCTGAACAATACCTGTGTGGCTCCGCCCCGCATGCTTATCGCGTTTTTGGAAAATAATTTGCGTGCTGACGGCAGCGTGCGCATTCCCGAGGTGCTGCGTCCCTACATGGGTGGGAAGGCAGAATTGCAGAAAGTATAATTGGAAAATAATGGAAAATATCCCCGGCTTTTCCAATGTGAGCCGGGGATATTTGGATTTCCATGCTTTTTCACCTGTGAAAGATTCAGACAAAGAATTATTTTGTTTGCCTCTGGGAACACTGGAAAGGCGAAGCGGGGAAAAAGCCGGAATACTGCGGGAATTTCCGTGAAAAATGCTTGACAACAGGGCACCTTTTCTATATAATATCAGATGCACCACTTTTCTGTGGTTGTTTGTGGCGGTATAGCTCAGTTGGCTAGAGCATTCGGTTCATACCCGAAGTGTCACCGGTTCGAATCCAGTTACCGCTACCACATTACAGGGTTTTGCTGAAAGTTGCGGGGTACTTGCTGCAATCGCGGCGGGTGTGAGGCTTTGGCAATATTCAGCAAAATCCTGTATTATGGCCCGATGGTCAAGCGGTCAAGACATCGCCCTTTCACGGCGGTAACCCGGGTTCGATTCCCGGTCGGGTCACCAGATGAAAACCGCACTGTACAGCCAAAAACGGTTGTACAGTGCGGTTTTTTATGCATTTAAAATGCTGTGACAACGAAATGAGAACATCTTTTATGCCCTGTTCGTTTCCGTGCCGGCCAAACAGACCCGCATGGCAGGAAGAAAGGGCATGCTGCTATTTTTTACTTCAATAATTTTCCGCCTTGATTTCGGTATAGCTCTGGGAATGCCCGCATACAGGGCAAACTTCCGGCGAGCATGCGGCATACGTTACGTTTCCGCATACCATGCACACCCACACGGTGGGGCGCCCCTTACAAAAAACCTGGCAGTCCTCAATGTTGGCAGCCAGCTTGTTGTAACGCTGTTCATGCGTTTTTTCAATGTTCCCCACGCGGGTGAACAGTTCCGCCAGCTCCTCAAAGCCTTCACAGCGGGCGGTACGGGCAAATTCGGCATACATCTCGGTCCATTCATAGTGTTCCCCGGCTGCCGCGTCCCGCAGGTTTTCCAGCGTGCCGGGCACTTCGCTGCCGGAAAGATGCTTAAGCCAGATCTCGGCATGTTCCTGTTCATTGCGGGATGTTTCATCAAAGATGTTCCCCATCTGCTCGTAGCCGTCTTCCCGCGCACGCAGCGCATAGATCTTATATTTTGCACAAGCGTGCAGCTCGCCCGAAAATGCGGTCTGCAGATTTTTCCACGTCTGACTGTGTTGCAGTTCCATGGTCAATGCCTCCCGTTATATTGATGTGCCGCAAGACGGCAAAGCGCCGTCAAACCATTGTATGCGGCGGTACCCGGTTCTGACCATGCGCACGGGCACCTTAAAAGGACGGGACAGAAAAAGCCCTGCCAGATCCCAAAAGGATCTGGCGGGGCTTCAGCATTTGGAGCATTGTTCCCGGCAAGCCGCCTCACATCGAAAGAGGCGTTCCTTCGACACGCGGGCCGTCGGAATATAAAAATACGGTCTGCCGTCGTCGGTGCGCAGCAGAGGGATAACGGTCTCCTGTTTATAAGCCTGTGTGCGCTTCCTCAAAATGCTCAAAACGCGGCAGGAATCTGTGATAATGGGGCAAGATTTCCACGTCTGTCAGACAAAGCCCGGTGGTGTCCAACAAGCCGGCGGATTTATCATTTCCGGTGTGCAGCGGGCGATGAATGCAATGGAACACTGCATTACAAAGCGGCCGGCGCTGCAGCCGATCAGCCGTTTTTCATCCTTTAAAAATTCCTCCAATATTGATTCTGCGCCGCAGGCACGCCAGCTTTTCAGCAAGTAAAACGGATTACCGCCCAAAAAAGACGGCCGCGTTATAGTCGGCAAAAGACCGTGCCGGACTGTCGTCAAAATCGAAATACTCTGCCGCAAGGCCAAGAGCATCCAGTTCCTTTAAACGTTGGAATACATGCCGGTCCTGCTCTTTATAACCCAAAGAGGCCGTAGTGACGAGTGGGCCCATTGCATCCACGGGCGTACCTGAATGCGGACCGCCTTCAGCAAGGCGGGAGAAGTAAGGGCGTTGAACGATAAAATCAACATTGTGCTCCCCTCCCCCCGTGAACAGCAAAATGAAATTCAATTCTTGCAGGTACATGGACCGGACGCTGCAGCTGCTCTTAGGCATCCAGCACCAGCACACGGATATCCTCCGGGCTGCGGACGAGATAGGACGCGCCCGCGCCGCACAGCTCGTCCCCGGTGCGGAAGCCCCACAGAACGCCGCAGCCCGCAAGCCCGGCATTGCGGGCTGTTTCAATGTCCACGCCGCTGTCCCCCACATAAAGCACCTGCTGCGCAGCAAGGCCGAAAGCGGCGCGCATGCCGTTCACAAGATGCGGGTCGGGCTTCGTGGGGGTGCCCAGCGTATGGCCGGCCACTCCGTCAAACAGCCCCGAAAAATAATGGCTGACAACGCTTTGGGTGAGAGCGTCCTCCTTATTGGACACGACGCCCAGCTTTACGCCTGCGCCGCGCAGCGCGGCAAGCAGGGCGGGGATGCCGGGATACGGAGCCGTAGAGTCCTCCTTGTGCGCGTCGTAATAAGGGAAAAACAACCGGGCCGCCTGTGCCTGTGCAGCTTCGTCCCGGTGCCCGGGAGGAAGAAAACGCTCGATCAGCTTGGGAATGCCGTTGCCCACCATGTATTTGTATTCTTCTTCCGTATGGGGCGCAAAGCCCATTTTGGCCAGCGTATGATTGGCCGCGGCGGCAAGATCGCCGATGGTGTTCAGCAGCGTGCCGTCAAGATCGAATATCACAGCTCGGTACAAAAGAATCAGCTTCTTTCAAGAATGAGGATAAAACGCGGCGCGGTTCCTGCACAGCGTCGGAAAAGCACGGTGACGCCGTTCACAGCGTGAACGGTATTTCCCGCGCCAGATATTGCAGTGCGCCGCGCACACGGTACCGCAGCCCGCAGGGCAGGTGCACCCGCACGTCGCACCGCCCGCCGCTGACGGAAAATGGGTTTTCCAGCAGCGTATAGGAAAGATCCGGCGTGAACACACAAACCTCGTGCCGGGTAAAAAAACGGGTATAGCAAACGGACAGCGTGCGGTTGGCGTTTTTGCGCAGGCCTTCACGGAAAAAGCCCTCCAGTGAAACCAGCAGCCCCGCCAGGGCAAGCACCGCCGGTACGAAAAGCATGGGCAGGATCTGCGGCATTGTGTAAGAGGCCACGCCGCACAGGCCCAAAGAAAGAGCGAGCAGCGTACCGGGCTGCCAAAGATACTGCACCGGGCTTTTGCGTGCGGGCATACACAGCGGACCGTCCGGCGGGCAGAAGTTGGGCAGCAGGCGCTCCACTGTCCGCTCCTCCCCTTTTTTATAAACCAGCACGGGCAGATCGCCTCCGCGGAAGCTGCCTGCGGAAAGGTATACCGGATAGCGCCGCAGAAGGCGCGCCGGCGGCGTAACGCACACATCGCAGGCGGACACACAGGCCACCAGGATACGCCGCTCGATGAGCGTGACAAAGCCGCCTTTGCTGATGATGACTCCGCCGTTCCGGCATACCTTAAAGCCTGCCGTGTGCAGCAGCGCATACAAAAAGGTGAATCCCGTCACGGCAAAGCCCAGCGTTACCAGAAAAGCCAGGCCCGTGGGCAGATACCGCGCCGCAAACAGCTCGGCCTCATGAAAAGTGTCCAGCGCGATTTGCTGGAAATTCTGCCCCAGAACCTCATCCAGCTGTTTCACGCCCCACAGGGCAAAAGCGCTGCTGGTGATGATATTGGCACTCAGCATCACGAAGCTCAGGCGTTCAAAGCCCGTGGGCTCGAATACGGACGTATCGCTGCGCACAGGCAGAAGAACATCCGCCACCGCAGCCGCGTCCTTTTTATGAAGAAACATGGAATAGCTTTTGGGCGAGGCGTTCGTTTTGAAATACAGCGTTATACGGCTTGCGCCCAGCATGCGGCAGTACAAAGGGCGGGCGATCTCCAGCGCCGCGATGCTGGCTCTGCCGAAGGTGTGATAGCTGCGGTAAAACACGCCCTGCGTCACCTTTACGGCGCCGTCCTCCAGCCGGAAGGCTGTGGCACGCCAAAGAGCCAGCGCCGCAGCAGCGCAGGCCAGCAGGATAACGGCGTCCTGCCGGAGCGCCGCCCAAAGGCTGTCCAGGTCGAACGCAAGCAGCGCCTGAAGCATCGGTACCAAGCACAGCAGCAGGCCGTACCGCAGATAATGGACCGCAAAAATGATATGGAACCGGCGTTGCCTGTTCACAGCAGCTTCCCCCCGTGCGTCAGCTTGGCGGAAAGGCACTCCGCGTCCGCCTTGCGCATACCGGGCACCAACGTGGTGCAGCCGCTGGAGTACAGGAAGAACAGGCAGGTGCCCGTCATGCGCTGCAGCGGCGTCTGCACGATGTGGCAGCCCGCAAGGAACCGCAGCGGGATGCGCCGCGTTACGGGAAACAGCAGGCCGCGCCGAAGCGTCAGATGGTTGCCGCCCACACGCACGCAGGACGAAGCCAGCCGCGGCGCCAGCACGCCGAAGCACGCCGCAAGCCACAGCAGAAATACCGCCAGCGTCGGCGTAAAGAAATTTTTCCAGAACGGCAGGCACAGCATCGCGCCCAGTGCGGCGCACCAGCCGCTGACGATGGCGGCGCCGTGCCGCGGGACAGAAAATTCCATAGATCTTCCTTTCCGCCGAAACCGGGAGCCGCCCGTGCGGGGCTATTTTACGTCCGCCAGGTTCCAGCTTTGTGCCAGCTCGTGGAACGCCGTGTTTTTGGCCAGCACCACGACTTTATCGTTCACCAGGATCTGCGTATTGCCGCGGGGGACGATCAGCTCACCGTCCCGCATGATGGAAATGACCACCGCATCCTTGGGGATGACAAGCTCAGCCAGCGTTTTCCCCGCATGGGCGAAGCCCTGTGGAATGAGCACCTCGGTGAGCGAGGCCGTCCCCCCCGCAAGGCTGAGCAGTTGCTGGATGGCCGCCGTCTCCACCTCGCGCTCGATGAGGTGCGTCAGGTTATCGGTAGCGCTCACGGCAATGTCCACGCCCAGTTTTTTCAGCACTGCGGCGTTTTTGGGGTTGTTCACCCGGGCCACCGTGCGCTTGACCTTGAACACCTGCTTTGCAAGCTGGCATACGATCAAATTGTCTTCGTCCCGGCCCGTTACCGCAACCATGGCGCTGCAGTGAGCCACGTCCGCACTTTCCTGCACTTCGGCAAAAGTGCCGTCGCCGCACACCACGGTCAGGTCCAGGCTGTCGGCCACCTTGCGGCACATGGCCGGGTCGTCCTCGATGAGCACCGGCGTGTGGCCGTGCTCCAGAAGGGTCTTGGCAAGATAGTAGCCCACTTTGCCTCCACCCACGATACAAACACGCATATTTTTGTACTCCTTATGATGTTTCCCCGCATGGGCCGCTATCCGCGGCGGCGGGAGTATTCCTCAGTCCGCCAGTTCCGCAAACAGGATCTTATCATCTACATGCAGCGTAGGCTGGGTGTTGGCAAGTTCCATCGTGCCGTTGGCGCGCAGCACGCCGAATACCATCATGCCCGCCCGGGGCGGCTGTACGGACGAAAGCGGACGGTTCCACTGATGCTTCGCGGCAGGTACAGCTGAAAAATTTGCCGTGGAGGAACCGAACATCACGCACTGGTCCTCGTCGTCCTCCTCCTGCAGAATACCCGCCAGCAGGCCTTGGGACGTCAGATTGGTGCCGCACACGATGCGCAGGCCAAAGCGCTCGGTGTAGACCTCTTTGCGGGAGGGCTCGGCCACGCGGGCGATGACGTGCTTCACACCGAACAGCTCGCGCGCGATCTGCGCTACCATCAGATTGATGTTGTCATCCTTGGTGACGGCGGCCACGGCGTCGCAGGCCTCAATGCCCGCACTGCGCAGTACATCGCCGTCGATGGGCACGCCCGCCACGGCCATGCCGGAAAATGGCGGCTCCAGTTCATTGAGCAGAGCCAGATTGGCGGCGTCTTCGTCCAGCACGGAAACATCGTGCCCCAGCCGCTCCAGCACATGTACCAGCCTGCGGCCCACGCGGCCGCAGCCTACGATCAGGATATTCATAGCTTGTCTCCTTCGGTCTCCGCCGGGACGGAGCCCGGAGGCCCGCGCCGCGCGGACAATGGCGCGGCCGTGCGGCGGCGCTCTGCCCTCATTATACCCGTTCCCCGGCGGGGTTGCAACCGATACACATTTATGCTTTGCAGTTTTGCCGCGCCTGTGCTATAGTATCAGTGTATAAAAACAGCGGCTTTCCGCCGCGCGGCGGAAAGCTCCGAAGGCTTCATCCGATGCCGCAGGCGCGAACGGAAAGGCCGCGGAGCGCCGGCCGGGCCCGGGAAAGCGTTCAGCGCCCGTCCGCGGCCTTGGCTGTGCGCCGTTTTTGGTACATTGCGGCTAGTTAAAAAGTACCGCGTCTATTGTACATGGGATACGGTGGGGAAAAAAGCAAAAAAAGGAGAGGAACACCATGCAATTGAACAGCGAATCCGTACTGAAAGGCGCTGAACGTGCGCCGAACCGGAGCCTTTTTTATGCTCTGGGTTATACTGATGAAGAAATCAACCGTCCGTTGATTGGCGTTGTGAGCGCGTACAGCGAGATCGTACCCGGCCATGCTCATTTGGACAAGCTGGCCGAGGCTGTCAAGGCGGGCGTGCGCATGGCGGGCGGTACTCCTATCCTGGTACCGTCCATCGGTGTGTGCGACGGAATCGCCATGGGCCATATCGGTATGAAGTATTCCCTGCCCAGCCGTGAGCTGATCTGCGACAGCGTGGAGACGATGGCGCGCGCCCACGGGTTTGATGGCTTGGTACTGGTGCCGAACTGCGACAAGATCGTGCCCGGCATGCTGATGGCCGCGGCCCGGCTGAATATCCCGTCCATTGTCGTCAGCGGCGGGCCGATGCTCTCGGGCCGGCAGGGCACGCGCCACGTTTCGCTTTCCCAGATGTTCGAGGCGGTGGGGAGCTACAAGGCCGGCATCATCGGCGAAGACGTGCTGGACGATTACACCAAAAACACCTGTCCCGGCTGCGGCAGCTGCTCGGGCATGTATACGGCCAACAGCATGAACTGCCTGTGCGAAGCCATTGGCATGGCGCTGCCCGGCAACGGAACCATCCCTGCGGTATACGCGGCGCGCACGCAGCTGGCAAAGCATGCAGGCATGCGTATCATGGATCTGGTGCGGGACGGGGTGCGTCCCCGGGATATTCTGACGCCGGCGGCATTCAGAAATGCACTGGCCACGGATATGGCGCTGGGCTGCAGTTCCAACAGCGTTTTGCACCTTCTGGCCATTGCCAACGAGGCGGATGTGCCTATGAGCCTGGAGACTTTCAATGAAATGAGCGCGAAGGTGCCAAACTTCTGCCACCTTGCTCCGGCCGGCCCCACGCATATCGAGGACCTGTACGCCGCGGGCGGCGTGCCCGCTGTCATGGCGCAGCTGGCCGGGCTGGGCCTGCTGGATACAAGTCTGCCCACGGTGACGGGCAAAACTGTGGGCGAGAACATTGCAGGCGCGCAGAACCGCGATACAAACGCCATCCGTCCCGCGGACGACCCGTACAGCAAAACGGGCGGCATCGCCGTGATGTGGGGCAACATTGCGCAGAACGGCTGCGTGGTGAAGCGCAGCGCGGTCGCGCCCGAGATGCTGGTGCACAGCGGTCCCGCGCGGGTGTTTGACGGTGAGGAAAGCGCCATCGACGCCATTTACAACGGCCGCATCCAGCCGGGAGATGTGGTGGTCATCCGATACGAAGGCCCGGTGGGCGGCCCCGGTATGCGCGAGATGCTCAATCCCACCAGCGCGCTGGCGGGTATGAAGCTGGACAAATCCGTGGCGCTCATCACCGACGGACGCTTCTCGGGCGCGTCCCGCGGCGCGTCCATCGGACATGTGGCGCCTGAGGCCGCCGTGGGCGGAAATATCGCGCTCATCGAGGAGGGCGACGTCATCGATATCGACATCCCGGGCGGGCGTATCGGCGTGCGCGTGGACGACGATACGCTGGCGCGCCGCCGCGCGGCATGGACGGCTCCTGCACCTAAGGAGACCACAGGCTGGCTGGCGCGCTATGCAAAGCTGGTGTCGGGCGCAAACGAAGGCGCCGTGATGCAGAAATAAGATTTTCCGCACAGAAAAAACAGCGGCCGGGAAGTATCCGGCCGCTGTTTTTCATCCCAACGATTCCCCCGGCCGCAGCCCGCGTGAAAAGCGGCCGCATGGCCTGAAAAAATATCCTGTGGAGGTTCTTAAGTTTCCGGCGGCGGAGATTGCATCTGCTCCGCGCCCGCCTGCCGGCCCCGCCGTGCAGGGCCGCTCCGCCTCCAGCACAAGCTGTGCAAAGCCCTGATAGGTATAATCCGCGTCCGGTCCCCGGTAAGGGGCCACCGCGTTGAAAAAGCAGCTCGGCAGCTCGCCTTCCCGCAGGCATTTCCCAATGCAGGGCGTGCAGCCCCTGTCGTGGTTCACGGGGTTCAGCGGACATTTTGTGTCCCGGCAGGTGCAGAAAGCAACGTTCATTCCGAAAAGCTCCTTTCCAAAACGGCAGATGCCGCCGCAGGGGTGCGGCCGTTCTGTCTGACAGAACAGGGACTGCCGTTTTCCGTGCTCCGCGTGTTGAAACTGTTTAAAACCGGCCCGCGTCCCGCAGGGCTTTCACCTTCAGTACAGCGGCTACGGTCTTACTGTCGGTGATCTCACCGGAGAGAACCATTTCCGCGGCCTTGTCCAGCGGCAGCGTGAACACCGAGAGAAATTCGTCCGCGTCCAGGTGCTGTCCCACGGGAGAAAGGCCCTTGGCCGCATACAGGTAAATGATCTCGCTGCAATATCCGCAGGTGGGAATGATATACCCCAGGTCCCGATATTCGGCGGCGGCAAGGCCCGCTTCCTCGCCCAGCTCACGCTTGGCGGCTTCCAATGGGTCCTCCCCCTTTTCCAGCTTGCCGGCAGGAATCTCGATCAATTCCCGGTCCAGCGCGTAGCGGTACTGGCGCACCAGATAGAGCTCACCCTCGTCGTTGAGCGCTGCAACGCCCGCACCGCCGTGATGGCGTACCACCTCCCGGGTGCTGGTGCCGCCGTTTTCCAGTTCCACCCTGTCCAGCGTCACGGTGATGACGCGTCCCTCGAATTTTGTCTCGCTCGAAAGCCGTTTTTCAAAATGTGCCATCATGCATCCTCTTCTTCGTCGTCGTCATTTTCGGGGTTCAGCTCCGGAGCGCGGGTGCATTTTACCTTGCCCACTCTCCGGTCCTCCACTTCCAGCACTGTGAATTCCAGCCCGCCGTATTCCAGCGTCACATCTTCCCCCGCTGCGGGGATACGGCCCAAGCGGTCGATGATCAGGCCGCCCACGGTATCGAAATCGGCCTCGCCGTCCTCGTCCTCATCGGGCGGTTCCAGGCCGAAGGCCTCGAACACTTCCTCCAGGTCCGCACTGCCTGCGGCAACAAACCCGTCCTCGGTGGCCACAAGGTCCTCGTCCTCGTTGTCAAATTCGTCCTGGATGTTGCCCACGATCTCCTCCAGGACGTCCTCCATCGTGGCAAGTCCGCTGGTGCCGCCGTATTCGTCCACCACCACGGCGATCTGCGTGTGCTTTACCTTAAAATCCACCAGCAGCTCCTGGGCGCGGCAGGCTTCCGGCACGAACATCGCGCCGCGCATGAACCGGCTCACCGGGGCCTGCGCCTTTTCCGGCGTGTCCCAAAGCGCGAACAGGTCCTTCACATACAAAATGCCGACAATGTCGTCCAGTGACTTGCGGTATACCGGGAGGCGCGAAAATCCGTGCTCCAGAGAAAGGCGTACCGCGTCGGCGGCGGGCGTGTTTTCCTCCACGCTTACGATCTCGGTGCGGTGGGTCATCACGTCGCCTGCCGTCACGTCGTCCAGCTCGAAGATGTTGGTGATCATCTTCTTCTGGCTTTCGTCTATCAGATCGTGCTCCTCCACGTCGTCCACGAAAGAGAGCACATCCTCCTCTGTTACGTCGGACTGGGCCGAGAGCCCCAGCGCCTTGAACACCAGCTTCGCGGGAGCGGCCAGCGGCGCACCCAGCATACAGGCGGCCGTGAAGCCGCTTTTCTCCTTTATGCGGCCCTTCGCCCGGCCAAGGCTGTACAGCAGCACGGCCAGCGCGGCCAGCGCCGCCAGGCACAGAAGTGTCCACCAGGGAGCCTGTGCAAAAATGCGAAGAAAGCCGTAAACAAAAAATCCGCACGCAAACACAAATGCCGCGCAAAGCCCGGCCATCCTGTCGGAAAAACCAAGGATGCTCTGCTGCCGCTCCGGTTCGCTTGCGGACACTGCGCCCGCGCGGTAAGCCGCCGCAAGCGCGCCAAACGTGGAAGCTGTTGCGATGAGGATACTAAGACCATCAGGGTCCATCTGAAAAAAACTCCTTCTTTCCGCCCGCCGCCGGAGCGCGGGCCATAGAATGCGGGCGCATAAGCCCGGATATTTACCTTATAATATACTGGATTGAAAGCGGCGTGTCAAATGCGGGGCGTAAAATCCGTGTAAAAGGAGGCGCATGGAGGTGTGAAGGTGGGATTTTTTTGTAAAAATGGCCGCGGTTCCCCATAAAAATCCCCTGCCCCTTGTTTACTTTCCCGCAAAACTTTGCTACAATAATGACGAGCGTAATGCAGAAACGATGCCCCCGCAAAACGCCTGTTTCTGCTCACACCACCCCCCGCCCGGAATCATCTGCCGCCGCGGGGGAATAAAGAAAGAACCGGAGGAAGAAAAATGCCAAGATCCAAGAAATCTATGGACGGCAACACCGCTGCGGCTCATGTAGCCTATGCGTTTACCGAAGTTGCCGGCATCTACCCCATCACCCCGTCGAGCCCCATGGCCGACCAGGTGGACCAGTGGTCCGCCCTGCACCAGAAGAACATCTTCGGCACCGAAGTGAAAGTTGTTGAGATGCAGTCCGAGGCGGGCGCGGCCGGCACCGTGCACGGCTCCCTGGCTGCCGGCGCGCTGACCACCACGTTCACCGCGTCCCAGGGCCTGCTGCTGATGATCCCCAACATGTATAAGATCGCCGGTGAGCTGCTGCCCGCCGTGTTCCATGTTTCCGCCCGTACCGTGGCCAGCCATGCGCTGAACATCTTCGGCGATCATTCCGACGTATATGCCTGCCGCCAGACGGGCTTTGCCATGCTGGCCGAGTCCAACCCGCAGGAGGTCATGGACCTGGCTGCTGTGGCGCACCTGGCCACGCTGGAGAGCCGTGTGCCGTTCATCAACTTCTTCGACGGCTTCCGTACCAGCCACGAGATCCAGAAGATCGAGGTCTGGGATTACGACGACCTGAAGGAAATGACGGACATGGAAGCGGTGAAGGCGTTCCGCGCCCATGCGCTGAACCCCGAGAACCCCGCTATGCGCGGCTCCCACGAGAACGGCGATATCTTCTTCCAGCACCGTGAGGCCTGCAATAAGTTCTACGAGGCCGTGCCCGGCATTGTGGAAAAATACATGGGCAAGGTGAACGCGAAGCTGGGTACCAACTACCAGCTGTTCGAGTACTACGGTGCTCCCGACGCAGACCGCGTCATCATCGCCATGGGCTCCATCTGCGACGTGGCCGAGGAAGTCATTGATTACCTCACCGCCAAGGGCGAGAAGGTCGGTCTGGTGAAGGTCCGCCTGTACCGTCCGTTCGCGGCCGACAAGCTGCTGGCCGCCATTCCGGCCACCGCGAAGAAGATCGCGGTGCTGGACCGCACCAAGGAGCCGGGCGCTCTGGCCGAGCCGCTCCATCTGGACGTTATGGCCGCGTTCCGCGAAGCGGGCCGCGAGGGCACCATCATCGGCGGCCGCTATGGCCTGGGCAGCAAGGATACCCCGCCGTCCAGCGTGTTTGCCGTATATGAAGAACTGGCGAAGGACGCTCCGAAGGAGCGCTTCACACTGGGCATCAACGACGACGTCACCTACCTCTCTCTGGAGGAGAAGCCCGCGCCCAACACGGCTGCCGAAGGCACCGTCGAGTGCAAGTTCTGGGGCCTGGGCGGCGACGGCACGGTCGGCGCCAACAAGAACTCCACCAAGATCATCGGCGACCATACCGACAAATATATCCAGGCCTACTTCCAGTATGACTCGAAGAAGACCGGCGGCGTGACGATCAGCCACCTGCGCTTCGGCGACAAGCCCATCCGCGCGCCGTACTATATCAACAAGGCCGATTTCGTGGCATGCCACAACCCGTCCTACGTCATCAAGGGCTACAAGATGGTCAACGACGTAAAGCCGGGCGGCGTGTTCATGATCAACTGCCAGTGGACGCCGGAAGAGCTGGATCACCACATGCCCGCCGAGGCGAAGCGCTATATCGCCAAGAACAACATCCAGCTGTATACCATCAACGCCATCGACAAGGCCATCGAAATTGGCCTGGGCAAGCGCACCAACACCATCCTTCAGTCCGCCTTCTTTGCTTTGGCAGGCGTGCTGCCGAAGGAAGACGCGCTGAAGTTCATGAAGGAAGCGGCCTACAAGTCCTTTGCCAAGAAGGGCGACGCCATCGTCGAGATGAACTACAAGGCCATTGACGCGGGCTTTGACGCTTTCGTCAAGATCGACGTGCCGGCTTCCTGGGCCGACGCGAACGACGCCGAGGGCGACCACGAGCTGGCCGGCAACCCCGCCACCGTCAAGATGGTCAAGGAGATCCTGTTCCCGGTCGACAAGATGGACGGCGACAGCCTGCCGGTTTCCGCTTTCGTGGACCATGTGGACGGCCAGTTCGAGCAGGGTGCTTCCGCATATGAGAAGCGCGGCGTTGCCGTGAGCGTGCCCGAGTGGGATGTTACAAAGTGCATTCAGTGCAACCAGTGTGCCTATGTCTGCCCGCATGCCACCATCCGTCCGTTTGCTTTCTCCGCCGAGGAAGTTGCCGCCGCCCCCGCCGCGCTGAAGGTGAAGCCGATGACCGGCAAAGGCTGCGAGAACTACCAGTTCGGCATGACGGTCTCTCCGCTGGACTGCATGGGCTGCGGCGTCTGCGTCGACGTCTGCCCGGCCCCCGGCAAGGCGCTGAAGATGATGCCTCAGGAGAGCCAGCTGGCCCAGCAGGAAGTGTTCGACTATGCTGTAGCCAACGTGGGCAAGAAAGAGGGCATGATGGCCGAGACGACCGTCAAGGGTTCTCAGTTCAACCAGCCGCTGCTTGAGTTCTCCGGCAGCTGCGCGGGCTGCGCCGAGACCAGCTACGCCCGCCTGATTACCCAGTTGTACGGCGAGCGTATGTATATTTCCAACGCCACCGGCTGTTCGTCCATCTGGGGCGGCCCGGCCGCAACGTCCCCGTACACCCGCAACCGTCTGTCCGGCAAGGGCCCGGCCTGGGCAAACAGCCTGTTCGAGGACAACGCAGAGCACGGCTTCGGCATGTATCTGGGCCAGAAGACCATCCGCGAGAGCCTGGCCGACAAGACCCGTGCGCTGATCGCTGTTGAGTACGCGCTGCCCGACCTGAAGGCCGCTGCGCAGGAATGGCTGGACACTATGGAGGACGGCAAGCTGAACCCTGCCGCCGCCGATAAGTATATTGCCGCGCTGGAGAACGGCGTGCTGACCGTAGAGGAAGGCATCACGTTCCTGGAGAGCGCCGAGGGCAAGGCGAAGTTCGGCGACAACGCCGCGTCCATGCTGGAGCATATGAAGAGCCTGAAGGCTGCCGGCAAGGCCACCTGCGACTGCGAGGCCTGCACGCTTGCGGCTGAAATTCTGGAGCAGAAGCAGTACCTGGCCAAGAAGTCCGTCTGGATCTTCGGCGGCGACGGCTGGGCCTATGATATCGGTTTCGGCGGTCTGGACCACGTGCTCGCTTCCGGCGAAGACGTGAATGTCATGGTCTTTGACACCGAGGTTTACTCCAACACCGGCGGCCAGGCCTCCAAGGCCAGCCAGATCGGTCAGGTGGCTCAGTTCGCCGCGGCGGGCAAGGCCATCGGCAAAAAGAATCTGGCCGAGATCGCCATGAGCTACGGCTACGTGTATGTGGCGCAGATCGCCATGGGCGCGGACAAGAACCAGACCATCAAGGCCATCACGGAGGCCGAGAGCTATCACGGCCCGTCCCTCATCATTGGCTATGCCCCCTGCGAGATGCACGGCGTCAAGGGCGGTATGACCAACTGCCAGAATGAGATGAAGCGCGCCGTTGAGGCTGGCTACTGGAACATGTTCCGCTTTGATCCGCGCAAAAAGGCCGAGGGCAAGAACCCGTTCACCATCGACAGCAAAGCGCCGACGGCGGACTACAAGGAATTCATTGAGAGCGAGACGCGTTACAGCCGCCTGCAGCGCGCCTTCCCCGAGCGTGCGCAGGTGCTGTTCGACAAGGCAGCCGACGCCGCGAAGGACCGCTACGAGTACCTGGGCAAGCTTGCCAAGCTGTACGAATAATCGGCACAAGCGAAGTAAAGCAGAGAGCGCCCCGCACCGAAAGTTG
>OBXM01001174.1_pt1 | contig 17673 bp, 20 predicted proteins | sample 1538141 | NCBI WGS metagenome assembly OBXM01 (sample SAMEA2580153, study PRJEB22360) | human gut metagenome | biome: human gut; feature: human-associated habitat; material: faeces | place: Denmark | collected 2008/2010 | reverse complement strand
CGGCGGCTCCCTGCACCGCAAGGGCAATGGCAATGGCTCTGCCGATGCCGCGGCTCGCTCCGGTGACTAAAGCTACTTTATTTTCCAACATACTTTATTCCCTCACTTTTCCGGTTATTTACATCTCGCTTATACTTCTGTACTCTGTTTTTTCAATGTTTCCACTGCCTTTATGAAATCTTCCGTTGTCTGGATGTTCAGCATTCTCACATCGCGGCAGATCTTCCGCATGAATCCGCTCAGTGTCTTTCCGGGTCCGATCTCCACGAAAGTGTCCACTCCGTCCGCGATCATTGTCTCCACACACTGCTGCCATTTCACGGAGGAGGATACCTGTCTGATCAGCAAATCCTTTGCCTGGGAGGCCTCTGTCACATACTGGGCAGTCACGTTGGCAGCGTAGGGAATCTTTGGCTCCCCGACTGTCACATGTTCCAGAACTTCTGCCAGCTTTTCCCCGGCTCCTGTCAGCATGGCAGAATGAAACGGCCCTGACACGTTCAGGGGAACGATTCTTCTGGCACCAAGCTCTTTTAGTTTTTCGGAAGCCTCTGCCACTGCCCTCTCCTCCCCGGTAATGACAATCTGTCCCGGGCAGTTATAGTTGGCTATGGAGACAATGCCTTCTGTCTCCTGACAGGCCTGTTCGATCACTGCCGCATCTGTTCCCATGACTGCGGACATGGCGCCGCCTGACGGAACAGCCTCCTGCATGAAAATTCCGCGCTTGCGCACAACAAAGAAGGCATCCTCCAAAGAGAGCACCCCCGAAGCGATGCAGGCTCCGTACTCGCCCAGGCTCAGACCCGCGCTCACGTCAGGTACAAGCCCCTCCTGCTCAAGCGCCTTTAATATGGCTGCCTCCACACTCAGCATGGCAATCTGTGTATACTCAGTAATATGGATCTCCTCATTTTCTGTAAAACATATTTTCGGAATATCCAGACCGGTAACTTCACCGGCTTTATCCATCACCTGTCTGCAGACAGGCATTTTATCGTAAAAATCCTGGCCCATTCCCACATACTGTGCTCCCTGGCCCGGAAATATAAATGCTGTTTTTCCCATATCGTCCCAAACTCCTTTGGCTGTAGAATATTTTGTATTTCAAAGTAATTATTTTAAAAAATAGAACCTGCCATGGCAGTGCCAACCGCCGCGGCAGATTCCATTCATCTGCACTTTCTTTGTTTCCATCCACACTCGAAACTTCTCAGAGTGTGGACCTATCTGATGTAACTGTCCAATCTCTTCGCAGTTACATGCACAGACCGGCTGAACAGTTATTATTCTTCAACGCCTTTATTTTTCAGATAATCCATAACAGCGCCCACAGTTGTCAGCTCCTGTAATTCCTCAGCAGGAATTTCTACAGAATACTCATCCTCAAGTGCCATAACCAGTTCGAATAAATCCAGAGAATCTGCTCCTAAATCATCCTTGAAATTTGTTTCCGGATTGATTTCGCTTTCTTCACAATTTAACTGCTCTGCAATGATTTCTCTCATTTTTTCTAACATGATTTCTTATTCTCCTTTAAAATACATCTTATTCAAATCCATCTTGTGAATTTGTTTTTCTGATTTGATTTTTTTGAAATACTTTGATGACCAAAGTATATCTTCTTTACCACCATTTGTCAACCCTTTTCTATGTGCAGCCGTTCATGTCTTGCGATCAAAGTCAAAATCCATGTGTCCTCACCTTTGCGATAGGATTTTGCCGGGTACTCCTAGGTTTCAAACTTTATCTGTTTTGATACGCTCAGAGCAATTCCCATTTCTATCATAAGAAAGAGAATGGATGTACCTCCGTAACTGACAAACGGCAGTGTGATTCCGGTGGTGGGAATCAGGTTGATGACTACGCAGATATTCAAGATGACCTGAAGGGCAATGTGGAAGAAGATTCCGCTCACAATCATGGAACCGTACAGGTCCGGCGCATTCTGCGCAATAAAAAACAGCCTGTATAAAAGATATCCGAACAATGCCAGTACGATCATCCCCCCAAACACTCCCAGCTCCTCACAGATGATCGAGAAGATCATATCATTCTGTGCCTCCGGAACAGGCCCCAGCTTCTGCACACTGTTGCCCAGCCCTTTTCCGAAAAATCCTCCGGAACCGATGGCATACAGTGCCTGCATAATTTGATAGCCGCCGTCCTTGGAATAATGCTCAGGCTGCAGCCACACCATAATACGGCGGAGACGGAAATCCTCAATGTTTCCCACACCGCTTCCCAGCGTCATATGCAGGATGACGATCACAGTCACCAGCACACCGCCCAGTATGGCTCCTCCGATGAGAAACGGTTTCATTTTGGGATGCGCCATAAAGATCAGCAGTACAGTGATAGCTCCGATTATAATACCTGTACTCAGGTTATCTGTCAAGAGGAAAGCGCCCAGGGCCAGCACGCCGCCCACCGCCAGAAGCAGTACCATGGACTGCCACTGCTTTATCTTCCGCCCTATCTTGATGATCAGACAGGGAATGAAGGTGATAACAGCTATCTTCGCAATCTCAGAAGGCTGGAACTGTGTCCACGACGGGCCGAACTTCAGCCACCGCTTCGCACCGTTGACCGTAACACCCAGAGGTGTAGGCACCAGACACATTAAAAACATGGCCGCCACATAGATAAAGGGTGACAGGTGAAACAGCACATGATAGTCAAACCTTGACAGCCACAGCGCGAATCCTATGCTGACTGCGCTGATGAGTGCCTGTTTCCCAAAGTAAGCCATGTCACTGCCCCTCTTTACCTGTGCCAGATAGGAACTGGTACTGTAAAGCATTACCAGACCGAAGCAGGTGAGAAGCAGTACCACTGCCACCAGATTAAAATCATAGTAGCGCACTCTGTTTGCAAACCTGCCTACAGGCTGGCCTCTTTTTCTCTTTTTCGCTGTTCCGGCTTTTTTAGCCATATTTAATGCCATCTGTTTCCTCCGCTTGAGCTGTCTTATATTCTCAGGGCATACTTCATAAGCTCCCAGAAGCCAGTCTCCGTCTCACTTTCCCGGTTCATTACCTTACGCACCAGCACCGGATTATCAGTGATGATATTGTCCGCTCCCACATCGATCATCCGCTTGATGTCACCGCGGTAATTGACGGTCCAGGCATGGACTTCTTTACCTAAGGAATGGGCCTCCCTGACAAATTCTTCATCAATGTATGTGTATTTCACACTGAAAAAATCTGCCGCTGTGATCCGTGAAATACTTCCGTAAGTCATTGTCATGATGTAGCCGGTACGGATATTGGGGTTTGCCTTTTTCACCTGCTGCAGAAATCCGTAATTCATGGAAGTTATGACACAGTGGTCCTCAAATCCATTCTGTTCAATGACCCTGACCACTTTTTTTACAATGCCCTTATTTTTACCATTATACTTAATCTCTATATTTAAGTCCAGTCTTCCTTTACAAAATTTTAAAACCTCGTCCAGTGTGGGGATTTTTTCACCCCGGAACTTTTTGTGGAAACTGGAACCGGCATCCAGTTTCTCTATCTCCGCATAGTCCATCTCCCACACATTTTTATTGACACCGGCTGTCCGCTTCAGGGAATTGTCATGAAGCAGCACCAATTCCCCGTCCTTTGTCTCCTGCACGTCAATCTCCGCGAAGTCTGCGCCGCTGTCTATGGTGTATCCCAGAGAACTTATGGTATTCTCCGGTGCCATCAGCGCGCCTCCCCGGTGAGCCGTGACGCCCATGGTGGTGAGCAGGCTGTTCACCGCGCTGTCGTGCGAGGAGGCCAGGACTACAAGATACGTCCCCTCTCCCAGAAGCAGCAGCAGGGTAAGGGCTGCCGCGATCTTCCGCCTGCCCACTTTTAAAAACCAGATATGGTTACGGATAATGGCTTCCATGGCAGCCTCTGTCCGGGGCTGCACATGAAATCTGGCATATACCACGTACACAAATGCCAGGCTGCAGATCAACTGCACCGCACCGGCAAAGATTCCAAGCCCCATGTCGATCCAACTGCTGTATATGAGCACTGAGCTGACTACCGAAGAACCGGATTTTGTCAGCATGGCGATGCCCGTCATGCCTGCCAGTACCAACACATAGACCAGGGCAATAAACACCAGCATTCCAATATGAAGCAGGACAAATCCCAGAAGCGTCTTTTTCCACTGCCTTTTCAGCAGTTTCAGGCCGTCTTTCATTCCCTTCCGACTCTTCTGCTCTTCCAAAAGGCAATAGGGCAGAGAAAAGATGAATAAGAAGGAGAAGAGAAGTATAATTCCTATAAGACCGTATAAAATCCAGTGGGGACTGACTATTTTATAAATCTGTCTGGCCGTAAATTCCAGGACTCTGATATAGGAAATTTCCCGGATAAGAAAATATATGGACAAAAAGGGGGCGGCCAGAATAATACACCAGAACCAGGATACATGGCTGTTTTTCAGAAAATCCCAGGACCGTTTCACACCTTCAATTAGCATGTCGCTGGTATAAATTTTCCGTCCCTGGTAGGAATGCCTGAAACAGGATAAAAGGGCGGAAATCTCTATAAGAAACAGCAGTAAGATAAGTATCAGAATCCCCAGAAGCAGCACAACAGACAGGGGGCTTGCAAGAAATTTCAGATAGTTTTCAGCCGTCAGATAACTGAAGTTCTGCGCTTTCAAAGAGTAATCGACCGCAGCGGAGACAGCATGCATTACCAGCAGAAAGGAAGCCGTTCTGTAACCTGTCTCAAAAAGCAAAAGACTGACCATATTCTTTTTTACTGCTCTCCACATACTTCTGAAAATCTGTTTCATGCCTGTCACTTCCCGCCTCTGATTCTGTCAGCCCACAGATGCCGCGCTGGCTGTTTCTTTTATTTTAACAAATATTATACCCATAACACAAGTATACAAATAATTCTTTTCACCTTGACTTTCTCAACCTCTATATTATAATAAATTTAGGTAGTTAAAAACATGTAGTGGAGGGTAACGTTATGACACCAGATGAATTGTATACACAGGCCAAGGAATCTCCTGTCCTGTCAAAGGAAGTAACCGATACTTTGTTGGAATCACTGGAGTACAGCAGTATTTCTTTTTTAAACCAGGCCGTTGAAATTCTGGGGATTTTCCGTGCGCGTCTGGAACGGGGCGACAGAATTACTGTGGAGGCTTCCGGAGATGTTTTAAATCTCAAAAGTTTCCGAAAATTTGTAGAAAATACATTTACAGAGGACAGTGAACAGAAGAGGAGCTATTTCCATCTGGATGCCTGTGAGGGCGGTTACTCCCTTGTACTGGCTGAGGATGGGAAACAGAATCTCTTTGAATGGATTTCCTCACCTAACGAAAGATTTTCCTTTGTCTATATGAAAGCCACCAAGATCGTGTACATAAAGAATATCCGCACCGGGGATTATTTTCCATTCATATCAGAAAACGGAAAATACTGCCGGTACGACAAGGTACAGGGAATGCTTGTGGAAGTATAGAAAGAATGCCGCTGATCACTTTTTCGGTGATTCAGCGGCATCTTTTTTTCGCAGAAGCATGTCCTATGCAGACAGTTTCCGGGTGCAGCAGACTTTTTTATCTGTACAGCTCATCCAGATCGTCCTGGCAGAGAGGTTTTACACCATTTTTCGTCAGGGCTTCAATGGCTTTTTCATTGTCCCCTACCCTTAAGATCATGCATGCCTTGTCTTTCACGCCTGCGGTGAAGGCATAAGTGTATTCCACATTGATCTGGTTGTCTCCCAGGATCTGCATGACTTTTCCAAGGCTTCCCGGTTGATTGGAAATGGCGATTGCCAGTACCTTTGTGATGGAGCATACATATCCGCAGTCTTTCAATACTCTGACTGCATTGAAGGGATCATCCAGGATTAGGCGGATAATACCGAAATCCTTTGTCTCGGCCAGAGACAATGCCCTCATATTGATCTTATTCTCATTCAGCGCATTTGCCAGCTCTGCCAGCATACCCGGTTTATTTTCCACAAATACGGAAATCTGTTTTACTGTCATAAAAATCCCCCCTTTTTCTAGTAAAGATTACGGTTATCGATCACGCGTTTTGCCTTGCCTTCGCTTCGTGCGATGGTCTTCGGCGCAACCAGTTTCACTACTGCATAAATGCCCAGCATGGACTTCAGAGCCTCAATCAGCTCGCGCTCTCTCACTTCAATCTCGCGGATGGAGTCAGAGAACATTTCCGGTGTCATCTCCACCTGAACCTCCAGCTTGTCACTGTTCTTCTCGCGGCTTACGATGATCTGGTAGTTAGCCGGGTAGCCCTTATTGAGAAGCACCGTTTCAATCTGGCTCGGGAATACATTGACGCCCTTGACGATGAGCATATCATCACTTCTGCCCATTGGTTTGGACATGCGCACATGCGTTCTGCCGCAGGAGCATTTTTCACGGTTCAGTACGCAGATATCTCTTGTCCTGTAACGGAGAAGCGGGAATGCCTCTTTTGTAATGCTGGTAAATACCAGTTCGCCCTTCTCTCCGTCCGGCAGCACTTCGCCTGTGGCCGGGTCAATGATCTCAGCTATAAAATGGTCCTCATTGATATGCATGCCGCCCTGGGCGCTGCACTCAAAGGAGACACCGGGACCGGAAATCTCGGTAAGGCCATAAATGTCATACGCACGGATTCCAAGCTTCTCCTCCACATCACGGCGCATCTCTTCACTCCATGCCTCAGCGCCGAAGATACCTGCTTTCAGCTTAATCTTGTCCCTGAGACCTCTCTCGCAGATGGTCTCCGCCAGGTATGCCGCATAAGAAGGGGTACAGCAGAGGATCGTGGAGCCGAGGTCGCACATAAACTGGATCTGTCTGTCTGTATTACCGGAAGACATGGGCAGTGTCAGGGAACCCACTTTGTGGGAACCGCCGTTGAGTCCCGGACCTCCTGTAAACAGTCCGTATCCGTAACACACATGTACCACATCGTCCTTCGTTCCGCCTGCTGCCATGATAGCTCTGGCGCAGCAGTCATCCCACAGATCCAGATCGTGCTGTGTATAAAATGCCACCACTCTTCTGCCCGTGGTGCCGCTTGTAGACTGAATACGCACACAGTCAGAAAGGGGGACTGCCAGCAGTCCGTAGGGATACGCTTCACGCAGATCTTCTTTTGTCAAGAAGGGAAGCTTATGTAGGTCGTCCACGGATTTGATATCCTCAGGCACAATGCCCTTTTCCTCCATTTTTGCTCTGTAATAGGGCACGTTGTCATATACGTGCTTTACCTGTTTTGCCAGGCGCTCGTCCTGCCACTTGCGAATCTGCTCTCTTGAGGCACATTCGACTTCCGGCTGATAATAATTCTCCATTGCTGTAAATTCCTTTCCATCCATTTTACTCTAAAACGGCATTCCGGACCTTTCCATACCTTTGCCCCGAAACACCTGCCGCCGGGTTCTGCCCCGCATCGGCCCGTTTTTGTTATTATACCATTTTAGCGCTTCAGCGTAAAGAATATTTAACATTTTATGCAGTCTTTCATAAGATATTACTGTATAAGTAAATATAAAGGAAAACCAGATATGGAAAAATGTCGAATGAATTATCAGGGCGTCCGTCCGTATTCTCCGCCGAACAGGGAAATGCCGGCACGGAACAACTGCGGCCGCCGTACACCCTGCGGCTGTAACTGCGATATGGTAGACAACACCTCAATCTACGAACATGCTGATAAGCTGCCGCTTACCATGGCATATGTGCCAATGCAGAAATTTAAAACCACCTTTGAACTGTGTAAAGCACTGCAGATGGGAACCATCTTCCCTGAACTGTGCAAACCATTCTGTGGAAAGAGAGGTGGCTGTCGATGAAAGAATGCAGACGCAGCAAAGCGCAGTTAATGCAGCTGATCAATGAGGTCAGCTTCGCTGTCAACGATATGAACCTCTACCTCGACACCCATCCGGATGACAAATGTGCCATGGAATTTATGACAGATAAGATTCGCATCCGTGAAGAAGCACTGAAAGAATACGCCATGTATTATGGCCCGCTTACCATTGCAACTGCTGATGATGACTGCAGTACCTCATGGGACTGGGTGATGCAGCCGTGGCCTTGGGAATAGAAAGGAGGGAGTCAGAGTATGTGGAATTATGAGAAGAGATTACAGTATCCGATAAATATTAAAACGCCGAATGCCAAGGCTGCTTTGTTTATTATGAGTCAGTATGGTGGACCGGATGGCGAAATCGCCGCTTCCATGCGTTACCTGTCACAGCGTTTTGCCATGCCGAACCGCATTGCCATGGGTACCCTGAATGATATAGGTATATCGTAACCGCTATTACCCCCTCCGTTTTCTGTCCTCATCTTCTCATATCCCTGCTCTCACTTCCCCACCAAAACCGACTCTAAAATTTCCGTTTGATAACGGTCACGTCTTCCACAGCTATGAATCCTCATCTGTATCCCAAACGGTATGTATTTCAGCCATACACACACGATCTGACCGGGATATACAATAATCTCATCCACTAATTCCCGGTAAAGAGACTCTTCCTCCACATTAAAATGCAATATCTTATCAACCGCCCCCACATATCTCTCAAAGCAGGACCTTCTCTTCTTCTCTGTCTCTTCTTCCTTTCTGGCTCTCAGAAGTTTTCTCTCCAGTCTCTCCTTCTGCCCGTCATACCATTCCTTCTGCTCTGTCAGTTCATCGGCACTTAAAATCCCCTCCAAAGCCAGATCAACACATTTTTTCTTTTTTGTCTGGATTTCCTCTATTTTTTTCTCAATCACGGCAGTATCCTCTGCATATGTATCTGCCTGCCTCAAATTTTTAATGCGCCAGAGAATTTCTGTTTCCACGGCATCCCAGTCAAAGTCCACCTGTTTTACTGCATAACGCACACAGGTGCGCAGCGCCAGATCACTGACCGCAGTGTTGTCACATCCGTATTCTGCCCCTTCCCCAACTTCCTTCCTCTTTCCATAGTTCGCATGATGATAACATCTCCATGCCCTGTAGATACTTCCATCCCTTCGTTTTTTTGTGCGGACCACAAAGCCGGCCCCGCATTCACCACACTTCACCATTCCACTGCACCAATAACGGCTGCACTTTGAAGCCTTGTGATAGGATAAAGACCTTCTTTCCAGCTCCTTCTGGGTTCTTTCCCACAGCACTCTGTCAATTATAGGGGTATGATGGTTTTTCAGGTAAACCATTTCCTCCTCACCCTCATTCTTCTTTTTCCTGTGGGACAGGTAATCCGGAGTGATCGTCTTTTTCTGACACAAGTCACCTGCGTATTTTTCATTTTTCAATACTTTCAGGATCATAGTATTTGACCACATAGTGCCCCGTTTCGGCTGTATTCCTTCTTCCTGCAGTTCCCTTGCAATGATATGGGTACCTTTTTGCTCATTTGTATATTTATGAAATATGCTTCTGACAATCTCTGCCTCCTCCTCATTCACAAACATCCTGCCCTGCTTCACCGTATATCCGAGAAGGTCCCTTCCGAATACCACACCCTGCTCCATTCTGCGTTTCTGTCCCCACTTTACACGTTCGGAAGTCTTCCTGCTTTCATCCTGGGCAAGGGTAGCCATGATGGACAGACGCAGTTCCCCATCTCCGTCCATTGTATCAATATTATCTATCGTAAAAATAACCCGGACGCCTTTTGCCTTCAACTTTCTGACAAAAGACAGGGTATCCACCGTATTTCTGGCAAACCTGGACACTTCTTTTGTGAGGATCAAATCTATCCTGCCTGCCATGGCATCCTGGATCATTTGATTGAACCCTTTTCGTTTTGCAGTCTGGGTTCCGCTGATTCCCTCATCATAATAAATACCTGTCAGCTCCCAGTCCTCATGCTGACTGATGTAATCGGAAAAATATTTTCGCTGGCTTTTAAGGGAATTTGCCTGATCATCCTTCTCCGTCGATACTCTTCCGTACGCAGCCGCCCTCACTTTATTTCCCACCTGTAAAGCCTCCAACTTCTATATTAAAATTCCTGTATGCCGGACTTATACGCCAAAACAGGAAATAAAAATATAAGGCCGCCGGAAACATATTCCAACAGCCATATACTCTCATTCTTCCAGCTCATTCAGCAATATGCCGAGCTGCTCATCTGTCAGCAGACTCTGCGCATGGAGTTCCCTGCAGATTCCCCGCTTCAGCTGCCTGCTGAAATTCTTCTGCTGCTCCTTAGTCAACGCAATCCTATGTACATTTTCCTGCTGCAAAGAACTGCTCTTTTCCATACTGTTTCCCACATAACATCCCCTGATGACTCCTTATAATAGAGTATGCGGAAACAGAAATTTTGTTATGCCGGAAATAATTTTCCTTTATAAAAATACCCGGAAGCCGCATTTATTCTGTCTGCCGCTTCCGGGTACTTCTAAACTTTCTATTACTTCTCTTCTTTTTCCGTCTTCAGAGGTTCCACTTCCTCCGCCTGAAATACATATCCGCAGGAACAACTGGTCTCCTCCACAACTCTGCCTCTTACAGTAAAAACTTCCACTTCCTCACCGCATTTTGGACATATCCGGTCTTCCGATACCGGGGTTCTGTATTTGCTTTCACATCCGTCTAAAACTGCCATATTTTTCACCTCCTGATACACATGCTTTCTGATATAAGTTTTCATCTTCTATTGTATCCCCTATTTTTCTTTAAAACAAGACATTCTTCCTTATCAGAAAATTTATCAGGACAATGTAATACAGCCGTTCATCCTTTTGCTCACCCCCCCCCCCTGACATCACAGCATACTTCTCCTGTATTTTATTTTACAAGATATCCTCCGTCTACGGGAATAATGGCTCCGCCCAGATAATCACTGGCATGGGAGGCCAGGAAAATACAGGCTCCTTTCATATCATCCCCTGTTCCCCAGCGGTTTGCAGGAATCCTGTCTGTAATCTGCTGATATCTGGGATTTTCCTTGTCCAGAAGGGCAGCATTCATCTCTGTTGCCATATATCCCGGTGCAATGGCGTTTACGTTAATTCCTCTTGCGATCCAGTCATTACTCAATTCCTTTGTAAGCTGTGTCACTCCGCCTTTTGCCGCTGTATAGGCAGGAACGGTCTGTCCTCCAAACCAGGATACCATGGAGGCAATATTGATGATCTTCCCATATCCTTTTTCCAGCATGATTTTAGCTGCCTCCTGGCAGAGGATAAATACGGAATTCAGATTCACATTCAGGACCTCATCCCATTCCTCAACAGGGAACACTTCCGCGCTGTGGCGCCTCTGAATGCCATGGGCAGTCACAAGAATGTCCAGATCATTTCCCAGCTTTTCCACACATTCCTGAAAACAGCGGTACACTTCCTCACGCACTGCCAGATTGGCTTTTACGCCATGACACTTGTAGCCTCTTTCCTGAAACTGTTTCGCTGTTTCATGGACCTTATGGGATGTTCCCACAATGACCACCTCACAGCCGGCCTCCATAAGGCCTTCTGCCATTCCGTATCCAAGACCTCTTGTTCCGCCTGTCACGATTGCTTTTTTTCCTTCTATGTTAAATAATTCATTTCCCTTCATGTCTGTGCTGCAGGATACCGGATCCTGCCCTCCTTTCAAAAACCTGAATGTATGCTGTAGCTAAAACATAATTACCATTTTCTTTACCGACGGTTCCGGATTATCCATATAATGAAATACTTTTTCAATCTCACTGAATTTTATAAATGTAGTAGCGATTCCTTCTGTGTTAAACTGCTTCTTCTCCATGCACGCAATGGTCGGTTCAAATTTATAACAGGACATCCTGGTTCCTATAATGTCCAGTTCCCTTTGATTGATCATGGCCTGTGTGATCTCCTCCGGTTTCGTACAAAATCCCAGCGGGACCACACGCCCTGCGTTGCAGACGATCCCCGGCTGCATGATCATTGTGAGGGAACCGGGAAAGCAGGCTGAATCAAACGCGATGGTGACTCCATGGCCGTCTGTGATGTTCTGGACTGCTTCCGCCAGATTTTCTTTCTTTGTATTGATCACATAATCTGCGCCATATCCCTTTGCGCGTTCCAGGGAGCTGTCGCTGATGTCACAGCAGATCACTGTTTTGCACCCCTTTGCTTTACAGGTCTGCAGGATTATGGCACCGATGGTTCCTGTTCCCAGAATCAGGACAGTATCTTCCGGTACTACACGTCCTCTGGCTGTACAGTGCGCACCGATAGCGTAGGGTTCCACAAGAGCCGCGTCCTCCCATGACACGCTGTCATCAATCTTATAAACTTCATTTGCCGGTGCCGTAAAATATTCTCTCCAGCCGCCGTCCATCCCGGAGCCTCTGACCATTACCTTTTCACATACATTTTTTCTGCCGATCCTGCACTGATAACATTCTCCGCATGTGTGGATCAGGTCTACGATCACATGGTCTCCTTCTTTTACATTTGCTGCATTTTTTCCTGCCTTCACAACAATCCCCGCATTTTCATGGCCCGGGATACGAGGATATGTAGAACAGGGATTTGCGCCGTGATAAATGTGATGGTCACTTCCGCATACGCCTGCTGCCTTCATCTGAATCAAAACCTCATCATCACCGGGAACGGGAACCGGGACTTCACGCACTTCTACCTGATGCGGCCTTACAACCACTACTTCCTTCATTGTATTCTTCATTTTTCTTTCCTTTCCGGGTAATCCCCCTGCCCGAAATGAATTCCGGGCAGTATTTCATATTCTTAATTAAAATTCAGTATCATCTCTCTGTCAGGAAACCAGATTCGGCAGCAGCGTGGAGAGTGCCGGAACATAGGCAAAAATAATTGCACAAACTACTTCCACCGCCACAAAAGGAATCAGATTCTTTGCCACTTTGCTGACCGGCTGCTCCGAAAATCCACAGGCCACAAACATAGTCGTCCCAAATGGCGGTGTCGCCTGGCCAAGTGCCAACAGAAATACGAACAGCATACCAAAATGAACCGGGTCCACGCCGAATGCCACTGCGATCGGTGCCAGAATCGGACCGAGGATCAAATTGGTGGCGCCCACCTCCAGAAACATACCGCAGATAAGAAGCAGCACAATGATCAGTGCCAGGAACACATATTTATTACTTGCCACTGCCATGAATGCATTGGTGACCGCAACCGGAATCTTATAATAAGTGATCAGATATCCGAACATCTGTGCCGTAACAACCAGGAACATTAGGTTTGCAGTGCTGACAGCAGTTCCTTTCAGAATCTCCCAGACATCTTTTCCGCTGATTTCCCTGTAGATGGCAATGCACACCAGAAATCCGTAGAACACTGCAACCACTGCGGATTCCGTCGGAGTAAAAATACCTGCGTAAATGCCGCCCAGGATCACGATGGGCATGATCAATGCCCAGATTGCATCCTTGAAGGAAAGAAGAAATCTCCTGAAGGAAAATCCCGCCTCTTTTGGAAAATTACATTTTTTTGCTTTATAAAAGGCATATACACAGAGCAGGATTCCGCACAGGATACCCGGCAGAACACCTGCCATCAGCAGTTTTGCCACAGATACACCGGTAATATTACCATAAATAACAAATACTGTGGACGGCGGAATGACGATTCCCAGTGTTCCGCCAATTGCCTGTACGGCTGCCGCATAATCCTTGGGATATCCTCTTTTTACCATTTCCGGGTACATCAGACCGCCGATAGCCGCTGTTGTCGCAACAGAGGAGCCGGAAATTGCCGCAAAAAAGGTACACGCCACAATAGATACAAGTGAAATTCCTCCTGAGATCCAGCCTACAAAGGAATCTGCAAAGGCCACCAGCCTTTTGGAAAGACCGCCCTTTGACATGATATCACCTGCCAGAAAGAATGCGGGCAGAGCCAGCATGGAAAAGTTATCACACCCCGTAAAAATCTTCTGGGTGATCATGGCCAGTGATAATGCCGGGTCTAAAAATATAGCACAGATGCATGCACCTCCCAGGGCCCAGGTAATCGGCAGGCCGAGAAGCATGAGAACAATCAGTACAACGATCAAAGCTGCTGCGGAAGCTGACATCAGTTATTTCCCCCTTTCTCTTCGGTTGTTTTCATTGTTACGGTTTCCTGCAGTTTAAAGATTACGGAAATCACTGCAAGTCCAAATCCGAGACACAGGATTCCGTACATAACATTCATGGGAATCCTCATGGCCGGACTCAACTGGTATCCTCCAATGCGCAGCATACCAAAAGTGCTGTAAAAAAACACAGCGGATATAGCCAGTGCCAGAACCTGCCTTCCTATCTCAAAGGCCTTTTTCACTCCGGACGGCAGAAAATTATCTATAATGTCAATGCGTACCATGAGATTCTGGGATATACCCATATTGATTCCCAGAAGGATCATTGCCACGAACAGATACCTGGATGCCTCCTCAGACCAGGGTATGCTGTAAAAAATAACGTATCTGGTAAAAGTCTGCACCAGTATGATCACCATAATTGCCACCAGTATAACCGCAGTCAATGCATTCACAGCACTCTGCAGCCTGCTAAAAACCTGCTTTGCTTTCTCCATCTTCCTTCTCCTTTGCTATTTTGCTGCAGCTATCCTGTCAAGAGTCTCTTTGTAGTCTGCACCGTAAGTATCCCTGACACTCTGTGTCTCTGCAATCAGTTCTGTCTTATCCGGATAAGTCACCTTCATTCCCTGTTCCTCCAGTGTGGAAACAGCCTCCGCATCCATCTTCCGGCTCAGTTCCCGCTCCGCAAGGTTGGCTTCCTCCATACACTCCGCAATGACCTGCTGGTCCTCATCTGTGAGGGAATTCCATGTTTTGGGCGCCATCAGAACATACACCGTGGAATACACATGTTCTGTAATGGCCATATGCTTATTTACTTCCACCACATTATTTTTGTCGATGACCGTAGCAGGATTTTCCTGTCCGTCAATGGCGCCCTGCTGCATTGCGGTATATGCCTCACTCCAGGCCATGGGCACCGGATCCGCCCCCAGCGCTTTCCAGAGCTTCTGATGGATTTCATTTTCCATAACACGGATTCTCAGTCCCTTCACATCCTCGGCACTGTTGATCTCTTTCTTGGAATTGGTCAGATTACGGAACCCGGATTCCCAGATTCCTAATCCTTTCAGCTCCACCTTATCCAGTCTTTTGAGAAAGTCCTGTCCGATTTCTCCCATAAACACCTTATCCGCATGCTCTGTACCCTCGATCACATAGGGCAGGTCAAACGCTGCAATCTCAGGAATGAAATTCGCCAGCACACTTTGATTTACCACTGCTATATCCAGATTGCCCAGTTCACATGCCTCGATATTATCTCTCTCTGAGCCGAGCTGTCCGTTGTGGAAAACAGATATCTCAATTCTGCCCTCTGATTCTTCTTTTACATTCTCGGCAAACTCCTCCATGGAGATTCCAATGGCTCCGTCTGCTGCTGATGTCTGTGCCATTCTCAGGCTCACTTTTCCGTTTTCATCATAAATACTGCTGTCTTTGCCGCATCCCGCCATAGCCAGTGCTGCGAGTATTCCCGCTATGGACAATGCTGCCAGTTTTCTTACCTTCATGTTACCCTCCCTTTACGGTGTCTGCAGAGAACCGTCTCTCAATCTCGTTTGCGTCCATGTGGTGACTGTCTTTTCACACGGATATTTTGCTGCTTCCTTCTCATCAATATCCACACCCAGACCCGGTTTATCATTGGCATACACATAACCCCTGCGAAATTCGGGAAGACCTTGAAAGACTTCCAGCAGCGCGCCATGCGGCCCCTTCAGATCCTGTATCACAAAATTAGGCGGTTCGATTCCTGACCACTCCTGCACTCCGAAATTAGGTGCCGCCAGATCAATATGGATATTTGCCGCGTGAGCCAGGGGTGACATATCACCTGGCCCATGCCATGCGGTGCGCACACCAAACTGCTCCGCGAAAATCTGAAGTTTTCTGGCTGGTGTGATGCCTCCTATCTGACTGATATGTACACGGATAAAATCAATCAGCTGCTCTGCTATGAGAGTTTTCCACTCTTTAGGATTGTTGAAAAGCTCTCCCTGGGCAATGGGGATGCTGGTCTGTTCCCGCAAGTTTCTCAGCCAGTTTGTCTGCTCCAGCGGAACCGGGTCCTCCAGGAAAAACAGATCAAAGGGTTCCAGCTCCTTTGCCAGTTTGATAGCTTCCACAGGAGCGATGCGCTCATGTACATCATGTACCAATTCCATATCATATCCGATTCTGTCACGGATTTCTCCAAAAAGTTTTACTGTGTCACGAATATACTTCCTGGAGTCCAGATACATCCCATCATGTGCCCCTTCCGGCGCTGTCTCAGGTGTCTGTCCGTAAGGTGCCCCGCCGTAGCCGCCGCACTGGCAGCGCAGATGCGTAATTCCCATCTCCTGGAATCTTTGAATATTTTCACAGATTTCCCCGATATCTTTTCCGTCCACATGGCGGTATACCGGAATCCCTTCCCTTACTTTTCCTCCGAACAGCTGATACACCGGCATATCTGCCATCTTGCCTTTGATATCCCACAACGCCATATCAATGCCGGAAATCGCATTATTTTCAATAGGGCCGTTTCTCCAGTAGCCGTTCTGGTGCATAAGCTGCCATAATTCCTCAATATTCTCAGCGTCCCGCCCCACAAGAAGCGGTTTTAAATATTCCTCGATCAGGTGCTTTACCGTCAGATGGCGGTAAGCAAATGTAGCACAGCCCAGGCCGTACAATCCCGGCTGATTTGTCTCCACTTTGACTACGACAAGGTTAATGCCCTCCGGCGCTGTACATATGACCCGTATGTCCTGAATTTTAACTGACATCTCTCTCCTCCTATTACTTGTTACTCATCATACAAGTTAGAATATAAAAACATTGTCATTTTCCATATAACTGCCCGTTCCCACGGGAAACAGGCAGTTCTGTAAGAATCTGATTCACAGCTTTTTCATAGCTGCGTCCAGATGTTCATACATAATATCATGAGCTGCATCCGCATCGCCATTCTTAAATGCATCCAGAATCTGCGCATGGTAATGGATCCCTGAATCATAGCCAAACAGTTCATTCATCTGTTCATGATTCTGCCTGGTCTCCTGGAAAACCTTGTGCAGGCTTTTTTCCAGCAGGGCGTTGCCTGTAGAACGGCAGATAACTTCATGGAATTTCAGGTCTGCATTTACAAACTTTTCCCGATTTCCCTGGAACATCTGCATTTGCTCCAGATATGTCTCCAGAGCGGTGATGATCTTGGGCGTACATTTTTCCACTGCCAGTCTGCAGGCATCTGGTTCCAGTATTTTTCTGAATTCCAATACCTTTTCAATATCCCTGCAGTCCTCGGATGTGATCTTGTTCTCCGTCTCATCCCAGTTCTCCACACGGCTGTTGATCAGATAAGTCCCTTTGCCATGCACACTTTCCAGGACACCAAGGCCAATCAGATACTGCAGCGCCGTTCTGATACTGGAACGGCTCACGCCCAGCTCCTCTGTCATCTGGTTTTCTGACGGTATCTTCTCACCAACTGTCCAGTTTCCGGATTCAATATTCTTCTTCAGATAATCCACCACCTGGCTGGTTACATTGACACGTTTTATTTTCATATATCTTCCCTTCGTCTCAACTTGTAGGACAAGTGATAAGTTCATTATATTCTTTTTTCTTTTTCTGTCAATACAATTATAGAATAATTCTACCACAGTGAA
>OBXM01001172.1_pt1 | contig 17695 bp, 20 predicted proteins | sample 1538141 | NCBI WGS metagenome assembly OBXM01 (sample SAMEA2580153, study PRJEB22360) | human gut metagenome | biome: human gut; feature: human-associated habitat; material: faeces | place: Denmark | collected 2008/2010 | reverse complement strand
TGCTTAACCCGGCAATCGGGATGCCAGATGTAAGGTTCAGATGCCTGCCGGACCCTTCTGTCCCGTCTGTCCTATCTGTCCCGTCTGTCCCATCTGCCCCGTCTGTCCCATCTGTCCCATCTGTCCCATCTTTCCCATCCGTACCATCTGTCCCATCTGCAATTACTGAAATCTCGGGGCAGCATGCAGCTGCAAGCAGCAGGATAAGCGCAGTCCATTCCTATCCGTACCGCGGGGCGCGGGCGGAAGCAGATAACCGCAGTGACCATTGTTCCTGTTATGGCTTCCGCCAAGGGCCTGTTTGAAGATTGCTTTCCGGTTTGAAGATTATTTTCCGTCAGGCGTGCATCCCCCTTTGCAGGTGATTTGGTCCCGATGAGGGAGGCGTAGCGGGCTACGTTGACCGAATCAGTAATCAAATCTGCCGCAAAATAAGGCGTGCTTTGCCCTAAGGAGTCCCTATGATGCATTTATTAGGACAGATGCCAGGAATATATGTTCAAGCAGTCCCAAGAACGCAGACATGGGCAAACCGGGCGTTTTTAGATTATGCTTTTACGCCTTGTCCATTTATGGCTTTAAACGGTTTCCTTCTATAATATAATGAAACGTTCCGGACTGCCTTTTCCTGATATTATGAAACGCTCCGGACTGCCTTTTCCTAATATTATGGAACGCTCCATACTGCCTTTTCCTATTATTATGGAACGCTCCGGACTGCCCTCTCCCCGTTCCAATCAATGACTTTACAATTAGGTTTATGTTTGCTTCGTTTATGTCTGCTTCCATGGATTGTTATACAATGAACTTTATGTTTGTTCCTATGGATGGTTTTAGCATTGGCTTTGAGTATCGTTCCATATGCGGCATTACAAATTACTTTGGGAATGGCTTTGGAAATGATTTCGGAAAGCAGCCCATACAGCACAAAGAACCTCCTGGAAAAAACCAGAGGTTCCCGATGCTAAAAAGTACCCTATAACTGCTTAATAAGAGCGTATCATCTCCATCAGCAGGTTTACCGAATGTGTGATTGCCTTTGCCTCAAACGCAGGATAATCTACCGTAGCGCTGTCATCCGCCTTATCCGAGATAGCCCTTACAATCAAAAACGGAATGGAATTCAGGTAACATGCCTGTGCAATGGCTGCCCCTTCCATCTCAGTACAATATCCGGCAAACGTCTCCACAAGCCATTGCTTCTTACCCTTATCCGAAATAAACTGGTCCCCTGTCACAACACGGCCCACGAATGTGTGTATATCCGGGTTCACCCTGGCACAGCACTCCTTAGCCAGCTGAACCAGCTTCCCATCTGCCTCAAAGGCAAGTGTATCCACACGTGGAATCTGTCCCACTGCGTATCCAAAACCAGAGGCATCCACATCATGCTGCAGCGCATCATCAGACAAAACAATATCCCCGATATCTATCTCTGCCTTAAGGGAACCTGCTATGCCTGTATTCACAATTCCCTCAACCTTATATATATCTGCCAGTATCTGTGTACACATGGCGGCATTGACCTTACCAATGCCGGAACGCACCACCACTACATCCTTCCCGTCCAGTCTGCCCTTATAAAAATCCATAGCCGCCCTGGTTTCCACCTGCACGTCTGTCAGCTTTTCCTTAAGCCTGGACACTTCTTCATCCATGGCTCCAATAATTCCTAACATAAAAACCTCCTTCTTGTCCCCTGTAGGGCACCTATCCTTTATTATATCCGAAGTGTACGGTTTTTCAAGTATAAAGCTTATTCGCACTTGACATTCCCATATTCATAAGGCATAATCTGATATACATGAATGATTTAAGCAGGAGGCTATATACATGAGGTATAAAACACAAGGAGTCTGTTCACGGGAGATATCCTTTGAAGTAAAAGATAACAAGCTTACCAATGTCCAATTCGTAGGCGGGTGTTCCGGCAACACCCAGGGCCTGTCCAGACTGATAGAAGGAATGGACATAGACGAGGCCATCACAAGGCTGGACGGCATCCACTGCGGCCCCAGGCCCACATCCTGTCCGGATCAGTTAGCCAGGGCTTTGAAGCAGTATAAGGAACAGTAGGGTTGTACATGGGAGTAAAGTTAAGGCAGGTCGGGGGACCTGCCTTTTGATTTGTTTTATTTAGTTAAATTAGTCTAATAAGATGCCATCGGTGACTGGGCTGAAGCCTTCGAATTCGCCCTTGTATGTTACAGAAAATGAACCTCTTAGACGGTAATAAAAACCTCTAGGTTGGTCTATAAACGAAATATCAACTGTAGGCATAACCAAACCCTCTGTACCTTCTTCAGCATAAAATTCTTCTTCATGATAGCTTACTTGACGCCATCTCTCCGCCTCTGCATCCCAGCGATCTAAATATATAGTAATATACGCTTCATCTACCGGAAATCTTGTTAATGCCACAGCAAGGGCACCTATTGTGCCATCTCCATTATTCTTAATTGTTAAATCAGCACTAATAAAAAATTCACCACGCGCTTGGGCACTTTCAGTTACCTTACTTTGTTTTACTCCAGGAGGCAGTAATTTGGAGTCTACATTTACAGATGTATGGCTATCAGGAATAAACGGTATAGCAAACACATTAATCGTAGCAAGAATACTTATCATAATGGCACTTACCGAAGTTATAATTAATCTCTTCATTTTTCATCCTCCGTATTTAAAATGTCAGCTCTTCTGCCATTTGTTGGAAAAGTTCATACTCAACAGTCCCAACTAATCTATAGAATGCCCCTTCAATAATAATTGATGTTTCTATCGTTACCTTATTGTCTTTATGAAACTCCTTTCTTATTGTTAAATCTTCCTTTAGCCACTTATTATATGTAACATTTTCTTCTTCAGATTTCAAGTCAGATTTATAATTATGTGACACTTCTGTGTTATATTTTGATTGTATAAAATAAAGGAAATCATCCTTATATCGGAAACTCATATAAGCCACGCCATCTTCCATTTGCATCTCTTCAAAACTCATCTCACTTGGCACAAACCCGAGTCGCAAAGGTTTTATCTCTAATTTATCCATTATTAAAGCATACGCTTCTTCCTCCCCATTAACCGCCACCTTATTCATATCATTATTGAATACAACGCCATTGCTTCCAATCTCATCCTTCCGCTCCCGGAAAAAATAAGACTTCCTTCCCACCGCCACGATACTACCACTACCAGCTATCAAACATGCAATCAACCCAATTGCGGCCAGCCGCTTCCATCCGAACCTGACTCGGATAACCTTGTCTTCTCCTGGTTCTTCGGATCCGGCCTGTTCAGTTGTATCCGCTGACTCAGCCCTTTCTTCCTGTATCCTGGACCAGATTTTCTCAAACTCATCTGCGGCTGGTTCAGGAATGGGCAGGGGAATATCTGTATTGCTGGCTGCCTCAAATTCGTCTAAAAGGTCTTCCCTTGAACAATCACACATTTCCCGAAGCAGGAAGTCTATTGTTTTGTCCTTGTCCTGTTCTGAATCTTTGTTATAATCTCCCACGTGACACCTCTGTTTACAAAATCTCCTAAAGTTACCTTTGCCTTTAGGGTTGACTTTTTGCGTTTAATGCTTACTATAATAGTAGACGTTTATGATTCGGGATTTTCCCCATCATAATATAACCTTCAGGAGGTTTTCATGAAAAAAATCATTCTTACCGGCGGCGGTACTGCCGGACACGTCACTCCCAACCTGGCTTTGATTCCTTCCCTCAGGGAAGCTGGCTATGATATCCGCTATATCGGCTCCTATCAGGGCATGGAACGCAAGCTTATTGAAAATGCAGGTATTCCCTATGACGGCATATCCTCTGGTAAGCTGCGCAGGTATTTTGACATCAAGAACTTTTCTGACCCGTTCCGCGTCATCAAGGGTTATGGAGAAGCGCTGCGTCTCATCAGACGTTATAAGCCAGATGTAGTGTTTTCCAAAGGCGGGTTCGTTGCAGTCCCCGTGGTACTGGCTGCCAGGCATTATAAAATCCCTACCATCATCCACGAATCCGATATGACTCCGGGACTGGCTAATAAAATCTGCATTCCTTCTGCTTCCAAGGTCTGCTGTAACTTTCCTGAGACACTGAAATATCTCCCGGAAGACAAGGCAGTCCTTACAGGCTCCCCCATCCGGAAAGAACTGCTTCAGGGTGACCGCCTGTCAGGCCTGTCTTATTCCCACCTCAGTGCAGATAAGCCTGTCCTTCTGATTATTGGCGGAAGTCTTGGCTCTGTCACAGTGAACCAGGCCGTACGCAGTATACTTCCACGTCTTCTTGCCAAATACCAGGTAATACATATCTGCGGCAAGGGCAATCTGGATGAAAGCCTGATTGGTACAGCCGGATATGTACAGTATGAATATGTAGACGCCCCATTAAAGCATCTGTTCGCAGCAGCCGATATCGTCATCTCCAGAGCCGGAGCCAATTCCATCTGTGAGCTGTTGGCCCTGCGCAAACCAAATCTTCTGATTCCCCTGTCCGCTTCTGCCAGCCGCGGCGACCAGATCCTCAATGCAAATTCCTTTGCGAAACAGGGATTCAGCAAGGTTCTGGAAGAGGAGTCCATAACAAATGAAAGCCTGTTTCAAGCAATCGACGACCTGTACCAAAACAGGGCATCCTATATACAGGCCATGGAACAGAGCAGTCTTAACAATGCGGTGGAGACTGTCATGTCCCTCATTGAATCATGTGAAACATCATCTTAAGGCCAGTTATCATCATTTAACAATATCTCCAGATATTTTCTGATACGGCTGACCCGGGAATAGCAGGCCTTTTCTGTAATGTTCAGGATCTCGCACACTTCCCTGGTTGGCCGCCCCTCTATTAATCTTAAGACAGCCACCTGCCTCCAGTTCTCAGGTAGTTTCTCAATCTCCTTAAGAAGGGCCTGACACTTTTCTTTACTTACCACAAAATCCGGAAGACTGCCAGACCTGTCATGAGATGGATAACTCTCGCTGTTATATGCTTCTTCATCCAGCTCCCCATAGCTTCTGTGCTTCATCTTACGGTGATAATCCATACAGCGGCTTTTGAGAATGGTTATTAACAGCATCTTGGTATTGTCCAACGGCAGGTCAAGTGAATAATCATAGTGGGCATACGAGACAAATGTATCCTGAACCACATCATCGATATAATCATATGGAATGTCGTTGACATAAGCCATCTTTCTCAGTATCAGCTGGAAATCCAGGTACATTTCCTCAAACTTCTTTCTCTTATCAGCATCCATTTTCTTTTCCATAGTCAATTCATCTTTACAAGCTGGTCTTAATTTTTTCTGCAATCTGAGCCAGTTCCTCCGGTGATGCCGTACCGGGAATCCAGCTTACTATCGATGGACCATTCTCATATCTGGGAATTATGTGCATATGGAAATGAAACACAGTCTGTCCTGCCGATTCACCGTTATTCTGAACCAGGTTAAAACCGGAACATCCAAGGGACTTCTTCATTGCAGCGCCAATCTTAGCACCCAGCGGAAGTACCTTTGCCGCAATCTCCTCATCCAGGTCACATACATCTGCAAAATGCAGTTTCGGCAGAATGAGTGCATGTCCTCTGGAAGCCGGACCTAAATCCAGGATTACCCGGAACTGCTCATCCTCGTACAGGGTTGTTGACGGAATTACCCCGTTTGCTATTTTACAAAAAATACAATTGTCATCTGTCATATTGAAAGTCCTCCTTCTGCTGCGGTTTACACAGCTGTAGTTTCTACCTTCCTGTATCGGAAATCCTGGCAGTATGTTTCCTCCGGTACAGAAAGATACTTAAGATGAAGCCGGAAAACAGGCCTCCTATGTGGGCCCAATTGTCTACTCCTGACGCGGTAAAACCATGGTACAGACTCAGGATGATCATGAACCCCAGCTGCCGGTTGGTAAGACCGTCCAACTGGCCATGATTAACAGCAACCACATAGACCAGGCCGCCTACCACACCGAAAATGGCTCCTGAAGCCCCTGCTGATACTGCTGCATATGCCGACCCCATATGAACCATTATGGATATGATATTCGCAACAATACCGCTGACAATATAAAATATAAGATATTTTACATGTCCCAGGACCTGTTCCATTCTCTCGCCCAACACAAAGAGGACCAGCATGTTATTCACTAAGTGACTGGCCCCAAAATGCAGGAACATGGAAGTAAACAACCGGTAATACTCACCACGCAAGACAACAAGCGGTTCATAGACGGCTCCGTGCATTATCATGAACATTGTATCTTCCGTGTCACCGATTAACTCAAAATAAAGAAAAATAAGCACATTCACAGCAATTAACGCTATATTGACATATGCCTTATCCTTTATCTTATAAGCTTGCATCGGTCTTCCTCACATCATCAATGATATCTTATCTTAGCATACTTTCAAGTTCTTGTTAAGTGGGTAAGTAACAATATAATTAATTTTATCATCCCCCTCCCATGTATTTTTTGTAATATATCACATTTTTTAAGCAAAAGGCTCACTTTTATGTCAACCGCTTGCGGCTGTCTGCTGTTATTCAAATACATACCCTACATCTGCAATATATATTTCATCGCCTGCCTTTATTAAAGAGGTTTCATTTGCATCAAGCGCCTTGCCATTCACCCGCGTTCCATTGGTGGAATTAAGGTCTGTCACCGTATAATTTTTTCCCTCATTATCAATCCTCAGGTGAAAACGGCTGACTGTATCCTTTTGCAGCGTGTAATCAGCCAGATTCTTGTTTTTACCTATGACAAACGGATAATATGGAAGAATGATGTCCTCCCCCCCTTCATCCAGCGCCCTCAGACGGCGGACTCCCTCACCTGAGGGTTCTCCGCATAAAAGTGCGGTCCGGAACACCTCATCTTCCAATGGTTCCGGGCTGCTTTTTGCCTCCTGGACATTCCTGGGCGCAGGTTCCATTGCGTTTTTATCTGTCTCCAAGGGCCATGTTTCCTCTTTATCATCATATAGGATCCTCCAGGGATCCTGCTCCGGTTCCTGTCCTGACTCAAGTCCCCCATCCGTGGCCGCCTCATGTTTTCCATTTATTTTGTATAAGAGGATCCGCAGGATATTAGCAGCAGCCAGGAACAGGAAAAGGCCTGAGTCCAGCCAGACCAGCGTGGCCTTCATGGAAGCCAGTCTTCCCGTTCCGCCAAATAACCAGATTGCCATGGGAACCAGAACAACGGCCCCTATCCACACCCCGGCCAGTTTTGCCATAGAAACAAGTTCCTTTTTCATACTATTTTTCCGAGCGCCGCCTTTATGGATATCCCTGTCCGGCATCCCACCTTCTTTCTCCTCATTCCGTCTATTTTCATATTCCTTGTCAGGTACCAATTCCCCATCTGCCTGATATTCATATCTGTCCTTATACCCAGAACCTGAAACATGCTGTTCCTTCTCCTTTGCCAGCTCCCTTTTATCATTATCTGAAACAATAAACTTTAAAATGTCATCCAGGCCGTAATTTTCCTTCAGGCTTTCCTGATATACCCCATATGCCAGGACCACGCATTCCCTGTCCTTGTGATTCACACACTTTAGTATATACTGCAAAAAACGGCTCAACTGTTCCGGAAATACCCCGGTCTGTCCCGGAACCAGGCACAGTCCTATCTGGAACAGCTCCGGATCCATGTAAATCAGACCGGGGTCCAGCAGGATGCCTCCATCCCCCAGCAGATACTCTTCCATCCGCATCAAGGCAACATGAATCTGTATCAGGATCTGGCAGATTTCATCCCTGCTTATAAAACGCGCATCCAGCAGGCGGCTTAAAGGCTGCCTGGATGTAATATCATAATAGTAAAGGGAACTCCCATCCTGATACCGGATGTGCATGCGCAGAAGCCCCTGAATCTCATTGCCGGCAAGCATACGGGCTTCATATCCGGGAGTGGTACCGGAATCCGGTGTAATGACCAGATAATTGTGCTTAATTTCCCGCCTGTAACTAATCTCCATCCTCTTCTCCCAGACCCTCAATTAATGTGATTTTCCGCAGGAATGCTTCCGGCCTGAACCGTTTTCCTTCAATCTCATGACTCCATCCCGTGCCCTGTGCCTTTCCCGATATGCGGTTCCATCTGCTTTTTAACTGTATCTGATAACCGGACAATGTCATGGGACGGCCCATATTATCCTGAACCATTGACGCCACCACATGAAGTTCTGCGCCTTTTTCATGCCTGCCTTTTTCCACTGCTTCATGAAGGCCCATGGCGCCAACCGTCTCGTCTCGGATACGTGCAGCCTGATGGATCATCATGGATATGGACAGCAGGACTGCCGCCATGATACAGGCCGCCTCAACCGTAAAGCTGCCTTTGACATACCACTTTTCTCCCTTCACAAAAACATCACTCCCATCCCGGCCGGCACAAGGAACGGCAAAAACGGAAGACGCATATGCCTTACATCCCTGCCGTTTCCCATGCCCCTCATGAAAAGTACGGCACAGGCCAAAAAGCAGAGTATCAGGCCGCCGCACAGCAACAGCAGATTCCTGGCAAAGTCCAGATAGATGCCCGACACCACAAAAAACCATCCATCCCCTCTGCCCACCGCTTCCCCGGTAGCAGCGGACAATGCCAGTAGGGCGCCTCCAACCATCACTGCCATGCCCGTATCCTTAAAGTGCTTCCCTGCCTGTATCCATGCCTCCTCCATTCCATATCCGGCAATATATGACCTCAGTTCCAGCACCATATGAATTCCTTTCAGCGCCGCCCCCGCAGTGCCGAATGCCAGGAACAGGCATATATGTATCCTCCTGTCCTTTAAATCCTGATAACCGGCAGCTGCCAGGAATATCAGGAATCCCCCTTTGAGCAAAACTTCATTTACATTCATCCAGACGCTAATATTATCCATATCATTTACCTCCACAATAAGAACATTCTCCCAGATACTCCACTTGTGATAAAGCCACTGCCTGTACATATGCAATAATGGAGGGACAGGTCTTTACCGTGTGGTAACTGCCCCCGTACGGCATAATATACACGGTCCCAGTCCCGTTTCCATTTCCTGTTCCGCAGGTTTTGCACGGCACATACTTTCCTCCGGACTGGTTGCGCATGGATTCCACTTCACCGGCAGACACTGCTTTTAAGTCATTGTACAGATAATGGCAGGTTCTCTGCCTGTGATAGCGTGTGGGGTTCTTTCCTATATAAACAAGTTCTTCTTTTGTACTGTCTGATGTTTCCCCCTGCCCAAACCTCCCTCCGTCCGCCCCATTCCACATCCTCCGGCTGCAGACATGCTGTACCGGCACACTGCTAAGCCCCAATATGGAAAATGGAAGCTTCATCCTATACTTCATGACAATCAATACCATATCATCCGTGCCAATGTCCGTACCGTCAAAAGAAACAGATTCAATCCAGCGGTTATCCACCTGTCCCAATATCCGCGCCACTGCATATCCGGCAGCCAGAAGTGAACCTGCCTCCCCGCCGTCTGCCCGTTTTATGTCCACGGACGCCTTGGTTTCTGAACGCAGGCAGTATTCCACATAAGCGTACTGGCTCAGCTCTTCCCCCACAGACTCCACCACGGCCTGAATCTGTCTCTGCCTGTCCATCATCTTCATGGGCATCATCAGGCATACACACAGGAAGAGAAACAAGGACAGGCACATGGCCGCCTCAACAGACAGGCTTGCGTTTTCAGAACAGGAGGTGCATGGCAATGCCCTTTTATCATGGTATGCCGATATGACAGATGGATAAAAGCAGCTACTTTGTACCTGGAGAGGTGCGCCATTTATATTTGATTTCTTTTTCATTTTATGTATCCGCATATCCTTTTTCACATGAAAAAGGGCATGGCCATGAACCTCCTTTCCTGCTATTACCGGTTCCCGGAATCATCCATGTAGCTGCCGGATGCCCCAATACGGGTTTCATAATCAAAGTCACTGTCTCCCATCTGTTTTTTCCACAATCCCGTTGAAAAAAATACATGTTTTCCACTAACGGTTGATTCCGTATCCACCCGGCAGGCACAGTGTCCCATGGAAAATCCGCTCTGTCCCCTTGCAATATTAATCTCCATGATGTCCATCATCCGGTATATCATGCCAATCCCATATCCTCCGAATATAAGGATGCGGAGATAACCTTTATAATTCAGCCCGTTTCCTCCGCTGCCCGTGGTTTCTCCACCTGGCAGGCGTCCATTCCTCCCTATGTCAAGGAGTTGGTCCAGGCTTATCTTCCATTGACTCCGGTTCTTAAGGAAGGGTATCCTTCCTCCGTCCAAAAGCGACCTCACATCTTCCAGCGCCTCACCCAACGCCCATACCGTCATGATCAGGAATGCAGTGACGGACACCAATGGAAGGATTCCCGTGCCTCCCACAATGGCAAGGGCCAGCCCCCGTGCTTCCTCCCGTTTTCCGGAATCGGACAGAATATGTATCAGGTTCAGCCCCTGCCTTAACGCAACCAGACGTGATACAGCGCCTGACAGATTATCCCTGTCCTGATTTTTCCCGTGAATAAGGTATTCCAGTTCATAGAATTCCCCTTCCCCCATTTCTTTTTGGAATCCTTTAAAAAACCGTATATCGTATTCCCCTACCAGAACACGTGACACAAGGTTCCCGGTCCCCAAAAGGCCGCTTCCCTGGGTTCCGGTACCATGGTTTTCTTTTCCCTCCATGTCCCCGGCATCAACCAGGGAAGCGGAAGGCACCGAGCCAAGCTTAAGATTCCTGCCCGATACGGTTGTCCCTTCCGGCAGTACAAATTCCAGAAGTCCGCCCGACACCATGCTGCCAATCCGTTCCAAAAAACCTTCTTTCTCCTTATCTTTTACCCCAAACTCAATTCCCAGTGAAAGCATGCCATAACCAGACCACCGGCGTTCCACCGGTTTCCACAATGCAGCTTCATCCAGTTCATCATCCTCGTCATCCGGCTCCCAATTATCGATATACTCCATCACATCCTCCGCGTCCCTGATGACATCCTGTATCCACGCAATCCTGTCCGGCGCATATTCCCTGAGTCTTATAACCTCCTGCCTTCTCTGCCCATCCTTATCCACATAAGCTTCATACTGGGCAATCTCATCTTCCAGGGCAGCCTGTACCTCCGGACTTAAGTTTGCCTGCTCCTTCCCATATTTTTCCCTGCTTTCATCCAGGCGCTCCCTCAGCTGGTCCGCCCTATTTTCATATATCCCCACCAGTGAGGGAAGTCGTTCCAACTCTTTTATGACCTTTTTGGCACGGGTGATAAACCCCTGCCCGTCCAGGCCTTCCAGACACTGCATGGCCTGGGACCAGTACTCCTTCTGGGAATCCAGCCTGCTGTTGATATTCTCCAGCGCCTTTTCTAACCGGACAGCTTCCCTGGAATGGGCTGAGTAAAGGTCTGAGAGCCGGTTTACGCTTCCGCCCTCTTTCCACGCCTCCAGCAGTTCCCCTGCTCCCGCTTCATCCAGCTCATCCCAATCCGTATCAAATAATCCGTACTTCATGTAATCCAGTATCTCCTGTTCCAGATATCTCCCACCCCCCTCTGTTAGTGTTATGATATCTTCTGTCCGGACCTTTGACAGTTTCATGGGATACCAGTTACCGGCTTCCATATAGGGGGTCAGAAAGCCTTCCAGCTCATTTTCAAGGGTATCCTGACTGTCGTATTCTAGCCCCAGGATACGGTACCTGTCCCACAGCTCCCTGTGATATTGCGCCATGAGGGAGTCCACTGCGGAATCAGCGGCCATCCGAAGATAACATCTGGCCCCTGCCGTCCGAACCGACTCCGCAAGTCCGCACAGCAGGGCGCAGACACTCACCAGTATCATGGCCAGGAATATGGTTATCTCCCCTTTCCTGTCCATCAGTACACCTCTTTCGACTGGCTGTTAATCTCCTTGAAAATATTTTCCAGCAAGGTGGTTATCTGCTTTTTGAAAATAATCACCAGACCGATCAGGACCACCAGGACTAACACCAATTCAATGACTCCCACGCCGTGGTCATCCTCCATAAACGCCTTCCATTCATTTCTTAACTCCATATACTCACCTCTTTCCTATCCAAATTCCATCAGCGCCGGAACTGCAATCATCACCATGACAATGGACAGCATCATGAACAGTGGAAGCAGTAATTTGGTCCCCGCTTCCTCCCCCAGCCTTCTGGCCTGGTGCTTGCGCTGTTCAAATGCCTCCGCCATCTCAACCTTCAGCGTGTCCCTCAGGTTCTTTGAGCCGTTCTTGCGGTTCTGTTCCAAAAGGCTGCCAAGCTTCATATATTGCTGCAGCCCGATGCGCCTTCCAAATTCCATGAACGCCTTTCCTTCCGGCACTCCTCCCCTCATCTGGCAGCTGGTCTCATACATCTCCTGATATGCATACCTGGGCTTTTGCCTTCCGTCGTCCATCAGTTTCTGGTAATCAAATGCAATCTTATCCCATGCAGTCCTGATGCTCATACCTGCGCCAAGAAAAATGATGAGCCGCGAGAGAACTTCAGAATAGTCCAGTAATAACTGGTGTTTCCTCTTGTTCTCACCCTTCTTAATATCATTCTGGTCTTTTAAGGCGAGTAATACAGCACATACCGCCCCCAGTCCTGCCAGCGGCAGGAAAACCGGCTCATTCTTTATGTGATAGCGCAGCTCCCTTCCCTGAAATGAGCCGGGAAGCTTCAAAACCTCAGTGGAACTCTGCTGTTCATCCTCCAATGACAGCATTTTGAGGAAACGGTCCTGCCGTATTTCCTCTTCTGTCAGCAAAGGCGGCTTTACCACAACCCCTATGATAAACTCCTCAGGCCATGTGCCGTCGGTCATGCGTACGCTCAGACATACCTCACGGCCGGCTTCTTCTACTTCCGTATTATTTACCTGTCCATATGAATCCACAAGTCCGGGTTGGTCCGACTCCCACCTGAGACGTATCCCGTATTGGTTCAGGGATGTCACAAGGTTAAGGCTGGACCTTACCTCGTCTAATGACTCATTTTCCCCAAGAATATACCGTGGAAGGTTTTCCATGACCGACTCATATGTCTTATAGGCTTCTTCCTTTGTATAAATGCGCTCTGACAGCCGGATATCCAGGGATACCGGATCCGCTTCCAGGCCTTCTACATTCATCTGGTATAAAGCCTCCCCCTGCCCATATCCATTTCTCTTAAGCTCATATCCCTGCCCAAGATCCTGTCCGGCTCCAGCCTGAATCTGGGCCGCGGCTCCCAGAATCAGGCCTATGGCCATACAGCCGATCTGCTTTTTCCATTTCAGTTTCTTCCACTGTCCGCTCCGCCATCCCTGCTTATATCCCACTTCTTGTCACACCTCAATCTCAAGTATCCTTTTAGACAGCAGCCAGGCGCCAAGATACACTGCCAGGCATATGGTCATGACAGCCCTGCCCATCATGGTTTCATACATCACCCGGAAAAACCCCGGGGATGTCAGGTCAATGTACAATACAATCAGAAATGGAATGCCATTCATGATTTTCTGCTCAAACTCCCGGGAAGCTGTCATGGTATGGATTTCCTCCTGTACCTGCACCTTATCCCGTATGATTCCGGCTGTATAATTGATTATCCCCACCAGTTCGCCCCCGCTTCTTCTGGCTGCTGCAAATACCTGGGCGAAATGTTCCACATCCTCAAGACCGCTTCTGGCCCCAAGTTCCATCAAGAGAAGCTCTACCGGCCGGTTCATCCTGACGCCGCTGGCCAGTATGGCAAATTCTTCTGTAATCATCCCCTGTTTTCCATAGATGCCTTCCAATTCCCCTGTGCACATGGCAAGTCCGTTCTCCAGGGAATATCCTGCCCCAAGATACGAGGCCAGCACAAGGATTCCTTCCTTGAACTGCAGTCCCAGCTGCCGGGTCCGCTCCTGCTTTAAGTCCCTTTTCTTATACAGGGGGAAAAGCAGCCCGGCAGGCATCATGATCAGGAACGCCATGAAACTCCTGTAAAACGTATAAGCCACAACGGCGCATGCACTAATACCCATACATCCATATACAACCCACTCCTTGGCTGAAAGCCGGTAAATACGGTAATCCCTTGTCTCAGGCGGCCTGGAACCGGCTTTTGGGATTGTCCCCAAAGTCCTCACCCGCCCTGAACGTCTGGTTATGTTTAATTTCCCGCCTTTCTTAGTCTCCCTGCCTGGTCCGTCCTCCCCCGCTGTTTTTACATCCTTATCTTGTCCTATTCCCCTGCCTGTTTTTACTTCCCTCTCCCGTTTTCCCCTGCCGGACATACGTCCTCTATTCCCGCCTCTGGCAATATCCTGCAGCTCCAAGCTTTTCCCTGTTTTTAAGCAGCCCCTTTGCTTCAAGCCGTCCTGTTTTCCTGTCATATTCATATAAGGATTCCATTTCCACTTCTCCATCCGTACATCCCCCAATCTCTGCAATGCTAAGTACTTTCCTGCTCCCGTCCCTGAGCCGCCCCAAATGCACCATGATATCAAGGGCGGATGCAATCTGGCTTCTGATTGCGGGCAGCGGGAGCTCTGCGGCCATCAGCACCATGGTTTCCAGACGGCTGAGCATGTCGCGGGCGCTGTTCCCATGCCCCGTGGAAAGAGAACCGTCATGACCTGTATTCATGGCCTGCAGCATATCCAAGGTCTCCCTTCCCCTGACTTCCCCCACGATAATCCGGGTTGGATTCATCCGAAGGGACGCCCGTATCAGCTGGCTCATGGTTATCTCGCCTTCCCCTTCCGTATTGGCGTTTCTTGTCTCCAGGCGCACCAGGTTGGGCACCTGGGTAATCTGCAGTTCTGCGGAATCCTCAATGGTGATGACGCGTTCCTGGGGCGGTATAAAGGAAGACAATGCATTCAGGAATGTGGTCTTGCCTGAATTGGTGCCCCCGCTGATAAAAATATTGTACCCTGCCCCCACCAGCTCCTTAAGGAACCCGGCTGCCTCCTCGGTTACGGCCCCGAACCGGATTAGCTTCTCCATGGTTATGGGCTCAGGAAATTTACGGATTGTCACCACCGGCCCGTTCAGGGACACCGGGGGCAGTACGATATGTACCCTGGAACCATCCTCCAGCCTTGCATCTACAATGGGGGAAGATACGTTAACCACCCGGTTAACCCGGCCTACAATCTGCTGGATGATGTCTTCCAGCTGCTCCGGTTTTTCAAACCGCCTTTCCCAGGCCTGGGTCTTCCCATTGCGCTCGATGAATATTTTCCCGGCCCCGTTGACCATGATTTCCGACACGGTCTTATCATCCACCAGTTCCTGCAGGATATCCAGCCTTCTAAAGCTGTCATACAAGCTCCCTCTCAGCCATATCCGCTCTTTTAGGGGAAGATAAATCCCCTGTCCCATATCACGGATGGCAGTATCAATCCGTTCCAGCAGCTGTTCATCATCCATATCACGGCTTTCCGTAAGTTCCTCCATAATCCGGCGGCGGAGCCTGGAACGGATTCCTTCCCGGTCCCCTCCATTTTCCTGATGAAGCCTCCCCCCTCTTTCCAGCAGCATTCTGTCCTCATGTTCCTTAATCATCAGCACACCCCGCATATGTTATAAATGCTCCGGCCCCCTGCCCTTTAACAGCTGCCTCACATAATCCCCCATTTCCCCATACAAAAGCTGCTCCAGGTACCCCTCCCGCCTTCCAATCCTGGCAGGGGACGGCAGCCGCAGCCTCTGTATCCTGTCCCGCACCGAACCATCATCCGCCTCCTCCAGATATTCATCAAATTCCTCCAGTTTGGCCGCAGACACCATGTCCTCCCTTATCGGCATATAAACCACATCGCAGACCGACAGTACCGGAAGGGCGCCCCGGCCCATCTGTCCCACATCCACAACCACTTTGTCATAACCGCTTTCCCTGGAAATCCGGTCAATGAGCATGGCCATCTCATCCGGGGATACCTGGCTCAGGTCCTCCGCATACCTGACAGGCGGTATATAGTCCATGTTACCCCAGTTGTATACCATGGATTTTAGCCGCATCCAGTTATAAGCGCCCTGTTTATACAGGTACAGGACATCCGACAGGCCCATCTCATAATCACCGCTCACCAGTCTTGAGAATCCGGAATACTCTTCCAGATTCATATACAGCACGGATTCATCCCGTGCCAGCTGCTGGCCCAGCGTTAATGCCAGGGAGGACTTAAAGCACCGGTTCACAGGTGAATATATTCCCATGACCACTGCCCTGGTCCCCAGCAGGGCCAGTCCCGGCTCCACCGGCTGGCTGCAGTATCGGGCCATCACCTCACGCATGACACAGTCTCCCGACTGATACTTATAGATGGCCGGCAGTTCCTCCTTCTGCTCCACCAGCTCTCCCTGGCAGAGCACCATCACCTGCTTTGCCTTTACCTCCCGGACCTGCTCCCTGGCCTCCTCATCCACCAGAAGTATCTCAACCGCGTGTTCTTTGCTGTACTGCAAAAGCTTCTCCAAATTGGAAAATGCCATGGCGGTAAAAGGTATCTTCTCCTTTTGATTGACATAATCGGCAAACCGTTCCCCATACGAAGAATCGATTCCATATACCGCTAAAATCCTCATCATGAAACCATCTGTCACCTCCTCTTATATTTCCACATCCAGTTATCCTTTCCGTAAGACTTGTATTCCTGCTTCCAGCGTTCCTCTCCATTGGGCCTGTATTCCTGCTTCCAGCGTTCCTCTCCATTGGACTTGTATTCCTGCTTCCTGCTACCCTCTCCACAAGACTGCGAACAGCGCTCCCGCATACAGACAGGCCCCAAAAGGAATGACACATCCATAACCATCCCGGTCAGGACAATAATACTTTTCTGCTTTCCTGGTTTGAACCATGCGCCTGATATAGGCTGATAAATATGAAAATCTCTGACAGATCCTGCCCTGATGCAGTATCTTTGCGAGAGCCAGAACAGCTCCCAGTATCAATCCGGCCATGACAGCCGTCAAACCGTCCCTGATTCCAAGGGATGCGGCAATAAGCCCTGCCATCTTAATATCCCCTGCCCCGGCCATCCCCAGTACAAAAAGCGGGAATCCCAGCACCCACACCAGGGCCATCCTGGCTGCAAACCCAACCGCGGCTGCCAGGATACATATGAATCCTGCTCCCATACCAGCCAAACCTGCCGGTCCGGCCCCAAGTCCCGTCCCATACACCTGTTCCAAACAAATACATAAAAGTTCCATGACAGCCCCGTACCCCACATAATAATTGGGAATCCGGTGTGTCCTCACATCTGAAGCAGCGCAGAAAGCCAGCGCGGTAAGTAATATAAAATCAGACAATAAAAGATTTCTTCCTCCTTTCCCTTGGTTTTATCCTGTTCCCCCTGTTCCCAACCTGCCAGTTACGTTCTTTCACTTGGAGATTCCTGCCCGATCCAGGCAATTAACAATATCTTGCTTCTTAGAATTATAAAAAAGAATATCTTGAATGTTGTTTCATTATGAAGGATTTGGACCTAAATGTCAAGGGTGAATTTTATATATTTCCCCTCTTATTTCCTTGACCTCTTCTTATATAAATGGTAAAATGATATTGGTTCAAATTTTTAAACCAAAGGAGGAATGGCAGATGACAACTGCCCAGGAACTTAAGGAACGTTTTCATCAATGTATGCCTTTATTCATCGCCCTGGGCGATGAGATGCGTCTGTCCATCATTGAAGTACTGACAGCCGAAG
>OBXM01001160.1_pt1 | contig 17827 bp, 14 predicted proteins | sample 1538141 | NCBI WGS metagenome assembly OBXM01 (sample SAMEA2580153, study PRJEB22360) | human gut metagenome | biome: human gut; feature: human-associated habitat; material: faeces | place: Denmark | collected 2008/2010 | reverse complement strand
GCCATATAACTTGTAACTCCAAAAGAAATAACCGCTGCCAAATTCCCATGTTGACAGCTGTGCATCTGCCAGCATCCGATACAAAAGATTTTTCTGTATCGGTGTTCTCTCTTCTTTAGAGATCCTATCATGGTTTAAGCACCATTCCCCAATAATGACCGGGTGTACTTTTTCCATTGCCTTAATTTTTTCTCCGTATTCTTTTAACACGGTATGCATATAATCAATCTCTAAATTTTGAGAGTTCAAGCCATATCCCAAATACCAATGCGCATCTACTACTACATTTTTATACATGGGTTCTGTCATAAAATCAGCCCATGCGTTAAAACGAAATCCATCATGAATTACTACTGCCTTACTTTCATCCATATGTTTGCGGATTACTTCATAGCCGCGCTTATAAAAATCCTTCAGCACAGAAAGAGGTACAAAATCAGAACCTTTTGCTCTTTTCTGGTCAACAGGGCGATACCTATTCCGAGTAAACTGCCACAGCTCCTCCGAAATGGGTTCATTCAAAAGCTCCATCCCCCAAAGAGCGGTATGCTTGCCGTAACGTTCTGCCAGCTTTTCTAACACAAGCAACACGCGGGTAATTCTATCCGGTGACTGCGCCCACTTACATACACCGCAAACTCCTCCATTATCAAATCCATTTTGACTTTCGGGGGCGGTATGTAAATCGATTAAAATTTTTAAACCGGTTTCTTCTGCCCATGCAAATGCTTTATCCAAATACTCAATACAGGGTAAATAAGGGTCGCAATAGGCAGGATCATCTCCAAAAATAAAATGCGGTACAGGAATACGTACGGTATTTACACCTTTTGACTGTAAAAAGACAAAATCTTCTTTTGTAATATAGGTATCACGATGTTTCGTCAGACGTTTTTTCAGTTCTTGCGGGGATAATTGACGACAAAGCTCGTCTTCATCTTCTGCCGTGGGCAGAAGGAATAAATCCGGTGACATCCATTTCTCCAAGACAAGCCAATTTCCCAAATTCGTTCCTCTTATCTTTTGTTTCATATTTTTCGCCTCTCTTTATAGGATAGTATCTCTATGATAAATCACAAAGTACACAAAATAAATTATATAAACTTACTTTTTTAAGGAAAAATATATGATTTTTTTAGATTATTTACTTAAAAGCTTTTTATAAAATAAAAAACCTTAGAGAAAGTTCATTCTCTAAGGTTTTTTACAAGACTTTCGCTGATAAATGTAAAAGATTGTTCTAAATTCCATTCAAGCCTTAGGACGGCCTGTGTTCGTCTAATTGACGTGCTTTATCCTCTTCCCAATCCTTTGTAAGCTTTTTGACCACTCCTCCCAGAATAATCAACGCTAATACATTGGGAATTACCATTAAACCGTTGAATAAATCTGCCAAAGCCCATACCAAATCAACTTTAAGGGCACAACCAACACCAACAAACACAGATACCAAAACAGCATAAACCGGAACCATTTTTTTGCCAAATAGATACTTAACATTTGCTAACCCGAAAAAATACCAACCAATAATGGTGGCAAAGGCAAAAAACAATACACAAATGGCTATGATGACATATCCGAAATGTCCAAATACATTGGCATAAGCAGCTTGTGTCAGCTGAATACTGGTTACAAACTCTCCTGTTTCATCTACAGAGCCTAAAACACCTGAGGTGAGAATTGCCAAAACAGTGAGCGGCAGCAATACAATTGTATCGATGAACACACCCATCATTGCCACCAAGCCTTGGTCGCAGGGATTTTTTACCCTTGCTAAAGCATGCGCATGCGGCGTAGAACCCATACCGGCTTCATGTGTAAACAGACCTCTGGCAATACCAAAGCGTACGGCTTTTTGCATGGTTACCCCCAACACGCCGCCCAATACCGCTTTCGGAGAAAATGCTCCAACAAAAATATCGCGAAAAGCAGGAATAATATTACGGAAATTGACTGCAATGATAATGAGTGATGCCAAGGTGAAAAACACAGCCATGAAAGGTACTACTTTTTCTGCCACGGCTACAATCCGTTTTACTCCTCCTAAAAATACCAAAAGCGCAATAATTGCCAGGCCGATACCGACATATTCTGAAGGTACACCAAAAGCCGCTTCCATAGCGCCTCCCACGGAATTCGCCTGCACCATGTTACCCATGAAACCCAGTGCAAAAATCAACAGAATAGAAAATATTCCTGCAATTACTTTCCCCGCAGGGCCTTTGATTGCCGCACGGATATAATACACCGGTCCGCCGACAACTTCACCGTTTACTGTTGTCCGATACCGTTGTGCTAAGGTAGCCTCTCCATAAATGGTCGCCATGCCCAATATGGCACTCACCCACATCCAGAAAACAGCACCCGGTCCGCCGAGCACCATGGCACCCGCCACACCGGCAAGATTTCCGGTTCCGATTTGTGCCGAAATAGAAGTAATCAAAGATTGAAAAGAAGTCATTCCTTCTTTTTCGCTGGCTTTTTTACCGCTGAAAGTAATAGAGCCAAACGTCATTTTAAAACTTTGTTTAAATCGGCGAAATTGTACCATTTTTGTGATAATAGAATAATAAATTCCCACTCCGCACAGCAGGAGAATTAAAAAAACATCCCACAACACACTATTAATATTACCTACTAAATCAGAAAACCACTCCACAATAACACTCCTAAACACTTTATCTTCGTCTGCGTAAAACAAGATTCTAAAATCGACAAATAAAAAAGTCAAACCATAAAGATGATGGTTTGACTCTGGATTCTAAAATAAAAAAGCCCAACGTCCCCTTTATTATAAGGGGTATCGTTTCTCTGTCCTTTTGCCTGAGAGATTCACACGAACATAACGTGTGTTACACCTTCGGCACCCGAGATTGGGATTCTCCAGAGTTACATCCATTCATAGTCCTCGTCTGAATCAGACACCTGAGAGTGTTACTCCTTCGGTAGGCCGCGGCCGTTTTCCTACGAACTTCACTTGTCAATATGTAAGAATACTGCTATTATGATATCATGCCAAGAAAATAAAGTCAAACTTTTTTCCGGTCTTTTTTTCATTGATTTTACCGTCTGCCACCACCTGTCTGCGGACTATCTGCCCTTATTTTCTGCTCAATGATTTTAAAAAAACAGAGGTTTTGTATGAAGAACAATCCACTTGATATTGATGAATTTTATCCGTTATACCAAAAAAACTTTGATGCGCTTTTTGCTCTGACATTTGTCCACACCGGCAGCATCAAGGCTGCTACGATACTCTTGAATAAAATATTTCTCTCCTTAACCGCTTCTTCCCGCAAATTAAACTCCGCAAAAGAAAATTCTTGGGCAGCGTTACAACTGGGAGAACAATTTTGTCAACATTATTATCAAGAAAAGTTACGTAAAAAAATAAAAAAAGAGAAATTTGAAAGTCTGACCTATCCTTTTGAAACACAGCATTTATTAGAAGTAATTCGCTTATCCCCCTCTCTGAAAAGCACCCTTGTGCTGCACAGTCTAGGATATTCCGATGAAAATATAGCGGAAATCCTGCATTGTTCCATTTCTAAAACAGAAAGCAGACTATCCCGTTTAAAACAACTGCCCGTTTATACAGCCGAAAATAAAAAGGCTATCGCCCAAATCAAGCTCCCCGACAAAGATAAGCAAGCCTTATTTGACGCTATCACTCTTGCCATAACAGAAAAAGGGTTCTCTTTTTCTCAATTTTTAAAGAACAGTAAGCGTTGGCTGGATAACCATATCTTTTTCATCTCTCTTTTCCTTCTTTTAATTTTCATCATTGCCTATTTAGGAGTTCATTATCAATGGTTTTGATTGAGTCCCCTTTTCTATACTCCTATCCTTAAATTTATTGTATGCTTTTATTTCAGCCTATTTTGCTATTCTTACTCTAAAATAAAACACGACCGCTTCTCTATCGAATGCTTCTAAACGTTAAACGGCATCAACGCCTGTCTAACCATTAGCATTTCCGCGCTGAGAAGGTCGTGTTTTTTCAAATTTTATCCTTTTAATCTTTTTTGTTAAATGCGGTTGACTCCTGTTTTCACAGCAGCATCGGCTACTGCCTTTGCCACAGCAGGAGCAACCCTTTTATCCAGCGCCGAGGGAATGATATATTCGGCACACAATTCTTCTTCACTGACAATTTCTGTAATGGCAACAGCGGCGGCCAACTTCATTTCTTCGTTAATTTCTTTGGCACGAACGTCCAAGGCACCTCTGAAAATACCGGGGAAAGCCAACACATTGTTAATCTGGTTAGGGTAATCCGAACGTCCTGTTCCAATTACTCTTGCACCGCCGGCAATGGCGTCTTCCGGAAAAATCTCAGGTGTCGGATTGGCACAGGCAAAGATAATGGCGTCTTTCGCCATGGATTTCACTATTTCTGTTGTCAGGCAACCGGGCGCTGATACGCCTAAAAAGACATCCGCTCTTGCAATAACCTCGGCTAGTGTCCCCTTTTTGTTGGCAGGATTGGTTTTGGATGCCATTTCTTCTTGTGCGGAGGTTAGGTTTTTCATTCCTCTGTAAATAGCGCCATTTTTGTCACAGAGAATGACATTTTTTAACCCCGCCTGCATCATCAGTTTGGTACAGGCAATGCCGGCCGACCCTGCTCCGTTGACCACAACGGTAACTTCTTCTATCTTCTTGTTTACCAGTTTTAAAGAATTTAAAATGGCAGCTAATGTCACCACAGCTGTTCCATGCTGGTCGTCATGAAAAACAGGAATGTCTAATTTTCTTTTAATCTGGCTTCAATTTCAAAACAACGTGGGGCCGCAATATCTTCTAAATTAATGCCGCCAAAGGAGCCTGCCAAAAGCTCAATCGTCCTCACAATTTCATCGGTATCCTTACTGCGGATACAAAGCGGGAAAGCATCAACTCCTGCAAAGGCTTGAAATAAAGCACATTTACCCTCCATTACAGGCATACCTGCCTCGGGGCCAATGTCACCAAGACCCAACACAGCCGTACCGTCTGTCACCACAGCCACTAAATTCCCTCTTCTGGTGTAAAGATAAGAATCCTCTGCATTTTTAGAGATTTCCAAGCAAGGTGCGGCTACGCCGGGGGTATAGGCAACAGAAAGGTCCTCTCGGGTTTCCATCGGGCAAGGGGTATTTACTCGTATTTTGCCCTTCCATTCCTTATGTTTTTGAATCGCCTCTTCAGAATAATTCATGCTTTGCACTCCCTCTTTTTTATTACTCTTATTGTAACGATTATTTCGCTCTCTGTCAAAAACTAATTTCATTGGTGTTAATTTTTAAATCCTCAAATTATCAATCTATCTTCCGTATGATCAAGATTTATACCCGTCCTTTATCTCTTTAAATTTTTTTTGAAGGAACCTTTTCATTTTCTCTCAAAATTTAAATTGACTTGCTTGCAAGGCCAACCGCCTTATGGTAAACTATTAAAAGATATATTTTAAAGTTTACCCTCCAATTTATAGAACAATATGATTAAATTCAATCGAATTTAAGAAAGGTTATTTCTATGTATAAAGCTTGCATTTTAGATATGGACGGCACTATTATTAACACACTTCATTCTTTAGCTCATTGCGGCAATCAAGCACTTTTGCGTTTAGGGTATCCCGAAATTAAGCCTTCTCTCTATAAAAAAATGGTTGGCAATGGTGTTTACAAGCTGATAGAACGTGTTTTAGCGCAAGCGGGTGCAGAAAACACTCCTGAAAACCAAAAGAAATTATATGATATCTATACCGAAATTTATGAAGCAGACCCTTTTTATTTGGTTTCTGCCTATGAAGGCATGGCTGAAGCCTTGCAGACAATGAAGAAAAAAGGCGTGTTATTAGCGGTTCTTTCCAATAAACCGGATAATATGACAAAATTTATTGCGGAAAAGTATTTTCCGCATACCTTTGATTTTGTACAAGGACAAAAAGACTCTATTCCCGTGAAACCGGACCCTACCGCTTTGCTTTCTATTATAGAGCACTTAAAGGTAAAAAAAGAAGATGTCCTATACTGTGGTGACAGCGATGTCGATATGCAGACAGCTAAAAACGCACAGGTTGACAGTGCCGGCGTATTATGGGGATTTCGTGACCGTGAGGAACTAACCCAAAACGGCGCTGTTTATTTGGCAGAAACACCACTTGACCTATGCTCCCTTATACAGCAAGACAAAAATTCTACTTCGATGAGGGTTCTATGAATATAATTGTACTGGATTTAGAATGGAACGGTTCGTACAGCAGGCGTAAAAAAGGATATATTAATGAAATCATAGAGTTCGGCGCTGTAAAATGTGATGAAAATCTTACTGTACTGGATACCTTTTCTTGCTTTATCAAACCGCAAATTGCCAAGAAACTCAGCAGTGTTATTTCTGATTTAACCAGCATTACCGATGAAACTTTAACGGAGGGAATCCCGTTTATGAAAGCTGTCAGCCGCTTTCGCAAATGGGCTAAAAACTCCGTTATTCTTACATGGGGGCCTTCAGACGTATTGGCCCTTATCGAAAACTGTCAGTATTTTAACGGGATTCAAAATGTTCCCTTTCTCAAACGATATATCGACTTACAACTGTTCACGGAACAAAAACTAGGGCTTTCTACCAATCAGCAAATTGGTTTAAGCCGGGCCGCCGAGCTGATTGGGCTGGATACCAATAAGCTTGAATTGCACCACGCTTTAGGCGACAGCTTATTGGCCCTTGAGATTTTAAAGGTGCTCTATCAGCCCAAAGAATTTTTCAGCAGTATTATCCCCTGTGATGAAGAATTTTACAAACGTATGACCTTTAAAACCTCATATATCTGTGATTTGAACAACCCTTCAATTGATGAAAAACTACTGCATTTTTCTTGCCCTAAATGCGGCTCTTGCTGCCGCAAAACCTCTGACTGGATTTTGAAAAATAAAAGCTTTCGTGCAGAGTTTCTCTGTTCAAGCTGCCATTATACTTTCGCCGGACGATTGATTTTAAAACAGAAATATGAGGGTATCAGTGTGAATAAAAAAGCTTTTCCGTTGCCTATCATTGAATCTCCAAGAGAACCTATTCCAGCCGATATCGGCAATATGCACCTGCACATCGCCGACAACGGGGTAGGAATTTTGCACTTTCCGGCTCTGGAAATGCCACATCTCCTTCATGGCTTCTCCACCAGAATCGGCGGTGTCAGTAAAGATGAATTCTCCGCAATGAATTTGGGATTCGGGCGGGGAGATTCCGACCACAATGTAAAACAGAATTACCGCTTATTTGCCGAGGCTTTACACCTTAATCCAGATTTTTTCGTGGCAGGTGCACAGGACCACCATACCGAGATTCGCCGTGTCACTAAAGAACATCATGGAATTGGCATTTGGAAACCCAAAGACAAAGAAAGTATTGACGGCCTTTGCACCAACGAAATTAATGTAGCCTTACTGGTATACTGTGCCGACTGTGTGCCGCTGTATTTTTACGACAGTGAAAATCACGCAATTGGTTTGGCGCATGCCGGTTGGAAAGGAACTGCTGCCGGTATGGCCCGCGAAATGATTCATAAAATGACAAAAGAGTTCGGTACAAATCCCGTGTTATTAAAGGCCGCAATCGGCCCCTCCATCGGACCCGAAAGCTTTGAAGTTGACGAACCCGTCGCACAGGTTTTTCGGGAACTTCCCGACTCTCAGCATTTTGTGAAAGACTTGAAAAACGGAAAGTTTATAGTCAATTTATGGGAATGCAACCGCCGTTTTATGATTTCTGGCGGAATGCTGCCCGAAAATATTATCACTGCCAACATCTGCACCATGCAGGAAAGTGATTTAATCTTTTCTCACCGTAAAACCAGAGGGCAACGCGGCAGCAATGCGGCGGTCATGTGTTTAACTTCTTGATGTTTTTAAGCACCTCTATTTCTTTTTACTTGAAATTTTTATTTCAGAAAGGCGAAGCATGAAAAAAGTAGGCAAATTTCCCAAAGTCTTTTTAGGATTCATTTTAGGTTTGATGTACGTACCTATCATTGTGGTCATTATTTATTCCTTTAATGAGAGTCAGATTAGTGCCATATGGGGCGGATTCTCTCTAAAATGGTATCGTCTGCTGTTGAAAGACACTGCCTTATTTACGGCCCTGCGAAACAGCCTGATACTTGCTTTTTCCAGCAGTATTGCCGCCGCTGTTATTGGCACGCTGGGGGCTTTTGGCATGACTAAGGTTAAACTGAAATCCAGCTCTGCAATTGAATATATCTCCACCCTGCCGATTATGATTCCGGAAATTATTTTGGGCGTGATTTTTATGACTTTTTTTGCTTTAATCGGTCTTCCCTTTGGCATGACGACTCTTATCATTGCTCATACTGCTTTCTGCATCCCTTATGTCTTTATGCTTGTCAAAGCCAGGCTTATCGGTATGGACCCCAGCCTGTCAGAGGCGGCCTTTGATTTAGGCGCCAATTCGGCACGTGTTTTTTTTGATATTATCCTGCCTTTAATTGCCCCTGCCATTGCCTCAGGCATGCTGCTTTCCTTTACAATGAGCCTTGATGATGTTATAATCAGTGTGTTTGTTACGGGTGCTAAAACCAATACTTTGCCGCTTTTAATCTATACACAAATTAAAACCGGTATCACACCTGAAATCAATGCGCTTTGTACGGTTACGTTCTTGGTGTCCATTGTACTTTGCCTGCTTTCCCTTTGGATTGGCCGCACGCCTAAGGATAAAACCATCTCGTCTTAATTCGCTTTTCCACCTATGATTTATACGGAGGTAATATACATATGAAAAAGATAATTTCACTTGCTCTTTCTGTTCTTCTCATGATGACTGCCTTAGCAGCCTGCGGCAACAAAAAATCAGAAGATGACAGCAGTTCCGGAAATTCTTCCGCTTCCGTTGCCGACGACACATCCGTCGATAACAGCAGCGAAAAAGAAACGGCGAGCAGCAACCAAACGCTTACGCTCTATACCTGGGCCGGTATGTTTTCACAAGAACTTCTTGATGATTTTAAAGAGAAAACAGGAATCAGCGTCACTTATGCCACTTTTGACAGTGATGAAACCATGCTTGCCAAACTGCAAACGGAAAAAGGCGGTACCTATGATCTTGTCATTGCGGATGATTATATCATAGAATTGGCTATCGACGAAAAATTAGTGGCCCCCATTGATAAAGCAAAATTAAGCCATTATGACAGCATTAACCCCGAATATCAAAAACAATTTTTTGACCCAAATGATGAATTTACCGTACCGCTCGCTGCCGGTGTTCAGACCATTGTCTATAATCCTGATATGGTAGAAAAAGAAATTACGGGTTATGAAGATTTATGGGACTCCTCTTTTGAAAACAATTTGGCTCTTACTGCCAATTATCGCGTTATGAACGGCATGGCTCTTAAAATTTTGGGAGAAAGCTATAACACGGAAGATATTGCCGTCATTGAAAAGGCCGGCGAAAAATTAAATGAACTGGCTCCCAATGTCCGCTTAATTAAAGACGATGACTTGCAAAACGCTTTGCTTTCCGGTGAAGTCAGCGCGGGGGTCATGTATACAGCACAGGTCACAAAAGCAAAAATGACAAACCCCGGTCTAAAAGTTGTTTTCCCCAAAGAAGGCATCGGTCTAGGTATTATGGCACAATTTATTCCCAGTGATGCTCCTAACCCCAATGCCGCTCACGAATTTATCGATTATCTATTAACGCCTGAAATCGCCGCTAAATACTATGAATATCTTGGTTACTATTCTACCAATAAAGATGCCGACGAGCTGATTTCAGAAGAATATCGTGAATTTTTAACCCTGCCGAAAGAAATCTCCTCTGAAGATATGGAAATGATTGAGTTAATTTCTCCCGAGGCTACCGAAGCGCATGAAAAGGTTTGGACTGCCTTTAAGACCGCCGCAGGTCAATCTTAAATATTGAAAGAAAGGGGCATAGCCGCCGGTCATTCAGCGGCTAATCTGCGTAATGAAAAAGATTACTTTTAGTCCTGTTGAAGACGAAAATGTTTTTGTAAATGCCTATTTGCATGAAACTTTACCCGAAATTACTAACTTTCGAAACAAATTTCCGGCTGTTGTGATTTGCCCGGGCGGCGGCTATGTTTTTCTTTCTGAGCGTGAAGCTGATCCCGTTGCTCTTCGTTATTTTGCGGCAGGTTATAACGTCTTTATTTTGTATTATTCGGTGGGTGAAAAAGCTGCGGATTTCCGCCCGTTAAAAGAGCTCTCCGAAACCGTGATTGCCATTCGCAAAAATGCAGCAGAATGGCTTGTTGATACTGACAAAATCGCTGTCTGCGGCTTCTCAGCCGGCGGACATTTAGCCGCCTCTTTGGGTACGCTTTGGAATCACCCTGACTTTCTGAAGAATTATGATATGCAGGGCGGGTTAAATCAGCCCAATGCTATGATTCTTTCCTATCCGGTCATTACAGCCGACGAGAGATTTGCTCATCGCGGTTCCATTGAAACTGTCAGCGGTTCTGTCCTTGGCACGGATAAAGCCAACTTTTTTTCTTTGGAAAATCGTGTATCAAAAAGCACTGTTCCCACTTTTATTTGGCATACAGTAGAAGATATGACGGTGCCGATTGAGAATAGTATTCGCTTTATTTCTGCCCTACAGGAGCACGGTATTCCCTATGAGTGCCATTTCTTCCCTACCGGCGGGCATGGTATGTCCGTTTGCACAGAGGAGGTTGCCTCTTTTGACAGCTATAATGCACGGTGGATGGATTTTAGTATCCAATGGCTGAATAAAACTTTTTGTGTTCAGCTTTAAGATTGAATAATAAATCATAGCTTTATGCTCTATGATAAAAGATTTGAGGAAATCATATGAAACTAGGAATTGTCGGTTTGCCGAATGTCGGCAAAAGTACACTTTTTAACGCTATCACAAATGCAGGTGCACAATCTGCAAACTATCCCTTCTGCACCATCGAGCCGAATGTCGGCATTGTCGCTGTCCCTGATAAGCGCTTGGATGCTCTGGCAAAAATGTATGAACCCGAAAAATTCACGCCTGCCATCATTGAATTTGTCGATATCGCCGGATTGGTCAAGGGTGCTTCCAAAGGGGAAGGCCTCGGCAATAAATTTTTATCCAACATTCGGGAAGTAGACGCCATTGTTCACGTCGTACGTTGTTTTGAAAACGATGATATCATCCATGTGGAGGGTAGTATAGACCCCAAACGGGATATCGAAACCATTGATTTGGAATTAATTCTTTCTGACATTGAAATTATTGAAAGAAAAATTGACCGCACTAAAAAGGCTTTAAAAGCAGATAAAAAGTTGCAGGACGAGCTTGATTTTTTCGAGCGTGTCAAAACAGAATTAGAGTCCGGCAAATCAGCCCGCAGTATTGCCTGCACAGACGAAGAAAAAGAATGGCTTTCTAATGTTTCTCTGCTGACCAACAAACCCATTATTTTTGCCGCAAACCTGAGTGAATCCGATTTTTCAAAAGGAATTGACAACAACACCGGCTATCAGGCGGTAGCTGCTCTTGCTAAACAAGAAAATGCCGCTGTTCTGCCGATTTGCGCTGAAATTGAGGCTGAAATCTCTGGAATGGATTGGGAAGAAAAGCAAATGTTTCTGGCAGACATGAACTTGACTGAATCCGGACTGGACCGTCTAATCCGTGAGTGCTATTCTCTCTTAGGTTTGATTTCTTACTTGACTGCCGGGAAACCGGAGGTTCGCGCATGGACCATTGAAAAAGGTACAAAAGCTCCTCAAGCTGCCGGAAAAATCCACACAGACTTTGAAAAAGGCTTTATCCGTGCGGAAGTAATTGGTTTTGATGAACTGATGGAGTGCGGTTCTATGACAGCCGCCAAAGAAAAGGGACTTGTCCGTTCAGAAGGCAAAGAATACGTTATGCAGGACGGAGATATTGTTTTATTCCGTTTTAATGTTTGATTTTATACTTTGGCAAATACAATCTTTAAGTTCTTATTTATTCATCAAAAAAGACGGTAGGCAGAATTTTGCCAACCGTCTTTTTTGATGAATAAAATGGAATTTGATATAAAAACAGTTGACAAAGAAATTTTGCCAACTGTTTTTATATTTAATGATTAATATTTAGCGTTCGCCTGAACCTCAAATTCTATTGAGTCTTCTTCAATGTTAGATTTTTCATCTTTTATATCTGTGATGTTCTGAACTGTTTGCTGATTATCCAGTTTAAACATCGCAACCTCTGCCCGCAGCATATTTGCTTGTGCTGAAAGCTCCTCACTGGAGGCCGAACTCTCTTCAGCGGTAGCAGCGTTTTCTTGTACAACAGCAGAAACCTGAGAGATACCCTGTTGAATCTGCTCAATTGCATTGGCTTGCTCTGAAGATGCAACTTCTACGCTATAAATTGCCTCGGATACCATTTTTGCTTTTTCTTCTACAGATTGCAGCAGTTTGGCTGTTTCCTCTGTAATTTTATCCCCTTCGGCAACTGTTCCATAGGCATCCTCGATTAAAGTAGCTGTTTGCTGTGCCGCTTCTGCAGATTTTGCTGCCAGATTACGTACCTCATCAGCAACCACAGCAAATCCTTTACCGGCTGACCCGGCACGGGCAGCCTCAATGGCAGCATTTAAAGCCAAAATATTGGTCTGGAAAGCAATGTCTTCAATTACCTTTGTAATATTGGATATTTTTTCGCTGGACTCGCGTATATCCTGCATAGCAACTGTCAATTCTTGCATATGCTGATTACTTTCTTTCGTTCCCTCTGCGGCCTCTGCCACATACTGCGTTGCTTGGCGAACGTTCTCCGCATTATTTTCAGCCTGCTGGGCCACTGTTGTGATAGATGCGGTCAATTCTTCTACTGTAGCCGCCTGCTCCGTAGCACCGGATGCCAAAGCTTGTGAACCGGAAGAAACCTGTCCTGCACCTGCATTTACCTGTTCTGCCGCCACTTGGATGGTCGAGAGTACCCGATTCAAAGACGCTGAAATATTCAGCAAGGCTTCTTTAATCGGAGCAAACTGTCCCACATAGTCCTGCTTGAGATTAATTCTCATATCGCCTTGTGCCATATGCCCCAGAACATCTGTAACCTCTTGTATGTAACTGACATATTGATTCAGTTGTACCACTGTGCGGTTAATCGCTGTGGCCATCTGCCCAACTTCATCTCGTGTGCTGACCTCTGCTGAAATATCCAATCGGCCCTCTGCAATTTCATTGGCTGTGTTGGTTAACTTCTTAAGGGGTGATATAATTCCTCTTGCTACTACCCAAATGGCAATGAGAATAATAATTACCACGGCAATAAATGCAGCCAGCAAAGATGCCAGCATTTTAGTGTATTCTTGATAAAATTCTTGATCCGGCAACCCAGAAGCCACTGTCCAGCCTGTATCACCAACGGCAGAAACATATCCATGCACTTTCCTATTGCCGCTTGTATAAGAGATACTTCCTTCTCTTTTTTCCAACAGTGCTTGTCTGATATTTTGAGAAACATCAGCGCTTGTAATATTTGTGTTTACCCATTCTTCATTTGGGTGATATAAAAGCTGCCCCACACCGGTACTCAGCGTAAAGTAACCCGTTTCTCCCAACTGATATCCTGCAATGGTATTCCCCAATTCTCCTAGAAGCAGGTCCAACCCCACCGCACCGATAATATTGTTTGTCCCCTCTTGATAAATGGGCATGGCTATGGTAATAACCTGTTGCTTGGTGTCTAAATCCTCATATGGTTCAGTTAACGTTAAACCATTTTTAGCTTTCATTTCGATAAACCAAGGACGTTCTTCAACATTATATTGCTTATTATTTCCACCGTTAGAGTTAATGCTTTGGCCGGCATCAATATCAGCAATAAATAAACTTAAAATATTATTATCATCCTTGACCATTGTCTTCATGGTTTTTTCAATGATACGATAGTTTTTGTGTGTTTCCATGGGTCTTGTTTTAGAAGAATCCGCCATAAGCTCTTGCAATGCGGCATTCTGTGACATCTTCTCTGAGATACTCTCATACTGCAATAAAAAATTCTCAATTTCATGAGCAGCCGACTGGGATTTTGCTTTTAAAATTTCATTGGATTGGTCGATTGTGTTGCTTTTGACAAGCATTAATGTGATAAGTCCAACCACGATAAAAGATAAAAAAACCGGTCCGCCCACCAGCACTAAAATTTTTGCTAAAAGACTCTTAAAACCCTTTCCCTCATTCCTAACTTTTGCATTTGTTTTGATATCTTTTAAAGATGCTAACTTTGAATGTTTATTCCCTTTCATTTTCTCTACCTCAATTCTTTGTCAAATCTTAAATCATACTGCATCGCTAAGGTTTAATAAAATCCAGAAAGTCTTTCAAAATCCCTAAACAAATCTACTTTACGGCCCAAACCTTGTCGAAAAAACAGAAAGGGCTATCTTTTATGTCGGTTTTTCCATAAATAGTTATACTCCGATTTCTAGGATTCTCTACTCCTTTTTGATAATTTTTCTTTTTTTTGGGCTCAATATGCCAATAATAGCAATTTAGATAATGTTTCTTTTTATTTTATATTTTTTTGTGTATGTTTCTTTTATGACAAGTAAAAAGAAGTCCATAAAAAAACAACCCTTGAAGAATAAATCTTACAAAGGGTTGTTTTTTATTTCGCTCTAAAAATTCACTTATTTAAGTTAGCCGCAAATTCTCCGATTTTTTTATCCATATTCGAGATATGTTGCGTCAGCCAAGTAACCACCATTTTATTAGCGTTTAAAATTACCATTAAATCGCCGCCGGAGGTTTCATAGTCTGTTTTCAATTTGGCAAGCTGCTCTATAAAAGCAGCATGTGCCTTCTTTTGCTCAGCATAGCCGGGATACCCTATTTTCACCATATATTTTTCTTCATCTGAAAAATGCTTTTTGGTATAGCTATCTAAAAAGTTGAGCAGGCCACCGATATATTCTTTTGCTTGATGATTTTTGCCGGCCTCAAATAATTCTTCCGCTTTTTTAAACCACATTTTATGTTGGTCGTCTATTTCCTGAACCCCAACAGACAAGTTTTGTGTCCAAGGCATTTATTTTCCTCCCATTTTTATTCATTCTTTTGTTATTTAAGTATGTTATAAATGAAAAACAATTTCCATTTCATAAAAAATTTTATAAAGATTTTAAAAACAGCACAAACTTTTAAAAAGTCTGTGCTGTTTTTATTTATTAAAGAAAAAATAACTTATTGAACATTTTTTTTCAAGGTTTCAAGCTGATTTCTGAGTTCTGCCGGCAATCTGTCACCAAACTTCGTGTAGAATTCTTCAATACCCTCAGCTTCTTTTGCCCATTGTGCATTGTCTACCTTTAAAATTGAGCGGAGCTGCTCAATCGTAAAGTCTTTTACGCCTTCAAGGTTAATATCCTCTGCCTTCGGTACAAAACCAATTGGTGTTTCTTCAGCGTCTACTTCACCCTCAACACGTTTGATAATCCAATCCAACACACGGAAGTTATCACCGAATCCAGGCCAAATGAAGTGACCTTCTTCGTCAAGACGGAACCAGTTAGTGTTGAAAATTTTAGGAGCTTTATCACCGAGCTTTTCGCCCATTTCTAGCCAATGAGCAAAATAATCACCCATATGATAGCCGCAGAAGGGCAGCATTGCCATGGGGTCACGGCGAACAACACCTACAGCACCTGTAGCGGCAGCTGTTGTTTCAGAAGCCATGATGGAGCCCACAAACACACCGTTGTTCCAGTCCTTTGACTGATAGACAAGAGGAGTTGTCTGGGCGCGGCGTCCGCCAAAGATAATGGCAGAAATCGGAACACCTTCCGGATTCTCAAATTCACTGCTGATACAAGGACAGTTCTTTGCGGGAGCGGTGAATCGGCTATTTGGATGAGCACCCTTTTCATCGGATTCCTGACCATTCCAAGGACGGCCTTTCCAGTCCACTGCATTGGTCGGGGGGTTCTTATCAAGACCTTCCCACCACACGGTGTTGTCATCCAAGTTCTGAACAACGTTGGTAAAGATTGTTCCCTGCTTGGTGGAAGCCAAAGCATTCGGGTTAGATTTCTCGTTTGTGCCGGGAGCAACGCCGAAGAAACCAGCCTCGGGGTTAATCGCATAAAGTCTGCCGTCTTTGCCGATACGCATCCAAGCGATATCGTCACCGACTGTCCAAACTTTATAACCGGCTTTTGTATAGCCTTCCGGCGGAATCAGCATAGCCAAGTTTGTTTTTCCGCAAGCAGACGGGAAAGCAGCACTGACATAGCGAATTTCACCCTTAGGATTCTGAATGCCCAAGATAAGCATATGTTCTGCCATCCAGCTCTCATTTTTACCCTGATAAGAAGCAATACGAAGTGCAAAGCATTTTTTACCCAACAATACGTTACCGCCGTAACCGGAGTTTACACTGATAATGTAGTTGTCTTCCGGGAAATGGCAGATATAGCGTTTTTCTTCATCGATATCACAGCGGCTATGCAAACCCTTTACCCAATCTGTGCTGTCGCCCAAAACGTCTAAAACTGCTTTGCCCACACGTGCCATAATGGCCATGTTCAAAACAACATAGATAGAGTCTGTCACTTCAAGACCGATTTTAGCAAGAGGTGAACCGACAGGCCCCATTGAATACGGGATTATATACATGGTTTTGCCCTGCATACTGCCTCTGGCAATATCAAAAAGCATTTTATAGGCTTCCTGCGGGTCTTTCCAGTTGTTGGTAGGACCTGCATCCTCTTCATTTTTGGAGCAGATAAAGGTTCTGCCCTCCACACGTGCCACGTCGTTTACAGCTGTTCTATGTAAATAGCAGCCCGGCAGTTTCTCTTGGTTCAGCTTAATCAGTTCGCCGCTCTCGCAAGCCTCTTTGCGCAAACTCTCAAGCTGTTCTTCAGAACCGTCAATCCAAACCACCTGATCGGGCTTTAAAAGTTCTTTCATTTCATCGATCCAGCTTAAAACAGTTTTGTTATTCGTCATTCCTTTGTTCTCCTTCCGCCTTATTGGCAATTGATAATCGTTCTCCTGATAACATATTATCACACTCATGTCTAATTTGCAAGATTGAAATTAAAATACTGCAAATTTTAAAGGTTTGTTCAAACTTTTATTACTTGCTTTTTACAATCTTTTTGAAGTATCTATTCCATAAAAATCAACTTGCCCTTTTGACGCGTCTTTTTCATATCAATTAAGCGCTGATTTTCACTGCCTCTAAAACGAAGTTCTAAATTTTTTAGGTCTTGTATAAATTTACCGTCCACTAAAACATCAATTTCATTCAGTAAATTGTGCACATCTTCATTCTGCATAGCTATGAGCTCCTCATAGGTCCAGCCGCTGTATGCAACAACATCTTTTCCCATAGAATGAACCGCTTTTGCCAGCCGCACCAACGGTTTTGGCTGACAGAACGGTTCTCCGCCGCTCAGTGTAATTCCTTTTAACATCGGATTTTTTTCAAAGTCTTTTACTATATTTTCAACCGATTGCATTGTACCGGCATGAAAATCATGCGTCTGCGGGTTATGACAGCCGGGACAGCCATGTGGACAGCCCTGCACAAAAACCGTATAGCGAATCCCAGGACCGTCTGTAATGGATTCTTTCACAACGCCCGCCAGCTGAATCTCCATTCTCTCACCGTCCTTTATGCTTGGTTTTTCTTTTCAAGCATTTATATTGATTTTCTCCCTTTTGGGACGTTTTCTTTCTTAATTTTAATGACTTTTTCTTTTTTGAATCTTTTGTTTTTCTCTCTGTCTTTGCCGTGTCTGTTTGTACCTTCATTAAAATTGCTTTTAGCTTTGTTTTATTTCTTTTATGAT
>OBXM01001152.1_pt1 | contig 17970 bp, 19 predicted proteins | sample 1538141 | NCBI WGS metagenome assembly OBXM01 (sample SAMEA2580153, study PRJEB22360) | human gut metagenome | biome: human gut; feature: human-associated habitat; material: faeces | place: Denmark | collected 2008/2010 | reverse complement strand
CTGCCGTGCAAGCGGCTAATTTCAATAAAGACGAACTTGAAATTGTTCGAGTACAAAACATGGCAGAGGCGCTCTTAATTGCCAGAAACAGGGCTGAAAGAGGCGACGTGGTTTCTCTTTCTCCTGCATCAGCGGGCTTTGATTTGTATACGGATTTCGAGGCAAGAGGAAGACATTTTAAACAATTGGTAAACGAAATGAAATGAGGATACAGAGATTCTAAAATCAAGAGATGAACTCTGTGAAGTGAAAGGATTCTAACATTTGAAAAACGATAAGATGGAAAAAAGACCGTTTAAGAAAAGAAAAGCTGCTTTTGACAAAAAGAAAGCAGCACAAAAAACCAGCGAACCCAAACTTTCCCGTGAGGAACGCCAGATTTTATCTGCGTTAAAAAAACATGGAGAAACACCGATACCGGCTCGTAGTTTGCTGAGAGAAAGCGGCATGAAAAATAAAATTCTTTTCTATGAATTGCTGCGAAAATTGCATAACATGAACCAAATTGAAGTAGATAAAAAGCATAAGGTGAGATATACACCTTATGGTAAGGGGGTTCGGGCACAGTTGGTTTCGCTGTCCGGTAAATTCGGTTTTGCCAGACCAGATGACGGCGGAGCAGATGTTTTTATTCCCGGCAGTGCTTTGAACGGCGCCTTTCCCGGCGATAAAGTCGTGCTTACCGACGTTGCCATGCAGGAGAGAGGACCCGACGGAAAGATTAAACATATTGTAGAGCATAATGAAAATCCGATTACCGGTACATTAAAAGTGACAGAAAACGGAACTTTTGTGACACCGGATGCCGCACTGCGTTATGATTTGGAAGTAATCGGCGGAACAATGAAAGCTAAACCCGGAGATAAGGTGGTCTTTACCCCTCAGCAAAATTATCGCGGTGATTGGACAGGTGCAAAAATTTCAGCCGTCTTAGGCAGTGGTGATATTGCCAGAATTTGCGCAGATGCTATTATTGTGGAAAAAGGGATTCCAAATGTTTTTCCGCCGGAAGTTTTAGAAGAAGCAAAACAGGCAGCGGCCAGAAAAATCACGTCTTCTGATATTGAAGAACGTTTGGATTTGCGCGGTGAATTGATTTTTACCATTGACGGGGCAGACGCAAAGGATTTGGACGATGCTATTTCTGTCAAGAAAAACTCACAAGGTTATGAGCTGGGAGTTCATATTGCAGATGTTTCTCATTATATTCAGGAACACACACGGTTGGATGAAGAAGCTTTTAACCGCGGAACCTCCGTCTATTTTGCAGACCGTGTCATTCCTATGCTGCCGGTGGCAATTTCAAACGGTATTTGCTCTTTAAATGCAGGAGAAGATAAACTGACTTTTTCCGCACTGCTCACGTTTGATGGAGAGGGCGAGTTAGTAGACTATGATTTTAAGAAAACGATTATAGAGTCTAAAGTAAGAGGAGTTTACAGCGAGGTCAATGAGATTTTTGCTGGTACCGCCTCTGCGGAATTATTGGAAAAGTATAAGCCGGTGGAGTCTTCTTTACAAGCCGCGCGTGAGCTTTCCGCAATTTTAACGGAAAATGAAAAACGTCGTGGAACAATGGAAATTGTCAGTGGTGAAATTAAATTTGTATTGGATGATAAGGGTGTTTGTGTGGACATTCTTCCCCGTACCACAGGTGAAGCCGAGCATCTGATTGAACAGCTCATGGTTTCTGCCAACATGGCGGCGGCAAAATTTTCACAAAGACATGACCTGCCTTTCTTGTACCGTATACACGAGCGCCCCCAAACCGAAAAGTTAGAAAGTTTGATTGAAGTGCTTGACCGTTTGATGGTACCCTGTGCCGAGCTAAAATCCCGTAAGCCCAGTACCGGAGATTTTGCGAAGGTTTTAGAGAGAGTGAAAGGTTCAACAAAAGAAGAAGTTGTTTCACAACGGGTTTTGCGCACGATGGAGAAAGCAAAATATGCGGCGGAGGAGTTAGGCCATTTTGGGTTGGCGTTGGAGGATTACAGCCATTTTACTTCACCGATTCGCCGCTATCCGGATCTTGCGATTCACCGTATTATGTCGGCTTATCTTTCCGGTATGCCGATTAAGAAGATCAAAAAAAGATACGGCAGTTTTGCAGAAGAGGCGGCAGCTCAGTCAACAAAGAATGAAATCCGTGCCGTATCCGGTGAGAGAGATGCAGAAGACTGTTATGTTGCCGAATATATGAAAGCACATATTGGCGAAAAGCATGTGGGAATTATCAGCGGTGCTACCGCCAGAGGAATCTTTGTCCGTTTGAAAAACGGGGCAGAAGGTTTTGTCAGTATGGAAAATGTGCCGGGCGATTTTGAGTTTGACGGCATGATTTCACACGTGAACAGGACGACCAATCAATCACTGACGGTTGGAGATGAATTTGCCATTATTGTAGCCTCCAGCGATGTTGCGTCGGGGCGGGTAGACTTTATACCGGACCAAGAATAAGCGAGGACAAAGATTCATATGTATAAACAAAAGCAAAAATAGACGTCTTTTGCCGGAGGAACATATGAAGAATTTGATTATATCCGCAATTTTTGGTCTGACAGCCCTACTTTTAATTAATTTATTGGGAGTTTATATTGGAATCGAACTGGTCGTGAGCCGATTAAGCGTGCTGACGGCAGTGGTTTTGGGCATTCCGGGTGTAATTTCCATGTTGATTCTAAACGCTGTTTTATGAGATTATAATAGAAAAGAGAAAAATAAGGAGTGAAAAAATGAAATTTATCAATGTGAATTTATTGAACGAAGACTTTAAATTTGTAAAAGCCGATATTGAAATTGAAAACGGAAGAATCAAACAAATCTGTGATAAAATTGCGTTTACGGCAGACGAAACCGTCGTAGACTGTGAAGGCTATCGGATGATTCCGGGTTTTGTGGACGTACATATTCATGGCTGTGCCGGTACCGATACCATGGATGCTACTCGTGAATCCATGGAAAATATGACAAAATATTTGATTACCAAAGGTGTCACTTCTTTTTGTCCCACCACGATGACGGCTCCCAAAGAGGATATCATTGCGGCTGTTAAAAACGTGAGAGATTGCATGGTTCATCCTTGTGAAGGGACTTCTATCGTTGGGGTAAATATGGAAGGCCCATTTATTGCTCCCAAACGCAAAGGAGCACAAAAGGCAGACCATATTGTGCATCCTGATTTTGATTTTTTTAAAGAGGTGTATGAGGCCAGTGAAGGAATTATAAAATTGGTGGATGTAGCACCGGAAGAAGATAAGAACGGAGAGTTTATTGCGCAGGCTAAAAAATTCTGTACAGTATCGATTGCTCACACGATGACCAACTATGAAGGAACCAAACAAGCAATTGAGCAAGGAGTGACCCATATTACTCATTTGTACAATGCCATGACCGGTTTTACCCATCGTGAACCGGGTGTGGTCGGTGCGGTTTTTGATGATGAGCGCGTACGTGCTGAAATCATTTGTGACGGACACCATATCCACCCTGCTGTTTTGCGAACCACATTTAAACTTTTAAAAGATAGAGCAATTGTAGTCAGCGATGCTATGCGTGCCGCCGGTTTGCCGGAGGGGGAAGCCTATGATTTGGGTGGACAAGACGTGACCGTGCGAAACGGGCTCGCAACTTTGCAAGACGGTACAATCGCAGGCTCTGTAACAAATATGCATGATGAAGTTAAAAATCTTGTAAAATTTGGAATTTCACTGGAAGAGGCTGTAAAAGCAGCTACACTTACACCTGCAAAGGCAATCGGAATGGAAAATGAAATTGGTAGTATATCAGTGGGCAAAAAAGCGGATTTACTATTACTGGATGAACATTTAGAAATAGCCGCTGTTTATCATGAACATTAAAAATGAATTAACATGAAAAAAACTTGCAAAAATTAAATATAGTGCTATAATAATAAAAACAAAACAACAGCACTTCATATTGTGAAATCAGGGGTTTTTGTATGAAAACATTATTCTGTATTGGCGGCACAATGGGAGTAGGCAAGACGGCGGTTTCGAATTATCTTAAACTCAAGCTTTCCAACAGTGTTTTTTTGGACGGTGATTGGTGTTGGAATATGCATCCATTTCAAGTGAATGCAGAAACAAAAGAAATGGTTATTGAAAATATTTGTTTTTTATTGAATCAATTTATGAAATGCAGCGTTTATGAAAATATTGTCTTTTGCTGGGTTATGCACGAACAAGGCATTATTGATGATATTTTGGGAAAATTAAGATTAGAGAATTGTCAGGTAAAACTGGTTTCTTTGATATGTGGTGAATTAGAATTACGTAAAAGAATACAAAAAGATGTGAAAATCGGGATACGAACAAAAGACAGTATCGAAAAAAGTGTAGAGAGAATCCCTTTGTATCAGTATTTAAATACCATTAAGATTGACACTTCCGAAATGACTGTGCCGGAAACAGCAGAGAGGATACTGAATCTTTAATGATATAATTAGTCCCGTAAATTAGGAGGAATGTTTAGTATGAGCAAGACGTTTATACCAGAAAGTTATCATCCGGTTTTAAATCTTTATGAAACACAGGTGGCTATTGGCTGTGTTCGCAATATATTTCAAAAGAAGCTTGCCGGCAATTTGAATTTAAAAAGAGTGTCGGCTCCGCTTTTTGTGGATCCTTTAACCGGATTAAACGATGATTTAAATGGTGTGGAACGTGCTGTCACCTTTGATATCAAAGCAACAGGAACAGAGGCTCAGGTGGTACATTCTTTAGCAAAATGGAAGAGAATGGCACTCTATCGTTATAAATTCTCAGAGGGAGAAGGCCTTTATACCGATATGAACGCGATTCGTCGTGATGAAGAAATGGATAATCTTCATTCCATCTATGTTGACCAATGGGATTGGGAAAAAGTTTTGCCCGGCGGCAGACGCAATCTGACGTATTTAAAAGAAACTGTGGAAAGCATTGTTGATGCGTTTTGTGATACAGCAGATGAAATTCACACACTCTTCCCGCAGTTGAAAGAGGAATTTCAGCGTGACGTAAAATTTATCACCACACAAGAGTTGGAAGATACATACCCAAATTTAACCCCCAAAGAGAGAGAACAAAAAATAACCGAACGGTACAAAACTGTTTTCATTATGGGAATCGGTGATGCTCTGAAATCTGGTCAAAAACACGATGGTCGTGCTCCTGACTATGATGATTGGAACATGAACGGTGATATCTTAATTTGGAGCAATGTTCTTTCGCAGGCAATTGAAATTTCTTCTATGGGAATTCGGGTAGATGCCCAGTCGTTGGCAGAACAGTTAAAGAAAGCAAAGTGCGAAGATAGAAGTAAGCTTTTGTTCCATAAACTGCTTTTATCGGGTGAATTGCCTTTGACTATCGGCGGAGGTATCGGTCAATCCCGTACTTGCCTGCTTTTGTTGGAAAAGGCTCATATTGGAGAGGTGCAAACCTCAATTTGGGACGAAGAAACTCTGGATGTCTGTGAAAAATCGGGAATCACATTATTATAAATTGCTATAAAATGATTTTAAATAAAATCTAGAACTTAACAAAACTTGCAAATAATAGTGCGACTAATCACCTCCGAAAAGCAAAAGATAAATACGGGGGTGATTTTTAAATGTTTCCGTATTATTTTGGTGGCGGTTTGAGCAATAATAGCTCTTTAACACCGTTATTGCCGTTTGCCTTAACCAACTATGACTATTTTAATCAAGGTTTGCCGGATGAAGTAAAAGCTGCCATTGAAGAACGAAAAGATGAAATCCACAATGAAGATGACTTGCACCGAATTGCTCATGAAGTAATGCAGAAGAGATAAGAAGCTAAAGGCGAACACAAAACCTGACTTTCATAGTCAGGTTTTTGTTTAAAATGATAATTAATTTGACAGATAATGAAAAGCATTGACAAGAATTATTCTTAAAGTTATAATGATGACAATACCAATAAAACAGAATATTCCTTATCAAGAGCGGCGGAGGGACAGGCCCTGTGATGCCCGGCAACCTGTCATAAATTTGACAAGGTGCCAAATCCTGCGGTGAATCCGGAAGATGAGGCGAGGAAACCTCTCTTTTCAGAGAGGTTTTTTTATTTTTATCCAAATGAATAGGTGAGTATTTCTTGTTTTTAAAAGTATATAGTATATAAAACTTGGAGGTGCAACGCATTATGAAATTTTTTACATCAGAATCAGTAACAGAAGGACATCCCGATAAAATTTGCGACCAAATTTCGGATGCTATATTAGATTCTATTTTATCACAGGACCCGCAGGCTCATGTTGCCTGTGAAACCACTACCACTACGGGGCTTGTGCATATTATGGGGGAAATCTCTACCAATTGCTATGTGGATATTCCGTCCGTTGTTAGAGAGGTGGTCAATGATATCGGCTATAATCATCCTGAATACGGTTTCGACGGAAATTCTTGCGCAGTTTTAACTTCAATTGATAATCAATCTCCTGATATTGCTATGGGAGTCAATCAATCTTGGGAAGCAAAAAACGGTGAAACCGATGAAAATAGTCTAACCGGTGCGGGTGACCAAGGGATGATGTTTGGATATGCCTGCGATGAAACACCGGAGCTTATGCCGTTGGCAATTTCGCTTTCTCACAAATTGGCCAAAAGATTGGCAGAAGTGAGAAAAGACAACACTCTCCCTTATTTGCGTCCGGACGGAAAAACACAGGTGACTGTGGAATATGACGGAGAGAAAGTTAAGAGAGTAGAAGCCGTTGTGATTTCTACACAGCATGATGAAAATGCAGAACTTAGTAAAGTAAGAAAAGATTTAATTGAGAATGTTATTGAACCGATTGTTCCCAAAGAATATTTGGATGAAAACACGAAAATTTACGTGAATCCAACAGGACGGTTTGTCATCGGGGGACCTGTGGGTGACAGTGGTTTAACCGGTAGAAAAATCATTGTAGACACCTACGGCGGCTATGGACGTCACGGCGGCGGTGCTTTCTCTGGAAAAGACCCGACAAAGGTGGATCGTTCTGCCGCTTATGCTGCTCGAAAGGTCGCTAAGAATATCGTGGCGGCGGGGTTGGCAAAAAAGTGTGAGGTAGAACTCGCTTATGCCATTGGCGTGGCAAGGCCTGTTTCCATTATGGTGGATACGTTTGGAACCGGTACAGTATCCGATGAAATACTTTCTAAAGCGGTGACCGCTGTCTTTGATTTACGTCCTACTGCTATTATTAAGGAATTAGACTTACGCCGCCCGATTTATCGTCGCTTGGCCGCCTATGGACATATGGGCAGAGAAGATTTGGATGTGACTTGGGAGAAAACCGATAAGGCAGAAGCTTTAAAACAGGCTGTGAAGGCTTATCAATCCTGATGGGCGACTACAATGAAAATCGCAGTGATTGGATATAGTGGCAGCGGGAAATCTACTCTTGCAAAGTTTATGGGAGAACAATTTTCCATTCCCATACTTTTCTTGGATACGATACATTTTCTTCCCAATTGGCAGGAGAGAGAGGACAAAGAGGCTTTAGTGCTGATAGAGGACTTTATGCAGCAGGGATCATGGGTGATTGATGGCAATTATCGGAATTATCACTATGAATCTAGATTGGAAAGGGCAGATTATATCATTTTCATGAAATTCAGCCGCTTTCAATGTTTAGTTCGTGCGGCAAAACGTTATTTTCAGTTTCGCGGAAAATGCAGAGAAAGCATGGCGCAGGGCTGCCAAGAAAAGTTAGATTGGGAATTTATTCGTTGGATTCTGCATGATGGACGCACTCAATCCATTCAAAAGAATGATCAAGAAATTTGTAAAAAATATGCTCATAAAATCATTGTAATACGAAATCAAAGACAATTAAATGCTTTTAAAGGAAATCTTTTTAGCGTAATTTGCCGTTAAGACTTTGTTTTTTTAGTAAAAAGAGGTATAATAAAAGATGAATACATCTTGGCGGTGAATCAATTTGAAAAAAAAGAAATCCAAAGTGATTCTAAAAGATAAAGAAATCGGGCATTTTGTCAGTAAAAAACGCTTGTTTATTAAGAGCTCCCGTTTTAATGATAAACAAATGCAGCGTATGGAATTTATCCTCAGAACTCTTATTTCCGTTGGTTTGGTTATTTTGGTCGTTGCACTTTTTGTCTTTGTCTTTGTGTTTTTAATTCCTTATTTACAGACAAAAATATCAGGACAACCCCAAACGGAAGAATCCCAATTGCCATCAGAGGTTTCCTATGAACCTACCGTTTCATATGATGAAATGGGGTTGCCTATCTTGGATAACAGTATCAGCTTGCAAATTATTAACGCGCAAAATCCCGCTGATAATGAGCGTGAACCTGTTTTAAAAACAGTAAGCGGTATAGAAGTAAGGGCGGAGATTGCCACTGCGTTAAAAACAATGGTGGGCGCCATGAAAGAGGATGGTTTGACCGTTGAATTTGAGCAGGGATATGTATCTTATCAAAAACAGCAGGATTTATATAATCAAAAAGTAAAGGAACTGATTGAACAAGAAGGATTGACTGCGGTCATGGCAAAAACCAATGCCAAAAAGGAAGTGCCGGTAGCAGGACAAAGTGATTTTCAAACTGGTATGTGTATTAAAATAAAAGCGGATTCTGAGAATTTTTCTGATTCCGATATCTATAAATGGCTGAAAAACAATATGGAAAAATATGGATTTATATTTCGCTACCCTTCGGGCAGTAAAAAATCCACCGGTTTAGAAGATGATGAAACGGTTATTCGTTATGTGGGGCAGAAAAATGCCGAAACCATGCGAATGCTTGCTATGTCACTTGAAGAATATGTTGCCTATTTAAAAAAGAGATAAATGGAAAAAAAAATCTTGCTTTTAACAAGCTTTTGTGATAACATAAATAAGTATTTGGAGTCCGCAGGTTTCTCAAACGCTGCCTGTGGGAGTCAAAGTGCTTATAGCACCGAGAAGCGGGCAGTCCGCTGCCGATTGGCAAGAATGTCTGATTAAAATTTTGGAGGATTATCAAATGGATGCAATGAAATTAATTTCGCAGAACTCTTTAAAAACCGAATTACCGCAGTTTGCTGTTGGCGATACTGTAAAAGTCAGTGTGAATATTCGTGAAGGTGAAAGAGAAAGAGTTCAGCTTTTTGAAGGCACTGTTATTGCCCGCAAAAATAGTGGCATAAGTGAAACCTTTACCGTTCGCCGTGTTTCCTATGGCGTTGGTGTGGAAAGAGTCTTTCCGATCCACTCACCGAATATCAAAGCTGTTGAGGTAGTTCGTCACGGTCGTGTTCGCAGAGCAAAACTTTATTATCTGCGTGACAGAGTCGGTAAAGCAGCCAAGGTTAAAGAAAAAATTTAAAACTTTTAAAGGGACGGTACACAGTCCCTTTTTTGCTATCTAAAAATCGTTTGAGCAGGTGATAGAATGAAAAATGCTGACAGTGGGGCAAGAGCAAAAAGTATACAATTTTTTTTGTTTGATCTAGCAGATGTTCTTGTCAGTTCGGTGGTGATTGTCGCCATTGTCTTTACTTTCTTTTTTCGAATCATTACGGTTGAAGGTCCTTCCATGAATCCTAACTATGTAGACGGAGGGAAAATTTTAGTCAGCAGTTTGGTGCTTCATCCCAAGCTGGGTGATGTCGTTATTATCACGGATGTGCTCAAAGAGGGACCGATTATTAAACGCGTTATTGCCACGGAAGGTCAAACGGTTGATTTTGATGCCGAAACCAAAAGCGTAACAGTAGACGGAATTCCGGTGGATGATTCACAATTCGGTATTCAAAGCGGAATTACAGAAATTCTTTGGAACAATTATGAAATGCTTGAATTTCCTCAAATAGTGCCGAAAGGTCATGTCTTTGTTTTAGGTGATAACCGTATTTTTTCCAAGGACAGCCGTTTTGCTGAGATTGGTATGGTGGACAAAAGAAAGATTTTAGGGAAAGCTCTGGTGAGTCTTTATCCCTTGCAAAAGTTTGGATTAGCCAAGTGAGGAGTGAAGAAATTGTCAGAAGAATTACAGTCGATTCAGTGGTTTCCGGGCCATATGGCCAAGACCAGAAGAAAAATCACAGAAGACTTAAAATTAGTAGATATTGTAGCTGAAATTGTTGATGCCCGTATCCCGCACAGCAGTGCAAACCCTGTTTTAAGGGATATTGTAAAAAATAAACCCAAATTAATTTTACTCAATAAAAGTGATGTGGCAGATCCCCGTGAAACGCAGAAATGGATTGAAAAATTCAAGAAAGAGTCTGAGGTTGCCATTCCGATTGATTGTAAAACAGGGAAAGGGATTCCGCAGTTTAAGGCAGCGATTCGTGAGATTTTGAAAGAACAAATTTCGGCTTGGGACAGAAAAGGAATGGTGGGCCGCCCGATTCGCATTATGGTGTTGGGGATTCCCAATGTAGGGAAATCTTCCTTGATTAATCGCTTGGTGAAAACTGGTAAGGGTAAGGCTGAGGTGCAGGATAAGCCTGGTGTCACTCGTCATAATCGCTGGTTTACCGTCGAGAAAGGCTTAGAACTTTTAGATACGCCCGGCGTATTGTGGCCTAAATTTGAGGATCAATCCGTGGGTGAAAAGCTTGCATTTACCGGAGCGGTAAAAGATCAAATTATGGATATCGAATTATTGGCCTATCGTTTGCTGGAAAAGTTGGCGGTATTGTATCCATCTGCGATTGATAACCGTTATAAAACAGAAATTTCCACTGGAGAATACCTACAGGGACATGAGATTTTAGAACAAATCGGACGTAAGCGCGGTATGCTGATTTCAGGTGGTGAAATTGATTTAGAGCGTGCGGCCATTACAGTGGTTGATGAGTTCAGAGGCGGAAAATTGGGCAGAATTACCCTGGAGAAAGCAGATGAATTTTGAATTTGAAGAGCGTGCGGCACTAAAGGGATATCAGGTTATCTGCGGGATTGATGAGGTCGGCAGAGGACCTTTAATTGGTCCTGTTTGTGCGGCGGCTGTAATATTGAATCGTGCTGTCGTCATAGAAGGCTTAAATGATTCCAAGAAATTGACGGAGAAAAAAAGGGAAGCGTTATTTCCGGTTATCATGGAAAAAGCATTGGCAGTGGGTGTCGGTTTTGCCTCAGCCGAGGAAATCGATGAAATCAATATTTTGCAGGCGACTTTTTTAGCCATGCAGCGTGCCTGTGCCAATCTCACCCTTCGACCTGATTTTGCTTTGGTGGACGGAAATAAACTTCCGCAGCAGATAGGAATCCCCGGTGAAGCGATTGTAAAAGGTGATTCAAAATCGCCTAGTATTGCGGCGGCATCTATTATTGCCAAAGTCAGCCGGGATAGATTGATGATAGAACTGGACCGGCAGTATCCACAATATGGATTTGCCGCACATAAAGGCTATCCCACAGCGGCACATTATCGTGCCTTAGATGCATTCGGTGAAATCGAGGGGTATCGCCATTCTTTTTTAAGGAAATATTATGCCAAGAAGCCAACAAAATAATCATAATGGTGCTATAGGAGAAAAAATAGCCGCTGAAAAATTGTTAAAATCTGGTTATCGTATTTTAACTTGTAATTATCATTCCCGTTTTGGAGAAATTGACATAATTGCTTGTGACGAACGATATATTGTATTTGTAGAGGTAAAAACAAGAGAACAAACTTCACACTATCATCCTTTTGAGGCCATTACTAAAGCCAAACAGAAGAAAATAGGATTAACCGCACAAGACTATTTGCAGAGAAAACCCTCCTCTTTACAGCCCCGTTTTGATGCCATAGCTGTAATTATGAATAAGGATAAAATTGTTGAGGTATCACATCTGCAAAATGCATTTATGCTTTGAGGTGAAAAAAATGAATTATTTTGATTTGCATTGTGATACCATGGTTGCCTGTGAGGCACAGGACAAACCGCTGTTATCCAATAATTTTCATGTCAATATTGAAAAAGCAAAACATTTAGACGTTTACGTCCAGTGCTTTGCTGTGTTTGTGGCAGATTCCGTACCGGAAGAATCTGCTTTTCCTTTTTTTAAAAGGGTAGCACAGCGATTGATAAAAGAATGTGAGCAAAATCACGGATATTTGTCTTTGTGTCAGAATCAGGGCGACTTGGAGATATGTAAAACTGAAAAAAAGATAGGGGCAGTACTAACGGTCGAAAACAGCTTGGCTTTGTCAGGTGAATTAAGTAATATAACCGAAATGGCGAAGCTTGGCGTAAAAATGATGACTCTAACTTGGAACGGCGACAATAAAATTGGAACAGGGGCGGGGACTTCAGCTAAAACAGGATTAACGAATTTTGGCCGAAAAGCCTTAGCTTTGATGGAAGAAGCAGGAATCATTGCCGATATTTCTCATGCCAGTGATTGGCTGTTTGAAGATGTGGCTTCTTTTTCGCAAAAACCGATTGTAGCTTCGCATTCCAACGCCAGAAAAATATGTTCTCATCGCCGCAACTTAACAGATGAGCAGTTTAAAGTAATTTGCGAGAAAAATGGCTTAGTGGGCTTGAATTTTTATCGGGGATTTCTTCGTGAAAGGGAAGACCAGGCCAATGTCTATGACATTCTTCGGCATGCCGAACATTTTCTTTCTTTAGGGGGAGAAGATGTGTTAGCGATGGGCAGCGATTTTGACGGGGCCGAAATGCCAAACGGAGTAAATGGCTTGGAATCAGTCGAGAACCTATATGAACTCTTTTTAAAAGAAAACTATAACGAATCTTTGGTTAAAAAAATATTTTTTGAAAATGCAGAAAGCTTTTTTAAACGGAATAATTTACTTTGACATCCGAGTGATATCCGTGTAAAATAGCATATATGTGATTTTGTTTCATGGAGGGAATGTGATGTTCTATAAAAGTACGAGAAACCCTGCGCTGCGTTTGAAAGCTTCCCAAGCAATTGCACAGGGATTATCTCATGAGGGCGGTCTGTTTGTCCCTGTGGAAATGCCGAATGTAAAAGAACATTTTGCAGAGTGGTCCAAGCTGAGCTATCAGGCATTGGCTGAAGAAATCTTTTCTTTATTTCTTGATGATTTTACAAAAGAAGAAATTGCCGATTGTGTAAAAGGTGCTTATGCCAGCGATAAATTCGGCGGACAAACTCCTGTTCAATTGGTGCAATTAGACAAAAATGATCGTACAAAATGGATTTTAGAGCTTTGGCATGGTCCTACCTGTGCCTTTAAAGATATGGCCCTGCAAATTCTGCCCCGTTTTTTAACTGTTTCTCAAAAGAAAAATGGTGGAAATCAAGAGGCAGTGATTTTGGTAGCCACTTCGGGAGACACCGGCAAAGCCGCTTTGGAGGGTTTTAAAGATGTACCCGAAACATCTATTATCGTGTTCTATCCCAATGGTGGTGTCAGTCAAGTACAAAGAAAGCAAATGGCAACGCAGGCGGGAGAAAATGTAACAGTTTGTGCGGTTAACGGCAATTTTGATGACACGCAAACAGGCGTAAAATTAATTTTTAACGATTCGGAGATGAATGCTTTTTTACAAGATCAGGACTGCTTTTTCTCCAGCGCCAACTCAATTAACTGGGGCAGATTATTGCCGCAAGTGGTGTATTATTTTTATTCCTATTTTGAAATGTATCGCAAAGGCGGCATTTCGAGTTTGGATGAAGAAGTGAATATTACGGTTCCTACCGGTAATTTCGGCAATATTTTAGCGGCTTTTTATGCCTCTGAAATGGGGTTGCCTGTCAAAAAATTTATTTGTGCCTCTAATGCTAATAACGTGTTGACTGATTTTATCAATACGGGAATATATAATCGAAATCGTGATTTTTATACAACAACATCTCCTTCCATGGACATTTTGGTTTCCAGTAATTTAGAGCGGCTGCTCTATCGTTTATCTGGCGAAAACAGTGAACAATTGACGGAGTGGATGCAGGATTTGAACAGTAAAGGCAGTTATCAGATTAATGATTCTACCTTTGATAAAATTTCTGCTAAATTTTACGGAGGCTTTTGTACGGATGAAGAAACAGCCGAAGTGATTCAAAAAACATTTGAAACTAAAAAATATTTGACAGATACCCATACTGCCGTAGCCATTGGAGTTTATGAGCGCTATTTAAAAGAAACGGGTGACAATACGCCTGTCATTATTGCATCTACTGCCAATCCCTATAAGTTCAGTGAAAGTGTTTTGCCGGCACTGGGTGGAGATAAAATAGAAGATGAATTTACCAAGATTCATAACTTGGAAAAAATTACTGGAATGCCTGTCCCGCCCCAAATTCAAGAATTGCAGCATCTGACAGAACGCTTTGACACAGTAATTGAAAAAGAAAATATGGCAGAATTCGTCCGAAAGACAGTATTGGCTAAAAAAAGGAAAGCATTATGAGTTTGTTTGTAATCGCTGATTTGCATCTTTCCTTTGGTGTGGACAAACCCATGGATGTTTTTCCCGGTTGGTCTGATTATACAGAACGCTTGAAACAAAATTGGGAAGCAATTGTTTCTGAAGAAGATACCGTTGTCATTGCCGGTGATATATCATGGGGAATGAAACTGGAAGAAACGTTGGCAGATTTTCAATATATTCACGCTTTGCCCGGAAAAAAAATTTTGTTAAAGGGCAACCATGATTATTGGTGGTCAACAAAAAGTAAAATCAGTAATTTTCTGCATCAAAATGATATGAATGATATTGAAATTTTGCAGAATAATGCTTTTGCTGTGGAGGGTAAAGCAATTTGCGGCACACGCGGTTGGCTTTATAACGCTGAAACACCTGAAGATATTAAAATTTTGAACCGTGAGGTGGGCAGGCTTCTTCTTTCTTTAAATGAAGCAAAAAAAACCGGTCTGCCACCGACTGTTTTTTTGCATTATCCACCGCTTTATGATTCAATGGAAAGCAAAGCTATATTAGATGTTTTGCTTGAATATGGGGTTAAAGATTGCTATTTTGGGCATATTCATGGGAAGTATGCCGCAAAAAAAGCACCTGTGGGAGAATATAGAGGGATTCGTATGCATTTAATTGCCTGCGATTATGTGAATTTCTGTCCTGTTTTAGTTCGGTGAGTTAATAAATTATTCACATGAAAAACTGGAAATTTTAATAGCTATATGATATAATAGCGTGATGAATCTTTTATAGTATGATAATTGAGAGGGATAGTATAATGAATTTAACTGCAAAAAATAACCTTGAAACAAACAAATTTGAACTGGATTTTTCAGTATCAGCTGAAAAATTTAATGAAGCAATTCAACAGGTTTATAAAGTAGAAGGCAAAAAAATCAGCATTGATGGTTTTAGAAAAGGTAAAGCGCCTCTGCCTTTTATCGAAAAATATTACGGTAAAGAAGTTTTCTTTGAGGGTGCTATTGATAAGCTTTATCGTGAAATTGTCACAACTGCTATTGAACAATCCGAACTGGAAGTAGTAGCCGTATCTGCTTTTAATATTGAAGAGATGAGCAAAGAGAACGGCGTAAAATGCAAATTGACCGTTGTTGTAAAACCAGAAGTGAATGTATCGGATTATAAAGGCATTGAAGTTACCAAAGAGACCGTTTCTGTCACCGAAAAAGAAGTAGATGCAGAGATTGAAAAAATTAGAGAAAGAAATGCCAGAACAGTTGAAGTGACAGATCGGGCAGCTGAAACCGGTGATATTGCCGTTATCGATTTTGAAGGTTTTTTAGAGGACAAGCCTTTTGCCGGAGGCAAGGGTGAAAACCATGAACTCGCTTTAGGCTCAGGCCAGTTTATTCCCGGCTTTGAAGAGCAAGTTGTGGGACATAAAGTAGACGATGAATTTGATGTCAATGTTACTTTCCCGGAAGATTATCATGCAGAAGATTTAAAAGGCAAATCAGTTGTCTTTAAAGTAAAGATTCATGAAATTAAAACAAAAGAACTGCCCGAAGTAGATGATGAGTTTGTCAAGGATGTAAGTGAATTTGACACCGTCAAAGAGTATCGTGCCGACGTAAAAGAGCATTTGAAAAAACACAAGCAGGAACATGCTGACAGCGATGCCGAACAGCAGATGGTAGAAGCTATTATCGCCAAAGTGGAAGGTGAAATTCCTGACGAAATGTATGAAAATGAAGTGGATGAAATTATCAATTCGTTTGCTTATCGTTTGCAGTCACAGGGCCTGAACTTAGAAACTTACCTCAAATATACAGGTATGACTACCGAAGAGCTGCGCAAAACTTATCGCGCACAAGCTGAGAATCAAGTTAAAATTCGCTTAGCATTGGAGAAAATTGCTTCTATTGAAGGCATTACGGCTACTGATGAAGAGATTGAAAAAGAATTTGCTGAACTTGCTAAGAATTACAACATGGAAGTCGAGCAGATTAAAACAATGATTCGTCCGGAAGATTTAGCAAAAGATGTTGTGAACAAAAAAACCATTGATTTTGTAAAAGAAAACGCTGTTATCAAAACAGCAAAGAAAACCAGCAAAAAAGCAAAAGCTGAAGAAACTGCTGACGAGAAATAATTTCCACAGGAAGTTCTGCCGGATTGATTAAACTTTCGGCAGAACAACCATAATTTCTTTATGCTCTTGATTTTGCTGATATTTGACAATAAAGAATCGTATCAATAGCATACGAAGATTTTTTGGAAAGGATGTAGTAAGATGAACATGAGCTTAGTACCATATGTAATTGAACAGACCAATCGAGGAGAACGTTCTTATGATATCTTCTCCCGCTTATTAAATGACCGTATCATTATTTTGAATGAGGATGTTAACAACGCTTCCGCGGGTGTTATTGTGGCACAGCTGCTGTACCTATGGGGACAGGATCCTGACAAAGATATTTCTCTTTATATCAACAGCCCGGGCGGTGTCATTACAGACGGTATGGCCATCTATGATACGATGAACCATATTTCCTGTGATGTTTCGACTATTTGTTTGGGTATGGCTGCCAGCATGGGTTCTTTCTTGTTAGCCGCTGGCGCAAAAGGAAAAAGATACGCTTTACCAAACTCTGAAATTATGATTCACCAGCCTAGCGGCGGAGCAAAGGGTCAGGCCAGCGATATCCATATTCATGCACAGCATATTTTAAGAACCAAACAAAAATTAAATAAAATTTTAGCAGAAAAAACAGGTCAACCAATTGAAGTGATTGAAAAAGATACGGATCGTGATAATTTCATGACCGCACAAGAAGCACTTGAATATGGATTGATTGATAAAATTCTCTAATTATAGAAGAGAATTAACGAAAGGGGAGAGTGAGCCGTGAGCGGAGAGAATGAAATGTCTTGCTCTTTTTGCGGAAAGCCGCATTCTATGGCAAACAGACTGATTGCCGGTGATGGTGTTTATATTTGCGATGCATGTGTAAAACTGTGTATGTCAATCATCGAGGATGAATCTGCTTTGCTCAATGAAAGAAAGATATCTGACAAAAAAGATGTCGGTATGCTGCTGCCAAAACCGCATGAGCTGAAAAAGCGTTTGGATGAATATGTAATTGGGCAGGATAAAGCAAAAGTTGCCTTGTCCGTTGCGGTTTACAATCATTATAAACGTATCTATTTTGAAAACGATGATGTTGAACTTTCCAAAAGCAACGTTTTGCTGTTAGGACCAACAGGTGTTGGTAAAACTTATCTGGCGCAAACACTGGCAAAACTGTTAAATGTTCCGTTTGCTATCGCCGACGCAACAACCTTGACAGAGGCCGGCTATGTGGGTGAGGATGTCGAAAATATTCTGCTGCGGTTAATTCAAGCGGCTGATTTTGACATTGAAAGAGCAGAACGCGGTATTATTTATATTGATGAAATTGATAAAATCACCAGAAAATCTGAAAATCAATCTATTACCCGTGATGTCAGTGGTGAAGGAGTTCAACAGGCATTACTGAAAATCTTGGAGGGAACGATTGCCAATGTTCCCCCGAAAGGCGGGCGCAAGCATCCCCAGCAAGATACGTTGGCTGTGGATACTTCCAACATCCTGTTTATTTGCGGCGGA
>OBXM01001147.1_pt1 | contig 18059 bp, 15 predicted proteins | sample 1538141 | NCBI WGS metagenome assembly OBXM01 (sample SAMEA2580153, study PRJEB22360) | human gut metagenome | biome: human gut; feature: human-associated habitat; material: faeces | place: Denmark | collected 2008/2010 | reverse complement strand
CTCCGACCTCGACAGCCGGTTGTTCGGGTTTGACCGCAAGGTCGGCTTGGCTGGCGAGCACCGTGCGCAGGAATCGGCAGCGCGGGGATGCGGTTTTTTCTAAGGCATAGGCGCAGGCCGATTCGAGGCGGTCGGCGCCATAGCGTTTCGACAGGTTAAGGATAGAGAGGACCGGGTTGTATGCCTGCTCTTTGATCTGGACACTGTCGAACACATTGGAAACGACGGTCTCGCAGGCTACCCCGATCTCGCGTGCCCAGCGAAGCATGCGAACATCGTCCCATTCGGGGCGGACGAACTCTGGCGGCATGTGGCAAACCTCCGTATGGCAGCGGTAGCGGGCATAATCAGGGAACCGCGGATGTGTGGCCACGCGCGAGCCTTGGTCATAGACCTCGACGGCAGAGCGGGTAACCTTCAGGTCCACTTTCTTGCCGACTAGGGAATAGGGAACCGAGTAGCGGTTCGTCTCGTACACCACATGGAAGTCTAGGTTCACGCTGCGCCCGTAGACCCATTTGCATATCTCATAGGGAGTGGTCGGCAAAGGCGCCAGGCATGCGCGCTCCACCTCCTCGAGCACATCCTTGCGACTGCCGTCGCGTTTCTGGAAGGGGGCGGCGTTGAACTCGGCGACTTTTTCGGCGATAGCGGCATTGAGGTCGTCGAGCGTAGCGAACTCAGTGCCACGGAGTTTGGCGATGACTGCAGTCGCGATCTTGCCGACCGTGCCCTCGACGCTCGGCTTTTGCTTCGGTTTGCGCACGCCGGTGGGCATGATGGCCGTAACGTAATGGCGCGCGAGCGATTCATATGCTTCGTTTAAGACGATCTCACCTTCTTTGGGATGGCTGAGCACGCCTGTCCTTAGATTGTCGCAGATGGTGCGAATGGGTACGCCTCCGATAAACTCGTAGGCATGCACGTGGCACATAAGCCACGTGTCCTGCTTCATGTCGAGCGTTCCCTCGACATAGCCGTACTGGGAATACGGTAGCGCGGCCACGAACAGGTAAACCTTGGTCACCTCGCCCGTGGCTGGATTCACCAGTCGCATCGTGGCACCCGACCAGTCAACCTCCATGGCCTGTCCGGGCTTGTGCTCCAAATGGTTGGTGACGTTCTTGGCGATGACATATTCCGCATATCCGCGATTGAACGTCGAATAGCTTGCATAAGCAGCCTTCTCCTCCGTACAACGGTCGCGGTGCTCCTCCCACAGAAGCTTGAGCGTGACACCTGTCTTCTTCAACTCTGAATGCACATAGTCGTAATCGGGCGCGACGACGACTGCTTCGGCGGCAGCGCGCTTCGGGAAGACCTTGGCGTAGACTTCTGCGTCGTCGAGGTCTTTGACGTCGTCCCAGCGGATTCCAAGTTCGTCTGCGGCATCAAACACTGCCATCACGGAGTGCATCGACATCCCTCTGGTTCGGGCGATAGACTTGCGGGATTGTCCTTTTGCTCGAAGTTCTAATACCAGCTTAGCCCTGATTTTGTTTGCCATAAGCATCATCCTTTCATTAGAATTGGCAACACTTCCAATTCTATTAAGGCGGTGCTCATGGTGATTCTGGTTTACTTCAGCAAACGGTGCTCGGCATGATTTTAGGTGGTGCTCACTATGCAATCGATGGTGCTATTGCGTGCGAATAATCACTAGTCTCGAATTCCTCAGGACTCAAGTATCCAAGAGCCGAATGCATTCGTATTCGATTGTAGAAAACCTCGATATAGTCGAATATCGCAAGCCGGGCATCCTCTCTAGTCTTAAAGGTCGTCTCATCGGTGCATTCTGATTTGATGGTGGACATGAGTGATTCGGTCACCGCGTTATCCCAAGGAGACGATATCGCTCCCATCGACGGGACGATGCCGTTTATTCGCAGCGTCCTGCCCAAGAGAGGTAGTGTGTCGGAAAGTGGTGTAGGGCTCGGTTCGTGAAGGCACCCGCAGGCTAGCCGAGAACCACCTAGAATGCAGTCATTCTACAACAACCTATGCCACCTTCATTCCTGAAATCTGATTCTCGGCAAGCACGAGCTCGATAATCCTGCCGGCATGCTCGACCGCCGTGCCCGCATAGACAGGAGCCGGTGCATTGACGGCAGCTCCTTCCACTGCCCTCGCGATGGAGGTTTCGTTGAACCACCTCCGAGATGACCAGTCCTCGTCCATCTCGGAAAACACCGCGCCGAGCATTCTGATGAGCGACTCTCTGGACGGATAGACTTGCACGACGCGTGACCGGCGCTTGAGCTCGCGGTTGGCGCGCTCCTGCACGTTGTTGGTGCGCAGGCGTCTGTGATGCTCGTATGGGAAGTCCAGGTAGGACAACGCATCAGGTTCGGCTTCTTCAAGGACTGCAGCTGCTTTGGGGCAGAACGCCTCGATCTTCTCGATTGCCAGGTGATATAGCTCTCGCGTCAATGCGGGGTCCTTTTCGGCGAACACCGCCTTGAGGATCTTGAAGACGGCGCCTTTCTTCTGCTTGGTCGGCGCGTTTCCGGCGGCATTGCGCATGAGTGATCCTTTCCCTTCACTAACACTGGGGTTGGATCGGATTCAGGGGGTCATGTCAGTCTGGTCGACTTCTGCGCAGAATTGCCCTCAAGCTTCAGACATCCGCTGAAACCGCGGGGTCTCACACGCCGGTGCGAGACCCCTGACCGCAGGTCGGTCACGCCTTTCTGCGGAGACGACGGGTGACCGCGATCGCGACCGACGAGCCAGCGAGGATCGCTATGGCGGCAAGGCCACCCATGACACCCGTCAGCCCATCGCCAGTTTGCGTCAAGGTCTTGGCAGGCGAAATCGGGTCGGTCTTCAGGGAGTCCCGAACCTCCACGCTCGCGCTGCGCACCCCGTTCTCGTGGGAGAGGGTCACCTGCTGATCGGCAGCGAGCTCATAACCCAATGGTGCATGTTTCTCGTGCACCGTGAAAACCGTGTCGCCGGTCGGCTTGAGAGCGAGATCGGTGAAGGAAAGGACGCCAGAAGCATCCGTCTCCCGGGTCTGCACGACCGTGCCTTCTTCATCGAGCAGCTCGAAGACGGCACCGGGAAGAAGATCCGTGCCGTCGGCATTGGTCTTCGTCAGTTCGATGGAACCGAAAGGAACATCGACGATTGGATCGGCCAGGACAAGATTTCCTTGGTTGTCAGCAGTGGACTCATCGTTGATCGTCACCTGAAAGTCGTCGATCACACGATAGTAGTCAGCCGGCGCGGCGACCTCCCTCACGGTGTAGGGAGTGTCCTGATAAGGGATGTCGACGAACGCGACGATGCCCTCCTCGTTTGAAGTCGCCTGCAGAGGCTCGATGCCATTTCCGCTCAGCTCGAAGACCGCGCCGGCGAGCGGAGCATGGCCGTCTGTCTTGGTGAACTGGATGCTTCCTGTCGACCTCGTGTTGTCGAAGCTTCCGAGCGAGAGACTCGTGGTGTGGAGCGATGCCGCAACCGACACCGTCCCTTGGTAATTGCTTGGGTTTGCCGTCTCCTTGACAACGTAATCCCCGTACGGCACATCCTCAAACCGTGCCACTCCCTGAGAGTCGGAAATCACAACCAAGGGCCCCTCTGCATTCGACACCACATTCTCACCGGACGCGTCGTAGAGCGTGAACGAAGCACCCGCGAGAGGCGTCGTTCCATCGGCCGCGTCGACTTTGGCCAGGACAATATCCCCGGCCTTCTTCACATTGGTGACTTCATGGGTCAACTGACGTTCGAGGGACGTGCTCGACGAATCGATGGTGAACCGGTAGTCATCCGCAGGCTGATAGTCCGCGGGCGTTTCTATCTCGTGCAGGATATAGGTCCCCGGCTCGAGGTCGCTGAAAACAATCGTGCCCGTGCCATCGGTCTGCTGCGCCGACCTCACCACAGAACCCGACTCGTCGAGTAACTCGAACGAAATCCCGGGCATCGGCTGCGTGGAGGACCCCACGAACTCGGCGCTGTACTTGGTCAGGGTCAGGCTACCGATCGACGCGTCACGCTGGACACCAAGATCAAGAGTATGACCCTCCCCCTCGGTCACGATGGCCTCGTTGTCGTCATGGAGCGAAGCGGTGAGCGTGATCGGCCGATACCCGATCGGAGCGCTCGTCTCCTTGATGAGGTAGGTTCCGTAGGGCACCTCGTCGAATGTCACCCGGCCGTCGGCCCCACTTGTCTGGGGTGCGAACCCCTCGATGGCTTCGCCCTGTTCGTTACAGAGGGTGAATTCAGCACCCGCAAGCGGACCGTCGCCGTCGCCCGTCTTCACGAAGGTGATGGCGCCCACCTTACGGTCGTTGGAAAACGGCAGCGAATTGACGGACCCGGTAAGGGGATTTCCTTGTGCGTCGTAGAGCTGGATGCTGTCATCCTTGTTCAATTGGAAAGCGAATGAGCTGCTTCCCACTTCATAGTCAGAGGGCGCCCCTATCTCCTTGACCAAATAATGGGTGTTGTAGTTGATATGGGCGAACGACGTCTCTCCTGCCTCATTGGTGGGATCCGAGACGCGGACCAGGTTACCATAAGAGTCATACAGGCCAAACACTGCCCCGGCAAGAGGCGTCTGCGTGTAAGCGTCGCTTTTTGATAGGGCTATGCTTCCGGTCGAACCCCAGGCAGATCCGTCAATGGTCGAGAAGTGGACGTCTTGTCCGCCGCTGTTACCCTGCTCGGTATACCCAGACCCGCTCAGTGTGATGCTGTTGGAAAAGCTCGCCCCTTGGGCATAGGTTGCATCGACCATAGTCCGGAACACCAGAAGACAAGGCTGCCCGTCCCCCACACCTTCCGGCATGGTGAAGACGAACTCGCGCGTGGTTGCGTCATAGGAGACGTTGGCAGCATCCAAGGACAGACTCTCGCCCGTAACGGACAGCTCACCAGTCACGGCATCATAGGAGGGTGCGGGGCTCAAAGACCCATCTGCCTGCAATTCCTGATGATAGAGCTTGACCGAGGACGTGTCCAATTCCAAGCCTTCTTGCAACACATCGACAAGCGTGAGATCTTTCAGAGCGATCCCATTCTGGTTCACCTGGACGGCCCAGTCGATGTATGCCTTGCCGGATGCGTAATACCCCACCTTACCAACAAGCTCGTTATGAATGATCTGCACGCCTCGCGCCTTGGTCGAGGGATTCTCCTGACTGGAGACTTCAACGGTATTTGCGACAGTCTTGTCACCGTTTTCGCTGAAGTACTCATTGTAGGAAGCCCCCTGCTTATCAAGCTTCATCGTGAAGGAGATGACCTTCGTGCGCTCCGATGCGACATCACTCTTCAGATCGCCGAGGTTCACGATGAGAGTCTTGGTTTCGACGTCGTAGCCGTACGTGCCTATGTCGGGAGATGCTGCGGCAGTCTCGGCAAGCGGAGTGCCATCGACACTGATGGTTGTGGGGTCGAGAGAGAAATCATCCAGGCCCTCACCGCTCAGCACGTCGGTCACCACAACCCCCGTCAGGGGAATCTGGCTCTGGTTGACCGTGATGCTCCAGGTGAGCTCATGGGTCGTGTAATCGTAGGACGCCGACTTCTTGACGACGTTCGGATTCACCTTTTGCGACGCCTCGTCATTGGAAGACGGTATCGATCCCCCCGGTTCAAGCTTGACCATGTTCTTATACGTCGCGCTCGTGTTGCCCGCCCAGACGGACGGATTCGTTATCTCAGTCTGGAAGGTAATGGTGTAAGAGGACGAGATCGCCCCGAACCGGTAGGTCAGGACCGTTGACGTCGTGGCCGGATCATCAGGCAGCGTTCCCGCAAAGCTCTTCCCCTCCGTGAACGCATTGTTCGGGGCATCTTCCGTGATGGAAAACGTGTCGGGAAGATAGCGCTGGCCAGCGGGCACCGTATCGGTCACGACCGCGTCAGGCAGGCTGTTGGCGTTCGCGTTCACGACGATCTGCCAGGTGATGCGATGCGTGTTGAAGTCATAGCCCAAAGCCGTCTTCCTGATGACGGAATTGCCGGGACCGACTCCCGGCGTCACAGATGTCGTCCCTCCTTCAAGATATGCGTTGTCGGTCGAGGTCATGGTCGCGGCATTGGAGAACTCGCCCGCGTTGTGGTTCTGCTGCCAGTAATTTTCTGGAAGGTCAGTTGAGAACGTCAGGACCTGCGCAGCGTCTATGTCACCGGCATGGTAGACGAACAAGCCCGTGGCCTGATCGTAGGTGAAGGTGCGCGTGGCGCCCTCAGTCCCCTGAGAAACCGTCTCGCCGTCAAGCTTCACCGAACTGGTGTCCAAGATGAGCCCGCCCGTCAAGGTGTCTGACACCTTGACGCCATGAAGGGCCAGCCCCTCCTTGTTGAACTCGATCTGCCAGTCGATCTTGCCCGTTTCTTCATTGTATGTGCCGGTCTTCGCTATGTAGTCGGGCTCGGGCACCGAGGCGACGCCAGACACATTCTGGCTGATGCCATCATGGTCGAACGCTGCCTCGTTCGAAACGTTTTTGCCGAAATACTGGCTGGGGTCCGTCAGCTTGGTTTGATAGGTGACCGTCACGGCCTCTTCGAACGTGTCCGCGAACGTATAGGGCAGGGTCCCCGTCGTGGTTGGGTCATCGACGGCGGACACATAGCTGAACGTGCCCGATCCCTGACTGCCTTCTGCCGCTGAGCTATCGAACACAAGGCTGCCATTCGCTTTCGTCACCTTGAAGGATCCCGGGAGATAGGTCTGACTCGCATCCCCCTCTCCCGCAACCGCGCCAGGAGTGATGACGTCGACGAGCGTCGCATCCTTGACCGTCGTCTCATTCGAATTGAGCGTGACCGTCCAGGTGATCGTCCCCGTCGAAGCGTCATAGACGCCTGCCTTGGCGTTCGTCGCATCAGGCTGCTGGAAATGAACATCGACCGTCTTCACTTCCGTGCCTATGGTGAAAGGGATTTCTACCGTCTCCGTGTTGCCGATGTTGCCGGCATCGAACTGTGCCTGCACCTCAAAGGTGCCTCCTACGTCACGGAGCGAAGCGGCAGCATTCGTGAACGTCACCGTGCCTTGCCCGTCAGCAGTCAGGTCAAGATGGGCGAAGACCGTCCCGCTGGATGCATCACGCAGCTCATAGCCTGCCACGGCACCGCTGAGTTTGATCTGGTCGGGAACAATGAAGCTGTAGGTGTCGCCTTCGGCCACACTGACGTTGTCAGGAATTTCGAAGGAGTACACGATTTTCACATGAGCATCCTTGCTGACCTCCGTCGCATCAGGGCTTCCCAGAGTCTGCCCCGTGTCTACGTCGACGAGTTGCACGTCGGTGAAGAAGGGGAAAGAAGGATTGCTTGCGCTCTCGTCGGCATAGGCCACAGCCGAGTTGGTGATGGGGACCTGAAACAACAGGATGAAAGCCGCAAGGGCAGACACGATTTTCTTCAACATGATGGGCCCAATGAGCTGTGGTTTGCCGACATCACCTACGTGAAGACATACGAAGGGTGGCTTTACCTGGCGATCGTTTTCGATGTGTTCTCGAGGATGGTCGTTGGCTGATCTATGGGAAACAACATGGGAGCCGCACTCGTCGATGACGCGCTTGAGATGGCAGTCACCAGAAGAAAGCCCGGTAAAGGGGTCATCCATCATTCCGATCACGGCAGTCAATACAAATCATTATTGCTTGGGCGGACGATGAGACGGTATGGGATAGTGCCGTCCATGGGTGCGATAGCATCGCCTTGGGACAACGCAGTCACCGAAAGTCTGATGTCCACAATCAAGGTTGAATGCATCCACCGACAGACTTTCAAGACGAGAGACGATGCGAGGCTGGAGATATTCGACTACATAGAGGCCTTTTACAACAAGCTGAGAATCCATTCGGCGCTTGGTATCTTGAGCCCAGTGGAGCATGAGGCTATGATGCAACGAGAAGCGGTTCCCGCTTAAGGTAATGCGTCAACGAGAGCGGGGGAAGTCCAAGGCTTTTCTCGCTTTACGATGACAATACATACGGAACTATGGCAAAGCACGATTAAAGATCGAAAACCAGGATCGCTTTACGGCACTTTTGTTTCTAAGCAATGGTATTGGTATCAAAAGTGGATTGATGATATTGTCCGGCCGTACTGCCAAGAGCATTATGAAAACCGCTAGTACCGAAGAGTCAAAACTGAGGTATCAAAAATTGGCCCTCGGAGGGTGGAAGACCTCCGAGGGCTTTGTGCTGCCGCCCCGACTTTCGCCGGGGCGGCCACCTCGCCGCTAGCCGAGGTCTTTGCTGGCGGCGGAGAGTGCGTTGAGGTGGTAGCGGATAAGAGCCTTGCTATCGCCAAGGATGAGCATGGTCACTGCGTCGTGGCGGATGGCGCCTTCCGGAAAGTCCAGATGCTCTGCCAGGTAGGCGGCGGCGATGCGTTCGAACATCTTGCGATCCAGCGCTTCGGCTCCAAGGCCGTTGCCTTCGTTGGTGCGGATGGTGCAGCTGATGAAGGCTAGGTCGTCTTCGTCTTTGGCGATGAAGTCGATCTTGTCGTTGCCGTGAGCCCAACCGGTTTCCAGGATTTCCATCCCGCGACGCTCCAGAAAACGCTCGATGCCGCGCATTGCCTTCTCGTTGATGATTGCTTCCATGGTAATGACCTCCTGCTTGTTTTCGGCCCGCCCCTTTTGAGCGAACCTTGTGGCTCGGAAGCCATCGGGGTTCTGGGCCCGTGCAAGGAAAACAAGCAAAACGCGGAGCGCCTGAGTTTTTGGTACTTCACCATCAAACGCCACCAAAAAGTTTTTGCGACCCTTGCGCGAGTGTCCAGGTTCTCGATGAGTCTGCAGAGTTCAAGAGGACGCCAAGGAGGCAGGCCACGCAGGTGGTTCCATCGATGCAATCACGAGAAGACTTGCGGTACCGGACGCTTCAGTCGCGGTTCATGGATAGCCACCACCGGTTAGGCATACTGCTCACGGCGTTCGGCTTCTGCCAACATGGCACGCAGTTCATCAGCGGTGTACTTCGGCGCAGAAGGCTCAAACGATAGCTTTGGCTCAGGCGGACATAGTCGCAACCCATCCATATCGAACGCAGCCTCGATCTTGTCTACGGCAGACATCTTGGCTTCCGGGTCAACATCCGCATAAGTATTCAAAGTCATGCTCACGCTGGAATGACCAAGGTAGCTTGCTACCGTACGCACGTCGACGCCAGAGCCGATCATGAAAGTGGCGAACGTATGGCGCAAGTCGTGGAAGGTGCACTCGAAGCCGTTAATCTTGCAAAACGCGGTGTATTCCTTGCTTAGAAGATCGGGGCGGTAGGGTTTGGTGTCTTCACCAATGGTTCCGAGGATATAAGGGTCTCCGAATTTAATGCCCATCGCCTTACAGATGCCCTGCTTGTCACCACGTATAGCCACAAGAACGCGGCAGGTGAAAGCTGTGAGTGGGATGGTCCGCTGGCTACCCGCCGTCTTGGGCTCCTTCACGTAGTAGCTGCCGTTTTCGCGTCCAAGCGCATGGGTAACGCTGATGGTCTTTTTAACTTCATCAAAATCAGACCAACGGAGTGCGCATATTTCACCACGACGCATGCCGGTGGTAAGCGCCAGCTCGATTGCTAGTGAAAGCGGATTGTGTATTGAATACCGCGCGATGGAAAGCATGCGCGTACGATCTTCACGCGAAAGCGCATTGATCTTGGTCTTTACGCGCTTGGGCGGCTTACAGAAGTCGCAAGGGTTCTTGGTTATCAGATCTTGTGCCTGCGCAAACTTGAGCGCTTGCTTGAGTAAGCGGAACGCCTTCGAAACGGTTTTCGGAGCATAGCCGTCCGCAGACATATCAGCCATCCACCTGTTGACGGCAGGGATATTCAGCTCTCCAAGTTGTTCTGCCCCTATGTATTTAACAATCCACTTGTTCTCGGTTTTGTAGCCGCAGATAGTGGATTGCTCTACCGTTCCGCTCGCTGCTTTATAGGACAAGAAGGCATCCATGAACTGAGCGATGGTCAAATTACTTCCTATTGCACCACCTTGCTGTTCGAGTTCCATGATCAATTCATCACGCGCTCGTTCAGCTGCCCTTAAAGTTCTTGCCTCAACGGTATGAAACGTTCTTTCCGTTTTGCTGGTAAACGGATTCTTGTGCGTGAGCGTGACCTCCCACTTATCCGTATCGCCCCTTCTTCGTAATCCGCGACTGGTGAACTTCATCGCAACTCACTCCCAACTTATCCACTAATTTTCTACCCGACATTAAAACCGACATGCCGACCGACAATTAACCGACAAAGCAAAGTTGGAGCTACTGATTAACAAGACAAAATTGATTATTGTGAATAAGAAGATGCAGGTCAGAGCGTTGCTGCTGATTTAGATGAACCTGCTGAACCGCCTGATTATACGTACCCGTTCGCTCATAACCCGGAGGCCGTAGGTTCAAATCCTGCCCCCGCGACCAGTAACTTGCAGGTCGGAAGCTGAAAACGCTTCCGACCTTTTTTGCGTTCGGATCCATTTTCGACACAAATCTGGGCAAAATCCGGGCTAAACGATGAAATGCCTTGATCGGTGTTCATTGTCGCGGTAGTTGCAAAGCTTGCCACCATTGCAGCGCCACGCGATCCTTCGATGATTTCGCCGTCCGCGCCGCGGCATTGAGCGATACGCGCGTTTGGCGCTCGAGGCATCGGCACGTTTTTCTTTGAGCGAAATGAACGCCCCCTCACGCCCATCTGCCCTGCTTCGTTCGGCTCCATGCACGAGCGTTCGTTCGCTGTAATCGGTCGTTCGTTCGCGGCGGCTTGCGGACGGCAGAAGCGGTTCCCATACTGATTCGCAGACACCGGTCGCGACGCGCGGTCGGACGAGAAAGGGGTAATCATCATGGCGGCAACCGAGCAGGAGATGATGGAGCGCACCGCGCGTATCCAGACGATTGAGGAGTTGCGCGAGGCATGCGCTGAGTTCGGCGTGGAGATGTCTCCCGAAGACGAGCAAGCTTTCATGGCTGCAAAGGCAGAGTTGCGGGAATTGTCGGAGGGGGAGCTGGACGCCTCGGTCGGCGGATCGAGTTTTTTCGGCCCCGGATCGCCGTATATAAACCTGTTCGACACCTGCGACCAATGGGATGGCCGGGATTTCGATAATCGCATATGCGCCACGTGCCACAACAAGCAGATGCTCTATCCGTTTTTTGCCTGCCAGTTCAAGCCGAAAAACGCCTCATCGTAAGCGGGGAGGGAGAGGGTCGCCGAGGCGGCGTGCGCATGTAAAGGAAGAAAAGAGCGACATGAAGCGACTTTTGAGAGAAGATCTGGTTCTGCGGGGCTGGGAGAAACTGCCCTATGCCGTGGTCGAGCGGCCGCACAACGGCGTGCGCTTCGTCGACGCGCGCACGTTCGAGGCGCTTTCGCTGTGCGATGGGCAGATAGACCTATCGCTGCCCATCATCAGCGACGAGGTGCGCGCCTTCGTGGAGAAGCTGGAGGAGCAGGGTGCCGTGCGTCGGTGTGAACCGGGCGAGCGCCTCACGCCCGACCAGGAGTACCGCCGCTATCAGAACCGCTTCGTCCGAACCGCGCACTGGTCGATCACCGGCAAGTGCAACTACCGGTGCCGCCACTGCTACATGTCCGCGCCCGACGCGAAGCTGGGCGAGATCGACCACGACACCATGATGGACCTGGCGCGGCAGATCGCCGACTGCGGCATCCTGGAGGTGTCGCTGACCGGCGGCGAGCCGCTGGTGCGCCGCGATTTCATGGAGCTGGTGGACGCGCTTTTGTCCTACCGCATACGGATCGCGCAGATCTACACGAACGGCAAGCTGGTGGACGAGAAGCTGCTCGACCAGCTGGAGGAGCGCGAGATTCGTCCCGAGTTCAACATGAGCTACGACGGCACGCAGGGCTGGCACGACTGGATGCGCGGCGTCCCCGGCGCGGGCGACGCGGTGCTGGCGGCGTTCGACCTCTGCCACGAGCGGGGTTTTCCCACCGGAGCCGAGATGTGCCTGCACCAGGGCAACAAGCACCTGCTGCGGGAGAGCGTCAGCACGCTGGCGGCGCACCATTGCGAGAGCTTGAAGGTCAATCCCGTGGCGGACACCGACACGTGGGAGCGCCTGGGCGAGGACAGGTCGCTCACCTTGGAGGAGACCTTCGAGGTCTACCTGGACTACATCCCCTGCTTCTACGAGGACGGCGCGCCTCTGGGCCTGCATCTGGGCGGCTTCTTCATGGGGCGTCCGGGCAGCGGGGATTGGACCATCCCCAACATAGGGAAGCATCCGGAGGAGCGCGACCCCGCCGCGTGCGCGTCGCAGGTGACGTGCGGCCACGCGCGCCAGACGCTCTACCTGTCCCCGGAGGCGCGGATGCTGCCGTGCATGGCGCTGTCGTCCATGCCGATGCAGGAAAGGTACCCGCTGGCCACCGAGATCGGCTTGAGGCAGGGTCTGTCCGACTCGGAGTACCTCTCGCTCATCGATACGCGCGTGAGCGCGCTGTGGGAGCACAACCCCGAGTGCGCCCAGTGCGAGCACCGCGGCGCATGCGCTGGCGGGTGCCGCGCGAGCGCGCTGTTCACCGCCCCTGACGACATACTGTCGCCCGATCGCGCCCAGTGCCTCATCCTGAAAGGCGGCTACGCGCCCCGCATCCGCGAGGCGGTAGAAAAAGCCCAGGCGAGGATCGCCGAGAGAAAGGAGAACGAATGAAGCAGGACATGAAGGAATTCATGGCGAAGGTCAGCGAGGACGAGGGCCTGCGGGTCAAGCTGGAGGCCCTCGCTGGTCTGCCGGAAGACGAAGTCGCGGCGAGAATGGCCGCCATCGCGTGCGAGGCCGGTTTCGAGGTGGCGGTCGAGGATCTCGACCCCGCCGAAACGGAGCTCGACGAGAGCGAGCTTGCTGCCGTGTCCGGCGGCTCCGTAATCGTGTCCCCACTCTTCAAGTGCAATTACCAACAAGATAACACGCTTTGCTGCGCCTCCTGCGCGTATAGCCGTTTTTCGTACCCAAATCTCTACTGCTTTTTAGATAAAAACGAAGGCGGGCCGAAGCCTGCCGAAGTCATGCCTTTGCAGTCCAACGGAAACCTTCAATAGAGAGGAGCGCGCATGAACGAGCAATTGAAAGGCTTTTTGAAGAAGGCGAGCGAGGACGGGCCGCTCAAAGAGGAACTCGGCGCCCTCGCCGGCCTGCCCGAAGAGGAGCGTGCCGAGCGCGCGGCAGCCATCGCCCGGGAAGCCGGCTTCGATGTGTCGGTCGAGGACTTCGCTCCTGTCGAAACGGAGCTTGACGACGACGAGCTCAACGTCGTGGCAGGAGGAAGTTACGCCTGTTGCTGTAGGCAAACCGGTACGGGCCTGATGGATGATCGCCCTGTGCTGTGCGATTGCCCAAGAGAGGGGACAGGAGCCTGGACCGACGGAAGCGGGTTCGTCAACGTTGATAGAGTCTGCCACTCGATGGGCGACGTTGGCTAGGCCTTCCCCGTGTGGTCTTGCTGGAAGATGGCGAAAGGAAGGCGCGCGAACAAGCAGGTGAAAGCGTTCTTGGCGAAGGGCAGGGTCGAAGCGAGCGGTTTTCTCTGTCGGCTCAGCCCTTCGCATTTCCCCGCCGTATTCAGCAGCGCGTTGCATGTGAGCCCTGCCGCCACATCGCAGTGCTTGGCGGAGATGGAGGGTTCTGAACGATTTTCAGTCGTCTTTTCCAAGCTTAGATGCTGAATTCCGCGAACGGAAGATCCCCTCCCCTAGCCGTCCCAATCCCAAGGGGACGATGTTCTTACGCAATCGAAAGAGTGCGGGCCGGTGTCCAAGAAGAAGCGGCAATGAATGCAATAGTGCCTTTCGTCATACTCGTGTCCGGGGTTGGGAACCCATAATCCGCATCCGAAATGGTAGCGATTGGGGTTTATTATGCGGTCAAGAGGGATCCCTGGCCCTCCTCCGGTTGCATCTAATTCCTGATCGGCGAGCTTTTCCGCAGCTTCTTCTGCCGTTGTGCTGGTTTCTTTGCCAGTTGCCATGGCGGGCCTTCTTTCTCTTTCTGAACCGCCTGCTTGAAAGCAGCTTGCGACGCCTAGCATACGAAGCGACGGCGTCCGTCCGCAACTCCTTGCGAACGAAAGACCGCTCGCGCGCAACGAAAACCCTTGTTGCTAGCCGAATAGCTCTTTCTTCACCTGGGATAGGCGTTTGGTGGGAATCTCGATGACAAGCCCGTTGTCCATCACCAGATCGCGTTTCTCCAGGCTCGCGACATGGCGCGGACTGATAGCGAAGCTACGATGCACGTACATCATGTCCAATCCAAGTTGCTCCAGCACGTTTCCCATGCAGCCGTGCACCGTTACGTCCGTCTTCTCGCAATGAAGCACGGTGCGCTGCTTTCGCGCCTCCACGCACACGATCTCATCGGGCTTGATGCGCCATGAAGTGCCGTCTACGTCGCGCACGGTAACGGCCTCGTCTTGGCGTTGGCGCATCAGGACGGCTTTGAGGTACAGGTATGCCTGCTTGCTCACGCTCACGGAAAGCGGCTCGCTATCTGGTGCAGGAGGCAGCGGATGCGATACATGGCAATAGCAGATTTTCAGGGAGTCGTCGTTTTCGTCGCGCTTCCACACGAACGTGAAGCGCTGTTCCTGTGCGGCAAGTCGGCCGGATGCCGGGTCGCCGAAAACCAGGTAGCTCCCTGCCACGATGCACAGGGTCTCCTGGGCGGCAACGGGCAGGTACTGCTCGCACATAAGAACCACGCGGGGTCGTTCGATTGCGATCTGCTCCATCTGCCGGCGAAACGAATCGCTTGATGAGTCGGGCTGGTCGTCCTGTGCCCCCATCCATGCGAAATCATCGGAAAGGCGGGCGGCGCACCAGCTTGTCCCGCCGTTCCAGTACCGATGGACGAACTCGCGCGTCAGCGAAATCGTCTCGTCCATCAGGGGATGAGAAGCAGGACCGTCCACGGGAGCCTCGCCCCGAACATGCCTGCTGCTCTCGCTAATCACGGTATGTTCTCCTGGAGACATGCGCCGAACGGCGCGAGAACGAAGTATGCAACACGGCCTTCTTCACTGGCAACCTTTCAGAAATGCAGAAAAGGATGAAGGCGACGAGCGCCTTCCCCGCAGTATAGAAGAAAGCCGCAGACGGCTCGTCGATGCCAAACGAGGTCGAAACGAACGCCCCTTCAAACGAAACGAGCGTTCCCTTTGCCTACCGCTGCGCACTGCGCAACAGGCTTTTCGTGCGGTTGAATAGGTCGTTCGTTCGCGACGCCTTGCGTGCGAAGGCCGGCGATTCCTACACTTATCGGCAGGCATCGTCCAAGAAGGACGGACGGAACAGGAAGGGGGAGCTGCTATGGCGGCTACCGAGCAAGAGATGATGGAGCGCGCCGCGCGCATCCAGACGATTGAGGAGCTTCGCGAGGTCAGCGCCGAGCTCGGCCTTGAGTTGAGTCCCGAAAAAGAGGCAGCTTTCATGGCGGTGAGAACCGCGGAAGGCGAGCTCACCGAGCAACAGCTGGATGCGACCGTCGGCGGGGCCTATCATGTCGTGTCCCCGTCTGACGTGTGCGACTTCCAGGCATCGGAGACGAAGTGTTGCGCCACCTGCAAGTACGGTCAGTTCGATTGGCCGAATTACTATTGCGTGGTAACGCTGTAAAACCAGCAAACCGAAGAAACGGAGAGGATTGCGCATGAACGAGCAATTGAAAGACTTTCTGAAGAAGGCGAGCGAGGACGAGTCGATCAAAGACGAGCTGAAAGCGCTTGAAGGCCTGTCTGCCGAAGAGAATGCAGAACAGGCGGCTGCAATCGCACGGAAAGCCGGCTTCGACTTGTCGGCCGAGGACTTCGCCCCTTCATCGGCGGAACTCGATGAAGACGAGCTGGGCGCCGTCGCCGGAGGCGAAGCCTGCTGCTGCCAGTACACCGGTTTGGGCTTGGTTAACGACCGCGGGGCGGTGTGCGAATGCCCGACCACGGGAACGGGAATTCGGAGGGATACCGGCGAGGTCTGCGAGATCACTTCCATCTGCCGCTTTATGGGGGAGGTCGGCTAGGCGCGGACGCGACTGCGGCTGCATTAGCTTGGGCGGGGGTTCTTGAAGAACCGCCGCCCGTCGCCGCTTGCGAAACCCGTAAGCGGCGATGGGCGGCACGGGCGCGTGATCTGGGCGTTGAGGAGATGGTCGGTATTGATCCGATGAAAATGCGCGGTTTTAAGCGCTCCTCTCGAACGAGCAACCGTCCTTGGTCGTTCGTTCGTTGAAAGTGGTCGTTCGTTCGTGGGGCGTTGTCAGTCGCGTGTTCGTACCCCATCGTTGTCGGTTGACGAAAAAGAGCGTCGCCCGCGCTTCATCCGTTCACGATGCGCAGCGATGCCCGAAAAAGGGGAACCGTTTCTTTTGACCGCGCGAGCAAGGAGCGACGATGGTCGAACCCGATGCGAAGAGCCCTCGTTCCGACCGTGACGAGGCTGCGATGGATGCCGCCCGCCATGCGGCGGGGGGCATGTCGTTTGACGACTTCAAGAGCCTTATAGAGCAGGAAGGCCTGTGGGTGAACGACGCAGCGGCGCAGAGCGCCTGGGGGGCGCTGGGCGAAGGCGAGCTTGCGCTTGACGAACTGGATGAAGTTGCGGCCGGCTGCGAAGGAGTCGAGCTTCCCATCGTTCTGCCCGGCTTCGACGGTTTGACCGAAACGGGAGGTTCACGATGAGCGCACGCGACGGAAAAGACAAGGCGGCTTCGCCCTTTCGCCAGGAAAGCCTGGATCGGGCAAAGTCGCCCGAGCAGCTCGACGACTACATCCGCGTGTCGAATCCCGGGGTGTGGATGGTGCTGGGCGCCGTGCTTCTGTTGTTGCTGGCCGGCTTCATATGGGCGTGCTGCGGGCGCTTGGTCGACACGATGCCTACTGCGTTGGTGGTGCAAGGCGGCCACGCGACCTGCTACGTCGCCGAGGACGAGGTAGGTCAGGTGGCCGTCGGCGACACGGTGAGCGCCGACAGCGCCAAAGGCGCCGTAGCGTCCGTGGGAACCACGCCCCTCTCTCCCGACGCACTGGCCGCGCAGCTGGACGAGTACGCAGCGCACAAGGTGAACGCAACGAGCTGGATGTTTCCCGTCGACGTGACCATAGACCTGCCCGACGGCGTGTACGATGCCCATGTGGCCACAAGCGAGTTCGCTCCCATCAGCCTGATTCTGGGGGGCGCATCGTGATGCTGCCGGGTAAGGGAGCGCGCCGCGCTCGCACTGCAGGCAAGCCTGGCCAGATGGCGGGCAAGGTTCCCGTTATCATGCAGATGGAAGCGCTCGAATGCGGGGCGGCCTGCCTGGCCATGATAGCGGCTTATTACGGTAAATGGGTGCCGCTCGAGCAGGTGCGCGCGGACTGCGGCGTATCACGCGACGGATCCAAGGCTTCCAACGTGGTGCGCGCGGCTCGCGCCTACGGATTCGAGGCCTCGGGTTTCCGTATGCAGCCCGAGGCGCTGCGCTCGCAGGGCGTGTTCCCTTGCATCGTCCACTGGAACTTCAGCCACTTCGTGGTGTGCCGCGGTTTCAAGGGAGGCAAGGTGCATCTGAACGATCCGGCACGCGGCGAGGTGACCGTGACGGAGGAGGAGTTCGATGCCGCCTTCACGGGCGTCATGCTGCGCTTCGTGCCGGGTCCCGACTTCCAGCCCAGCGGCAAGCCCCGGTCGGTATGGGAGTTCGTTGGCCCGCGCCTACAGGGCTCGCGCGCCGCGCTCGCGTTCGTGGCCATCACGGCGGCGGTGACGGCCGTCGTCGGCATCATCAATCCGGCGCTCTCCCAAGTGTTCATGGATCGGCTGCTGGGTGGGAAGAACCCGGAATGGCTGTACCCCTTCATTGCCTTGCTGATAGCCGTGGGAGCGGTGCGCATCGTGGTCGAGGTGCTGAACGCCATGTACCTGCTACGTCTCGAGGGCAAGATGGCGGTAGTGTCCAACTCGTCGTTCATGTGGAAGGTTCTGCACCTGCCCATGGAGTTCTTCTCGCAGCGCATGGCCGGCGACCTATCGGCTCCCCCGGCCCCCACACCAACCACCCCCGGCCCTCCGCG
>OBXM01001143.1_pt1 | contig 18122 bp, 16 predicted proteins | sample 1538141 | NCBI WGS metagenome assembly OBXM01 (sample SAMEA2580153, study PRJEB22360) | human gut metagenome | biome: human gut; feature: human-associated habitat; material: faeces | place: Denmark | collected 2008/2010 | reverse complement strand
TTTTGCTGCCAATTGCTCATCAATGTGAGATTCGCCGCCAAGCCATATTCCCGTATGAGCCAAGACAACTGAAAAGGCAAAAACAGAACCTCTCCTTGTTGATATTTTGATAAGAGCATTAACGGGATATCTGTCTTAGGGGATAGAATAGATGCTCTTTCCGGCGGTGCGCCCACTGCATCCAACGGCGCAAAGGGGGGCACAAGAGTTGCCGGCACCTCTGAATCGGCCTTTGGCATGACATAAGCCACTTGTCCGCGATGCGGGAGTAGTAGTTCTTTCGATAAATCTGCAAAAATCTCATTTTCTTTTTGACTTATCCTCAAATAAGAAGAAACCATCTTCTCACTTGTCTGCCATACATCTCGAACTCCTAAAAGAGGAAAAAGAGGATTCAATTCTTCTTTTTTGGTGCCTTCTTGAATTAAGCGCCCGCCCTCTTTTACATAGTGAATGAGTTTGTCTTTCACCTGTTCAATTGAAAAATTCTCGGGAATAACAACACAAGAATACTTTCGCAGCTTTTCCTCAGTGATTTGCTGAATTTTTGCGACATCAAATTGCCTTTGGGTTGCTGTAAGGCCTTCAAACCAACCTCTACTGCTTTCTTTTCCATTCCACAACAGCAATACATCTGCCGCTGAATCAACCCGTTCCATTTCTGATTCACAAATTTTTGCCATCTGATTTATTTTCTGCACACAGGATAAAATACTTTTATCGGTAATTGTTTCTCCAAAACCGGTAATAGAGTGCCAAATATTCCCCCCATTGGCGGGAATTTGCGCCATCCAAAAAAGATATTCCGCTTTCGGTAGGCCCGTATGCCGCCAATCCATACCCGGACAGGAATGGATAATCCCAAATGGCGGATTTGCTTCTTGAGAATTTTCTTTTATAGAAAGTCCTACTTTCATGGTCATGGCAGGTTTCCATGAATCCGGCAGATTTTTTTGCCCCGCTGAAAGAATGTTTTGAGATTCGGTGCAGAGCAAATCGGAAAAAGCAAGCTGTTCTTTTATATCTTCCTTTCCTGTAGGATTATAATAAAGCACTAGAGGAATATTTTTATTCTTTTCTTTTATAGCCCGATAAATTTTTTCCGTACATATACGTATTGATTTCGACGGCCAACCTGATTCCAATAGAGAAAAATCATGCGGCAAAGGGCATCCATATTCTTCCTGATATTTGTCCTGACAGATTTGACACTGGCAAAATTCATAATGCGGTGCGTTCAAAAAAACACCGTCAATATCATAATTCGACAGCACCTCCCGTATCACCGGCACCGCAAATTCTTCGCCTCGATATCCTCCATGCAGACAGGTGCTGTAAAGCAGGCTCCATTTGGCGGTGCAACAAAGGGATTTTCGTAAAAACGAGAATTTTTGAGTGACACCTTCAAAGAGTGCGGCAAGAAGAACACCCACGCAAGAGTAGAAAATGCTCCTGTGTGGGTGTTTTCGTTTTACCACCTTCTTTCCGTCATCGGCAGATTGCCATTATTTCTGTGTTGCACGGAAAGCAGACTCAACAGCCTCGCTCATATCAAAATACATAACACGCTGCTCGGCATTGTAGAAACCAGTGACCTTGTAGCGTTTTTTGTTATCGTAATCCTTAATGAGCTGGGCAACGGTGTCGTGGATATTCTTGTTACCGCAACTGAGCGTCGTGGTCTGTTCTCCCTTCGCCTTGGAGAAAGCGGTAGCCTTTGCCTCGTTGCTCTTGCAAGGACGGATAGCAAACACACGCTGTGCTGCATCCATGCAATACTGCACATTCTGCGGATAGCCCAAGTCCTCAAGGACACGCTTGGAGAAGGTAATGCCGTTCTGGTTGATGTAAATGTCCGGGGCAGCGTTAGTGGTAGTGTCGATAACCTCAAGGTTGATGTTAGAAAAATTGATAGCCATAATTATTCGTTCCTTTCTACATCCGGCTCTTCAAGGCCGGTGATTCCATTGATTATTTTGATTACTTCATTTCGCTCTTCCTTAGTCCAGTTGCTGTCTAACAGGAAAAATCCACGCAAAGCACCATTTTTCACTCTTGCCAGTACAAACTTTTTCTTCATATTGGCAACAGTCTTTTTCTGCTTGCCGGAGCGCACCTGTGATAATAAGGTCTGCACCTGCGCCCACTTATCACGAGGAATAATTGCCGGATGGTCATTTTCCCAATGCCACTGTGTAAGGACATCACGATTAGCCACAGATTTGTGACTCAAATAGTCCTTGGTATAAGTTTTTTGGTAAAGCACATCGCCACAGTATTTCTCATTTTTGAGAATATTGCGGATAGTACGATGCGGCCAACTGCTCATACCTTTTGGAGAGCGTATGCCTTGTTTCGTCAATGCTTCTGCAATGTCTTGACAAGACGCACCCTCCAAAAAACTATCGTAAATATAACGCACGATTTCAGCCTCGGCAGGCTCGATTTTTACCCGTCCTGTATAATCACGATAGTAGCCGAGGGTATTATGTACGGAAAACTTGTACAGACCCTCTTGCATCCTATAGCGGATGCCTTCTTTGATTGCGAGGCTTTTCTGCTGACTTTCCAGTTCGGCAAGTGCCGACAGAATGGAAATCATCAGCTTATTACCTCCGTTGCTTGTGTTGATACCTTCCTGTTCAAATATGACAGCCACAGGATTGGAAAGACTATTTAATTCCTGTAGCGTGGTAAGGATATCAACGATGTTGCGTCCAAAACGGCTGATGCTCTTTACAAGGATCAGGTCGATTTTGCCAGCCTTTGCATCCTCAATCATCTCCGTAAAGCCTTTACGTTTTTCCTTGGAAGTGCCAGATATTCCTTCGTCCGTATAGATTTTTACCATCTCATACTGTGGATTATCCTCGATGAGTTTCTTAAAGTGCTGCACCTGCATTTCAAAACTACCTGCCTGTGCATCTTCCTGTGTACTGACACGGCAGTATGCGGCAGTTCGTATTTTGTCTGCTGTTTCTTGGCAAGCGTACTCCTTGCGCTCCGGCTTGATGACCGTTACCTTGCGTTCGCCACGGCGATTTTTGTCGATGGTTTCACGAATGAGCGTAATTTCAGCCTCTTTGTTACTGGATTTTGCTTTCTGATGGCGAGCCTGTTCAATGCGTTCGGCATCCAGTTTTTTTGCCATCAGTTACATTGCCAGCCCGGTGGCTTACGCACTGCTTCGATAGTCTGCATAGCTGACCCTCCTTCCATAAAAATTTGTGTGCATCGGTATCACCTCCGTTTCGATGGGATATTTATGACAAACGGCAAAAGCCGTAAGCATACGGACAAAAATAAAAACCACACTGAGATTGGTTTCCCAGTGTGGTTCTATGACAGTGTATTCTTTTATAGTTCGTGGAATTGTTTTGCTAATTGTAGGAACGATGAGTTTGGCATAATTTTCTGTGATGGAATAAAGAGATACTGCCATTCCTTATATCCATTAGCCTTTCCCCAACGAGAGGCAACTTCGCAATACTGGATACCACGCTTTTTCTTTGCGATAACATCCGGGTCTTTCAGTTTATCCTCGCCCTTAACCTCTACGAGATAAATCACGCCATCAGTTTCTACAACGAAGTCAGGCTCATAATGGCTACCACGATTGTATGTGATATTGAACTCCCTTGGTGCAGGACGCAGCCAATTCTGTACATCACCATCATTCTCCAACACTCGTGCAAGCACCAGTTCCGGCATACTATCAAACTTAGCGGTACTGAACACACCACGCTTAATGCCATCAAACAGCACCGATTGAATTTTCTCCGCATAAGCAGCATACAGGTTTACACGCTCGGAGAAAGTATACGATTGTTGCAAATTATAGTTACGAGTTCCGACCACTTCCTCCTGCAAAAAGCCATTTTCACAGTAGAAATGCTGTAGCATCTGTGAATATATCTTATTGCCGATATCACGCTTATACATCATTACGATGTTCTGCATACCATTTTGACCATACTGATTTTCATAATGGTCACACACCTGTGTTATCAGCTTGAACAGCAGTGCAGAGCATTTTTCGTAGTCAATTTCAGCCTTTTTGCGCAACTGCTCCAAGATAACCTTTTTAGGATTGTAGCCTTCAAAATCGATAGCCTCGCCCTTGATGCGCTGCCTGTCATACATATCCTCAAGATTTTGCACGAGCAATTCATTCTGGATAGGCACATGATTAAACCCGGAGAGGTCTAAATCGAAGTCCACGAATACATATTCTTCAACGCCATTGTCGGTTACCTTGATACGAGGGATAGGGATAAATTTGCTTTCAGCGGCACGATGCACTTCTTCCGTTTTATACTTCATCCATTCAGTAAACGGATTTTCATTGTTATGAAATACATCAGCCAAGTCCTTATCCTCGGTAACCTTCTGCTTAACAGTTTCCACAATCTGCTGAGCCTGTTCAGCGGTAACGGTATGACCGGGACTTTTCTGAATATGCTGTGTTACCTCTGTGGTAATAAGCTCCGTTGCCGTTTTGATAAGCGTATCAGTGGCATCGGTACGCTCTACATTGGTGTGGGTATATGCATCATGGAGATTTTGGTCATCGTCCGTTTCGATTTCAAGCTGTGTATATGTTACCTGCTCCGGTTCGATTTCTTCCACTTTAATAACATTTCCGGCTTTGAAGATAGAATCGCCTTTCTGTGCCTCTTGCAGAATATCGTTAAATTTATCGTGTGCAGTCAGCATAACAGCGTCTACATCTTTATCCCCGGTACGCTCTCCATACGGCAGACGCAGACCACGGCCTACCATCTGTTCACGCAGAATTTTGGATGCAGCAGTACGCAGAGGAACGATAGTATAGAGGTTATTTACATCCCAGCCTTCTTTGAGCATATTGACGTGAATAACGATTTCTACCGGATTATCGGCACTTTCCACATCAAGCAACAAGCGTGTGTTCGCTTCGGTTTCAGAGCCTTTCTGCTTGGAATGAACGATAATGGTCTTATTGCGATATGCGCCGCCGTGGAATTCATCGGATTTCACAAAGGTTTCTACCCATGCTGCGTGGTCGGTGTCCTTGCACACCACCAACATAAACGGCTTGACCACAGGCTTGCCGTGATTGGCAGCATAGACCTCCAACTTACGCTTTGTGCTTTCGTGACAAGTAATACCGTCCAAGAGCATCATTTTATCAATCTGTTCATCGCCAAAGTTATAAAAATCGATATCGGAACGAGTAACAGCAAACGGAGTACGGGTATAGCCATCCTCGATAGCCTTTGACAGTGGGTATTCATATACAACATTCTTGAACGGCACCTGCTTTGCCCCCTTGGTAACAAGAGGAGTAGCAGTCAGTTCCAGTCCAAGCAACGGATTCAGTTCATTCAATGCCTGTGCGCCTTTTTCAGCACGATAATGGTGGGACTCATCCATAATAAGCACCAAGTCCGGCAGATTGGAAAGATACTGATAGAAGGAGTCTCCGATTAACTCGTTGACCTTCTTCATGTCAGCGCCTTCTTTGTTGAACTTATCGATGTTATACACGAAAATATGGATATCCGATTCAAACAAGGACAGCGTTTTTTCTTTATAATCATCATCTGTGATTATCTGCGGAGGGGTACTGAAACAGCCAAGACCCTTAAACACATACTTGGCACTGTTAAAATCACTGAGGTCTTTCTTCAGCTTATCGTAAATAGTTGTGTTCGGCGCAACGACAAAAAAGTTGCGGATATTATGCTGAGTATAAAGGTAGGCAATAAAGGCACCCATCAAACGAGTTTTGCCGACACCTGTTGCTAGTGCAAAGGTAAGGGACATAAATTCACGCTCAAAATCAGAGCAGATCGGGTACATTGCGTGAACACTGCCGAGAGCAGCCTTCAAATTCATACCTTTGCGGAGATTGACGGATGTAACAATCTCTTCAAGGATTTTCAGCGATGCTTTCTGTGGCTTACGCAGAGACATGACACCGCTGATATAATCTGTAGTATATTGAGGAAAATAATTATTCATCGCAATCCTCCTCATCGTCATATACCGGCGGACGCACGATATTCAAGTTGTAGTCAGCCTTTCCAAATTCACAGTGGCTGAGAAGCATCTGCGGTATTTTCTTAATCGTAATATTGGGATATGCCTTTTCCAAACCACCATCAAAGGAACGGCAGGCAATTACCAGATATTCGCCGTCTTCCATTGTGTCCTTAATTGAATCCATATAGGCGCTGTTCAAATGGCGGGTAGTAACAAACAAGTAGCTGTTTTCGTTACCGACAGACTGTTTCCAGAATAGGTTATCGCTTGGCTGATAGGTAAAACCTTCATGCAGAGCCACAGCAGACGCAAGCATATCTGCATCGTATTCGTTATTGATTACATATTCTCCGAAAGGGTCTTCGTTGATAAGGGTAGGCGCAAGTTCATAAAAACGATAACCACCGCCACCTTGCCAATCGATGGCTTTAGAAATACCACTATTATCTGTTCCGTCAATAACAGTGTCTAATCTCGGTTTGCAAAGTGTATATGCGTGGTCACCCATTTCTACACCAATGTAGCGTCTATTTGTTTTGTGTGCCACGGCAGCAGTTGTACCAGAGCCAAGAAAGCTGTCCAGAACGATATCTCCCGGCTGTGTACACATTTCAATAATCTGCTGAATGAGTTTTTCCGGCTTTTTAGACTGCGGGAAATCAACCGACCCTTCTTTTGCAACATTCTTCATCCAAGCATTCATATCCCAGTATGTACCCTGCAAGTCTTTTTTATATAATTCGCCATCAATCACTTCTGAAGTATCTCGTAACCACACAAAAAGACGGCACTTGTCACCCTTGTAAAATTGTTCATAAAGGTTTCCTCTATTTTTACCTGTGCGAGGAACATACTCGATAGACAGCAAATCGTCCTCAATACCCATTTCCTGTCTGTAATCAATAATTCTTGTTCTTATAGATGTTTGGGCATTAGTTGTTTGGAAAATATTAACACCATATTTCTTGTATGCTTCTTTTTCGGTAATTCCATCACGTTTTGCAATCTGCTTTATAGAAAGCATAACGGGATTGTTTCTTCTATAAACCTTTATTTCATTGCCGTCGCCATCAACAGTAGAGCCTATATATTCCTTTTCTCCCGGTTCGACCAGTACTGTAGTATATTTCCAACTTTTACCTTCTTCGATGTATTGTTGAATCAATTCAGACATTTCTGTGTACGAATAAGGACCGTTAAATAATGGCATTAAATCGTACTTCTTGGCATAAATCAAAATGTATTCACAATTTTTCTTAAGCTTTTTGTCCTCTCCGCCACCAGATGCACCTGCAATATTTTTCATGTTGACAGAAACCATATTAACAAAATTAGAACGGCCAAAAATTTCATCACAGAGAACTTTGAGATATGCCTGCTCCTCGTCACTAATTTGTATAAAGATAACGCCTTCTTCACAGAGTAATGTGCGTAATATCTCCAAGCGAGGACGCATTCTGTTGAGCCAAAGGGAGTGTTCAATCAAATCGTCATAATGCTCATTCATTGCGCCAATGTTATATGGTGGGTCTATGTATATACATTTCACCTGACCCGCATACTGGGTCTCTAAAGCCTTCAGCGCCAACAGGTTATCTCCGTGAATGAGCATATTGCCTGTGTCGGCATCCTTTTCTACATTAGATAGAGCAGGATTTTCAATAAGCAAACGAGGCTCCACACGGATAGGCTCGTCCTTGCCGTACCATGTAAGTTCCAATTTATTAGCCATGATATTCCACCTCCATCACTGTGATTGCAGAGGAGGAACACTGGAAATGTTCTCTCAAACGTGCCATCTTGAGTTTGGCTACCTTATTATATGTAAGCATAGGTTATTCCTCCTTGCCGTCATCCGGCACAAATTCTATAATCTCATCCATTTTACAATTCAGAACACGGCAGATTTTTTCCACTGTTTCTAAAGAGATGTATGTATCGTTTCGCAGACGGGTGGAAATGTTTGCACTGTAGCCAGCCTGCTTTTGCAGGTCAGCAATGGTCATATCTTTATCAATCAGCATATGCAGTAACTTTTTATAACTAACAGCCATATTGCGACCTCCTTCTATATCATACTATTTATTATATCACGAAAAAGTGAAATTTTCAATCAGTTGACCAAAGAAAATTTGTAACATTTATATGACCGATACCGCTTGCTATTTCTGCCCACAAGAGCGAATATGTACACTACCAAAATTTAAGGAGGCAGATTATGAGCAGAGATTGGACACAGGAAGAATTGCAAAGGGCAAGTGCGGCGATGAAGGCTGCCGGGCATATGGGGTATGAGGAATTTTGCGAGGCATTGGAAAAAGATGCCCTTACCGCCTTTTGCAAGGACGCAAATAGTAACCTTATTCAAATAGAAAATTTTCTCGGCAGTAAGGATGCCTTTCGTGAGGTCTTGGAACGGGACTTCGCCCACCTAAAGATAATCACAGTGTTGTCGCAAGAGGATATTGATTCCATACGAGATATCCTAAAATAAAGACGCATCCGCATCAAGTCGGAGTACCAATGGTACTTCGGCTTATTTTTTTGCACTTTTTTCGTTCAAAATCCAAATTCCTCTCCAGTGGTAAATCAGATGAGAATTTTTTCAGAAACCTTCGTCAAAACGGCTCCGCCATCTCCAAAGGATAGTGAGGGAAAGAAATTTATAAGATTTTTTCGGAATTGCCCGGAATCCGCATTGTGAAATTCCCTTAGGAAGTTAGAAAGGAAAAGTTCAAAGTCCTTCGTCAAAACGCACTCCTCATCTCCAAAGGGGAGTAAGGAAAAGAAATTTTTTCTTTCCGAGGGGGTTCGATTCCTACGAATATTTCGCTTATAGGCAGAGGGAAGAAAACTCTCACGATACTGCATCTAATGGCCATTTAGATAAATACACAAAAACCAAGGAGGTACAAGACTATGAACAATACACCCAACTCTGTAAGGAAGGAGGCACAGCGACAGTATGACAGGATACCGGAAATTCTGCGTAAGAATGCTCCATTCTGCCTGTGGCGATATGAGGTCAGAAATGGTCGAGCAAACAAAGTTCCCTACAGGATAACAGGCATTAGAGCCAATCCTACGGATATACGCACATTTTCCACCTTTGAGAAAGTGATGGCCGTAGCCGACCGATATGACGGGATCGGGACTGTTCCCAATAAATATCTCAGCGCCATCGACATCGATGACTGCGTGATAGACGGCAAGCTGTCCGATATGGCACAGGATATCGTGGATACCATGAAAACCTATACGGAGTTCAGTCCCTCCGGCACAGGGCTACGCATCCTCTTTACCGCCAAGGACAGCGGATACGATAAAGACCGCTATTACATCAATAACAGAAAAATCGGTCTGGAAGTCTATATGGCTGATTTCTCCGAGCAGTTTATCTCGCTGACAGGAAATGTCCTCTGTGGGGATAACATTGAGGAACGCCCTAAAGAAGTCATTGCCGTACTGGACAAATATATGGTGCGTCCGTCAACTGCGAAATCTCATGTGGAGGCTCCCGGCAGCTACCTTACGGATGAAAGCGTTATCGGAAAAGCCAAGGTTTCCAAGCAGGGCGAAAAGTTCACTGCTCTGTGGGTAGGCAGCACAGACGGATATATCAGTCACAGTGAGGCAGACCTTGCCCTTTGTACCATGCTTGCATTCTGGTGCGGCGGCGATACCGAGCAGATGGACAGGCTGTTCCGCAGTTCTGGTCTGTACCGAGATAAGTGGGAACGAGAGGATTACCGAAACAACACCTTGGAAAAGGCTGTGGCTGCAACAACAGAGTTTTATGCCCCTGTGTCCATATCCGCCGCCGATGACTTCAACGACCTCGCTCAGACGCTCCTTGCTCTTGACCCTGCACAGAACAGCAGATACAAGGGCGGCGATATCGGTTTCGGCAGACTGTACGCAGATGTGTATAAGGACATCGCCCGTTATGTGCCGGAGCGTAAGAAATGGTACATCTTCAACGGACAACGCTGGGTCGCCGATGCAGGGTCGCTCATGGCAATGGAACTGTGTAAGGATTTAGCGGATGCGCTGATTGTATATGCACTGAGCATTAAGGACGAAGGTGTCCGTGGTGTGTTTTTAGACCAGTGCCGCAAATGGCAACAACGCCGTTTCCGTGATATTTACCTCAAGGATGCACAGAGCGTGTATCCCATTCCGATGGCAGCATTCGACAGTGACCGTTATCTACTCAACTGCAACAACGGGACATTGGATTTGAGGTCAAAGACCTTTTATCCCCACAATCCCGATGACCTGCTTACCAAGATATGCGCCGTGGACTATATCCCGTCAGCACATTCGGAGCGTTTCGATGCTTTTATTGATGAAATCATGAGCCATGACAAGGAAAAGGCTCGTTTCCTGCAAAAGTCCCTCGGCTACGGCATCAGCGGAGATACCCGCTATGAATGTCTGTTTCTGCTCTACGGAGAACTGACCCGAAACGGCAAAGGAACGCTGATGGAAAGCTGCCTTACTGCTGTGGGCGATTATGGCAGAACGGTGCGCCCGGAAACCATCGCACAAAAGCAGAATGCCAACAGTCAGGCTCCTTCCGAGGACTTGGCAAGACTGGCAGGTATCCGCTTTACCAATATCTCCGAGCCTTCCCGTGGCTTGGTGCTGAATGCGGCGCAGGTTAAGAGCATGACTGGTAACGACAGCATTAACGCTCGTTACCTCCATGAGAACTCCTTCGATTTTAAGCCTCAATTTAAGTTGTATATCAATACCAACTACCTGCCCGTCATCAGTGATATGACCCTGTTTTCCAGTGGGCGTGTGGTCATCATTCCCTTTGACCGCCATTTCGAGGAATGGGAACAGGATAAGGGATTGAAAGAAGAATTCTCCAAGCCGGAGGTACAAAGCGCCATTCTCAACTGGCTCGTTGAGGGATATTACCTGTTGCAGGTAGAGGGCTTATCACAGCCGAGAGCCGTAACCGAGGCTATCCGTGCCTACTCCTATGAGAGTGATAAAATCGCCCAGTTTGCAGAGGAACGCCTTGTGGAGGATGCCAATGCGGAAACTCGTACTTCCGAGGTTTACAGTTCCTACCGACAGTGGTGTGCCGATAATGGCTGCTATGCAGAAAACAATCGTAACTTCAATCACGAACTCCGCAAATTTGCCACAGTGGTACGACGCAGACCCCGTAAGGGTGGCGAGAAAACCACTCTGCTTGTGGGATACAAGCTAAAACCGGGCGTGGAGTTCCTGTGATTATCACAGTGGGGCAATCTGTGGCTATAAAATACTGTTTTCTCTAAAAAGAGCCTTTTTAGAAATAACCTATAAATCAAGCCACATAATGCCCCAAAGCCATAAAGGAGGTGGTGCCTATGATTGCGTAGCACCCTGTGACCATAACCAAAATCTCACTGAAAGGAGCCAAGAGCAATGAAACACAGATTTTTCTACGGCTTACAGCCGAGCATCAAACAGTTCAGACCCGAAGAATTCTCCCGTGGTGCGTATGAATGCACTCAGCTTTTCCAGACCAATAACGGCACTCCCGTTATGATTTCCCGTAACAAGGTAATGGACATCTGGAAAGTGGAGTATGGCCTTTCCTCTGTGTTCTTCGGAACAAAGGCAGAGGCACTGGCATACTGCAAGGGCAGATTCTTCGATGCAGACGGACAGGTGGTGTAAGCCATGACGGACATCAAGTATTACCCACTCATCGATTGTGATACCGATGGAACAGAAAAAATACCCATGTTCCCGGTAACGGACAGCAAGTCCATCAAAGCGCAGAGCCACCTGTGGTTGGAGGAGGTTGTCCCTCACTACTACAGACTCCACGCCGAAGCTAACCATCGTCCTGCTAATGCAATTAGCATTCGCTGCCCTCTTTGCGGCAAAGCGATGCGTTGTATCAGTGGGGACATCAACGAAACCAAGCTGGGATTGTACACCTGCAATTCCTGCGTCAACGATTAAGGAGGAAATTTTTATGACCAACAATGTAACAAAAGAGTTCTTGCAGGAGCATTTCCGCAAGCACGATTCCATCACTCTCTACAAGCCGGACGGCACTGCCGTTATCTTCCGCAAGCAGTACAACCTTGTGGTGAAAGGCGGCGGCTTCAAAGGCACTTTCAAGACCTATGACGAACTTACTGATTTTTATCGTAAACGCCGTCTGTGCTTGAAGCCTGTCATCACTGCCTAAGGTTACAGTGCGTGTCCTCATCCCATACGGGAGGGGCGGGTCAAATCTCTGCACCTTTTTATCCGTGCAACGGGCGTGGGGTTTCACGCACAAAAATCGCGTATTCAAAGGGGTAATTAACCCCTAATCAAACAAATGGAGGATTTTACTATGATTACCAAGGATTTTTTCAAGAAACAGCTTAAAAAGCGCAGCAAGGTCACTGTGTACTCCCCGGAGAACATTCCGCTGGACATTTTCAAGGAGCCTTACATCGGCTGTGATAATACACCTGCGTTTGAGTTCGATCTGGACTGCGCCGACCTTGCAGACTACTGCAATGCAATCGGTCTGAAAACCAACAATGATTAACAGGAGGAAACAATTATGAAGAAGTATTCTGAAATGCTGCCTCACATCGAAGGCAGCGACTATGAAAACCATTTCTGGAATGCCGTTCGTGGCAAACAGGGACACAAGGAGTTTATGGATAAAGGTGTGGATGCCGACACAGGTGCCTTTACCCTCACTCCCAAGGGACAGAACAAATATATGGCTGCTGTGAAGAAGGAAGGTCTGTTCCGCAGCATTGCTACCGACATCTGTGCCTATGACCACCCTTACAACATCAAAACCGCAAACGGCGATGATGTAGCAGTCTGGGTGCCGGAGGGCGGCACTATCCCTATTGCCGATGGTATGGCTGATTTCAGCGATATTGCTCTGGAAAGCCACAAACTGGCTGTGTTCCTCAAATTGGAGGAGGCGTTTATCAAGGATGCCACTTTCAACATCGAGGACTACCTTGTATCCCGTCTTGCCAAGAACTTCGGCAGAGCCGAGGACAACGGCTTTATCAACGGCACTGGTGCTGATATGCCTACTGGTATTCTCGCAGCCGATGGCGGTGCAGATGTGGGTGTAACCGCTTCTGCCATTACCTATGAGGATGTGGTCAAGCTGTTCTTCTCCGTTAAGCCGGAATACCGCAAAAATGGTGTATGGCTCATGAACGATGAAACTGCACTTGCACTCCGCACCCTCAAGGACGAAGGCGGCAACTACATCTGGAATCACGCCAACGATACCATTCTCGGCAAGAAAGTGCGTATTTCCGAATATATGCCTTCTGCTGAATCCGGCAGCAAGCCTATCGCCTTTGGCGATTTCTCCTACTACTGGATTGTAGGCCGCCACCCTGTCAGCGTCCGTACCCTTGTGGAGCAGTTTGCTATGGTGGACTGCATCGGCTATCTGGCATACGAGTTCCTTGACGGAAAACTTGTCCGTCCTGATGCCATCAAGGTTATGGAGATGACCGCTTAACCAACCGGGATGCCCCTGTGGGTATGTCCTGCAGGGGTAAATCCCTTAATTACTACACAAAGGAAGGAGGGTCTATTGATATGGATGCCCCAACAAAGCGTGTCCGAGAAACTTATATCGGAGACACCTTATATATCGTGGAATCGTTGCAGAGCAATACGGCAACGGAAACCGCTTATAACAAAATAAAAAGGCTCATTTTGAGCAATGCCAACGCACCGCAAAAGTTATCAGAAACTACACAATTATCTTCCGAAATAGACTCGACTTCCTCAAAATAGTACGGTAATATGCTTATACCCCGCAAGGGGTAACCGCACATTTGAAGGCTGTCGGAAAGGAGCAGAACATGAACAGACAGCCTAATATTGCAGCCCTTGATACCAAAATCACCGCCCTCTACTGTAGGTTAAGCCGTGACGATGAACTTCAAAGCGACAGCAATTCAATAAAAAATCAAAAAAGCATATTACAGAAGTACGCTGATGACCAGGGTTTCCGCAATACCCAGTTTTTCGTTGACGATGGAGTATCCGGCACTACCTTCGAGCGTGAAGGTTTCCAACGGATGATAGCGGAAATGGATGCGGGTCGCATCGGAACGATAATTGTGAAGGATATGAGCCGTCTTGGGCGTGATTACCTCAAGGTCGGCTACTACACGGAGATTGCATTCCCACAGGCAGATGTGCGTTTCATCGCCATCAACAACGGTGTGGACAGTATCAATCAGCAGGAAAGCGATTTTACTCCGTTTCTCAATATCATCAACGAATTCTATGCCAAGGACACAAGCAAGAAAATCCGTGCTGTGTTTAAGGCAAAGGGACAGGCAGGGAAACCACTGTGTACCAATCCACCCTACGGCTACAAGAAAGACCCGGAGGACAAGACCCATTGGATTGTGGATGAGGAGGCTGCCGATGTTGTCAGGGAGATTTTCAGACTCTGTATGAACGGATACGGCCCGACACAGATTGCCAAGGAACTGCGTAAACGCAAGATTGAAACACCTGTGGAATACGGCAAGCGAATGGGTGTGAATGTTCCTGCGGCATCCTATCGTGAGAACGATGACCCTTGCCGATGGACAACCTCCACTGTGGTGCATATTCTGGAAAGGCAGGAATACCTCGGTCGCACGGTCAATTTCAAGACCTATCGTAAATCCTATAAGCTGAAAAAGCAGATGAAGAATGACCCGTCAGAATGGCAGATTTTCGAGAATACCCACGAGGCTATCATTGACAAGGAAACCTTCGATATCGTTCAGCGTATTCGAGATGGCAGACGCAGGGTTACACCGATGGGTGAAATGCCGATACTTTCCGGTATGGTCTACTGCGCCGACTGTGGTCAGAAACTGTACCAAGTAAGGTCAAGGGACTGGGAACACGATAAGGAGCATTTCGTTTGTGCCACCTATCGTAAAAAAGGCAAACATGAGTGTCCTTCCCACCAGATACGCAATGTGGTTATAGAGCAGCTGCTTTTGGCAGACCTTCAACAGGTCACAGCCTTTGCGAGGGAGCATGAAGCTGAATTCGTGGAAATGGTAACCAAGAGCAAATCAAGAGAGATTGACCGCAGCCTGCGTGAGTGCCGTAAGGAATACGAACAGGCAAGAGCGAGAATTTCCAAGCTGGACACTATCGTACAGCGTTTGTATGAGGACAACATCGAAGGAAAAATCAGTGATGAGCGTTTTGCCAAGATGACTGCTGCCTACGATGCTGAGCAGAAACAGCTTGAAAGCCGTGTGGTGGAGTTACAGGCATTCCTTGACGAGGCAAAAGAAAAATCCCTTAACACCGAATACTTCCTGTCACTTGTTAGGAAATACACGGATATTAAGGAATTGGATGCTGAAATTATTCGTGAGTTCGTGGAACGCATTATTGTGTTTCAAGCAGAAAAGGTGGATGGTCACAGACAGCAGCGTATTCAGATTGTTTACAACTATATCGGAGCCTTGGATATTCCAAGCAAAACAGAAAAAACGGCATAGCCGGAATTTAATCCAACTATGCCGAATTTTTCAAAGGGATGAAATCCCTAAGTCGCACCAACTTTCGCCGGGGCGTTCTTTTCCATATATAGTTGGTTTACCCTCATAATTTCTCACAAACCACCAAGGCTTTTGCTGATACACAAGGTCCTCTGCCTTACTGAAATCAAAGCGTGCTACCACTTTTATCTTTCTTCTGTGGCAGCTGTCAATCAGTTCTGACAAAATATCTTTATCCTTCGGCAGATAGGGATTGATTCGATGATAGGGAATTTCACTGCGGTACCAAGCATAAATTCCGCCGACATTAATTACCAGCGTATTCCCGCAAAGCTGACACACCTCCTCCGCCATTCTCTCAGGATTCATCAGCGGCGTATCTTTCACCTGCAAGTTCATCTGCACCACACGCATAGGGCGCCGCCACCAAAGCTTGTTCATTGTTCCCCTCCCTTTTACTGAATGACCAACATCTCATGCATGCTTATGGTTTCTATGCAGAAAGTAAGTTTTTCTCCGTCAAACACAAACGGAATATCTTTTTCTTGTACTGTGGAAAATACAGATTTAATATTTTGCCGCTTGTTGTTCAGCGTAACCATGTAGGGCCCCAAAGAAAGCATTTCTTCTGCATAGCCGAGAGCGGGACTAGCCCCTGTTATATTGACAACATGTAAAACCAATCGATTTTCCTGCTGATATAATTTGACCGTGATTTCTCCCGGTCCGGCAACGGAAACAATCGAAGAATCTTTTCCGGCCCAGCGGACTGCTTCTGCCAGCAAAACTCCGTGGTCGGGCAAGCGGTCCCTTCCGTAACAACGGTCAAAATCACCCGCTAAGTACACACACCTATTTTCATTTTCCCACTCACCTGCCCACACCAACGTTGTTTTCTTTTCTTTTTTACGAATCCAACTGAATTCCGGCGGAAAAATTGGAAAAGAAGGAATATAAAACGCCACCGGCTTTAACGGACCCACGCTCTCCACCCCGCAAAATCTTCCTCCAAATGCCAAAAGGTCGGTATCATGAAATTGTCTGAAAATGGAATGTTGTTTATCGTCTATCTGCGCATATGTATGTGCCTCAAAATTCTCCCAATTTCCTGAGGACTCTATGGAAGGTCCTTGATAGCCATGCCGCATTTTCAGTCCTAAATAATCCCATAATTTAGACCGGGCCATTTGTGTCCCGTCCTCTGATAAAGTACCGCTGAGTCCGGATAAAACAAGACTTCCACCTGCACGGCAGAACTGAACAATTTGTTCTGTTTGGGCTTCACTCAAAACCGCTGTATCCGGCAGAATCAATACTTTTATTCTCTCTTGATACCGCTCAACATCATCGGCATGGATTGGCATAAACGGAACCCTATGCTTTGCCAAAGCTTTTGTGAAACCCATCCATGGCAGTTCACAGCGGTTTTTAGGGTCTTCTCTGCCATAAAAGTCGGTATTATCCTGACTCCACAAAACACCCACTTCCGCTATCTCCTGCCGCCTATATAAATATCGCTGATTTTTTTCATGCCACTGTAACAATGGCACGGATATCTCATACTGCCGTTTATCATGTCCTTTTCCCCCGACATGATGAAACCAAGGAGAAAGACCGCCGGCAATTCCTTCTGTTATCCAAAGGCGTGTTTCTGCCTTAGGACTTGCTGACAAGCGAAAAGTTCTTCGCCCTCTTACATAATGAGCCATACTTTCCGGAATGATTTTATTTTCGGTAGAGGCCAACCGCAGCAGTGAACCATTGACGGCATTTTCCTCCATACCCACGCTGGTTCTTCTGCCCTGCTGATCACAAAATATAATTTTACTTTTCTTTAAAATCTTTTTAATATCTACAAACCGGTTTCCCTGTTCAATAGGGTCTGCATTCAGCATACCGCACCACAGACAATGTTCTCCGCCTTTTTCCTGTACGACTTGGTTCAACGAATCCCAAATTTGCAGCCGAATTTCATAATTCCACTTCACCCAGATTCGGTAGATTTTATCTTGCCAATTCGGTTGTTCCGGCAAATTTTTACCGCAATATTCGCGAAATTTCGTGCGGCAATTCTCGCAGTAGCAGATATGGTTTCTATCCAGCCCTTTCCAGTTGTTGTCGGTAAAACCTTCCGGATGATATCGTTCGATAATTTCACGCAGAATATCGGGAATAAACTCTGTATAGTATCCGCTGTTTACACAGGAATAATAACGTCCGGCCACTTGAATATACTCGCCCTCTTTATTTCGACAAAACCAAGAAGGATACGCCTCCAAAAAACGTCTGTCTGCCCGATTGGTATCCATTCTGGCAATTACTTTTAAGCCTTCTTCTCTGGCGGCTTCGGCTACCTCTCCAAAGAAGTCCTTTTCTCCTAAATATTTAGCCCGATAGTGCAAAGTATATTGGCTGGGATAATAGGCAACAATTCCGCCCGCATTGATAACCACCGCTTGTGCTTTGCTCTCTCTCCAATGCTTTCGCCAAAAATTCAAGTCTAGATTGGCCGGATCATCTTCGGTAAAATTAGTCTGTGCAAAACGAAAGGTATTTTCGTACCATGGCTTTTTCGCC
>OBXM01001134.1_pt1 | contig 18233 bp, 14 predicted proteins | sample 1538141 | NCBI WGS metagenome assembly OBXM01 (sample SAMEA2580153, study PRJEB22360) | human gut metagenome | biome: human gut; feature: human-associated habitat; material: faeces | place: Denmark | collected 2008/2010 | reverse complement strand
TGCCGGTGGTGCTGGACGGACTCATAACAGGGGCAGCCGCTCTGGCGGCCGTCAGAATCAGCCCGGATGTAAAAGGATATCTGCTGGCCTCCCACGTTTCAGCCGAGCCTGCCGGGGCAATGGTTCTGGATGCTCTTGGCCTTAAACCTGCTATTTCTGCGGGAATGTGTCTGGGGGAGGGCACCGGCGCAGCGGCCCTGTTTCCGCTTTTGGATATGGCGGCGGCTGTGTACACGCAGATGAGCAGCTTTGATGACATCCATGTGGATGCGTATGAGCATCTTCTGTAATTGGAATGTAAGGAATTTGGATGAACATGACGACACGATAATAGGAGACCTGGAATGATTACTCTGGTGACAGGCGGAAGCGGCAGCGGAAAATCAGAATACGCGGAAGGGCTTATTCTGGACTCCCCCTGTTCCCGCCGTTTTTATGTGGCTACCATGATTGCATATGGAAAAGAGGGACGGGATAAGGTGGAGCGCCACCGTGTGCTTCGAAAGGGAAAGGGATTCATCACCATAGAAAAGCCCCGGAATGTGGGAGAAGTGATGGTTGGAGAGTATGAGACCGGTTTAAGCCCCTTATCCCGGACCGGCCGTGCTCTTTTGCTGGAGTGCGTATCCAACCTGGCGGCCAATGAGATGTTTAAGGAGGGGACAGGGAAAACGGAAGCAGGAGAGCAGCAGGGCGCTCCAATCCAATGCCTGTCCCATAAGATTGCGGAGGATATCATTTCCCTGGCCGGACAGGTTCAGGATATGGTGATTGTCACCAATGAAGTGGATCGGGATGGAATCTGTTACGAACCTGAGACAATGGAGTATATCCGTCTCATGGGCTGCCTGAATCAGAAGCTGGCATCTGCCGCGGACCGGGTGGTGGAGGTGGTTTACGGCATTCCCGTGCTCTTAAAGCCCTCCGCCCTGGGACCGGCAGCAATTGGGGCTGACTTTAAAAGAAGGGAGTGTCAGGGAGAATGAACGGACTTTATTCCTGCATCATAGCAATTTCCATGTATTCCAAGATACCTATGCCCAACGTGGAGTGGAGTGAAGACCGCATGCGCTATGTCATGTGCTTTTTTCCTCTGGTGGGGATTGTCCAGGGAACGGCCCTGGGCCTTTGGCTCCATTTTGCCCTGGATGTGCTGAATTTGTCCGTGGGTGCTGCGGCTCTTACAGGGGCAGCCATTCCCCTGCTGGTAACCGGAGGAATTCACATGGACGGTTTTCTGGATACCATGGATGCCATTCATTCCTATGGCGACAGAAGCAGAAAGCTGGAAATTTTAAAAGACCCCCATCTGGGAGCCTTTGCAGTCATTTCCTTCGGCGTTTATATGATGCTTTATCTGGGCGTTTTCCATGAATACCTGTCCCTTGTCCTGAGGGAGGACAGGGGGGACAGATATTTTCTTTATGCGGTTCCCTGTCTTGTGTTTGTGATGGAGCGGGCCTTCAGCGGCCTCTCCGTGGTCACGTTTCCCCAGGCCAAGAAGAAGGGACTGGCAGCCGGATTTGGTGGGGCAGCCAGGAAAAGGACGGATTCCCTGGTGCTGCTTCTGTGGATGCTTAGGTGCCTGGCGCCAGGTGCGCCAGCCGCTAAGGTGGGATGCCACGGGGCAGGCATGCTGGCAGGAGTCCTGCTTATGACCCATCTGGCTGTGTTCATATGGTATTACAGGATGTCCGTGAAACAGTTTGGCGGGGTGACAGGAGATTTAGCCGGATGCTTTTTGCAGGTTTGCGAACTGGCCGGCCTGGCAGCGGCCGCAGTCCTTTTAAAAGCGGGCTTGATGGGAGGAATGTAGGAATGATCTTGGTGACAGGAGGAAGCTTCCAGGGCAAGAGGGTGTTTGTCAGACAGTACCTGGGGGAACAGAATGCAGATGGAGCTGTCTGGACAGAGGGAGCAGAGGCCTCCTGGGAGGAATTTATGGACGGCAGGTTCTGCCGTGATTTCCAGCTCTTTGTCAGGCGGGTAATGGAGGGGAGTGCAGGTCCTTCCTTCTGTGAACAGAAGGGACCGGCCATGGACCAGATTCTTGAACAGCTTCTGGAGGAGCTTCTGGCCGGACCAAAGGACCGTGTTTTGGTGACAGATGAGATAGGCTGCGGCATCGTGCCTGCAGATGCCTTTGAACGCCTGTACCGGGAGGAGACAGGGCGGCTCTGCTGCCGGATTGCCGGGGAGGCGGATGAAGTGTGGCGGGTGTGCTGCGGGACAGGGATACGGATTAAATAACGAGGAAGGTAGACATGGACATTACGTGGCTGGATATATGGAAATTTCACGGTGCGGCATTGTTGGCGGGATGTGTGATTGACTGGATCATAGGAGACCCCATATGGCTTCCCCATCCGGTGCGCCTTATGGGAACCATGATTGCAGGGACGGAATCACGGCTCAGAAAATGGACAGAGGGGACGGGAAGGAAAGGGCAGTCCCGGGCAGGGGTCATCCTCGCTGTATTCATGTGTATCATATGGTGGTGTGTTCCATGGGCAATCGTTCACGGGGCAGAGCATCTATGGCTGTCCGGGGCCTGGGCGGTTCTTCTTCTGGCAGAGGGGTTCCTGTGCAGTCTCATGCTGGCAGCCAGGGGACTGTATACAGAAAGCATGAAGGTGTGCCGCAGCCTGGAGGAAGGCAGCACCGAGGAGGCCAGATATAATGTATCCATGATTGTGGGAAGGGATACCGCAGCGCTGGATGAGGGCGGAATCGCCAGGGCAGCCGTGGAGACCGTGGCTGAAAATGCCTCTGACGGTGTCATTGCCCCCTTTTTGTTCATGGCACTTCTGGGGCCGGCAGGAGGCACGCTGTACAAGGCCGTCAACACCATGGATTCCATGGTGGGATACAAAAATGACAGATACATGTACTTTGGCCGCTGTGTAGCCAGGCTGGACGATCTGCTTAATCTGGCGCCGGCCAGGCTGACCGGAATCCTTATGGTTCTGGGGGCATGGGTTCTGCCGGGCATGGACGGGGCTCATGCCTTTAAGGTGTTCCTTCGGGACAGGAAACGCCATGCCAGCCCTAATTCCGCCCACGGCGAGGCCGCCTGTGCAGGCGCCCTTCATCTTCGCCTGGCCGGTGACGCCTGGTACTTCGGAACTCTTCATAAAAAGCCGTATATCGGGGATGATGACAGGCAAATCCAACCGGCGGACATAAGGCGTGCCAACCGTCTTATGTTTTTTGCGGAGGGGATGATGGTCCTTGGGCTGGCTGTGCTTATTATGATTTTGTGATACCATTCTGGTTTTGCCAAAACAGCCGGCGGGGGTAGAAAAGGATAGCTGTAAAAAAGATATATGGAGGTTATTATGGAATATCAACACGGCGGTGACATATACAGCCAGGACATACAGATGGATTATTCTGCCAATATCAATCCCCTCGGCATGCCGGAGGCGGTCAGGCAGGCTCTGAGGGACTGCCTGGAGAGGGAGGTATGCAGCCTGTACCCGGACAGCCGGTGTGAAAGGCTGAGACAGGCCCTGGGCAGGCATCACGGGGTGGAGGATAAATGGATTATCTGCGGCAACGGGGCAGCTGATTTGATATTCGGACTGGCAGCTGCGCTGCGCCCTGTACGCGGGCTGGTGACAGCTCCCGCCTTTTCCGAGTATGAGCAGGCATTGAGGTCGGTGGGATGCAGGACCGACTATTATTATCTCAGGGAAGACAGGGGGTTTGCTCTGGACGCGGCAGGGATGTGCGGCTGTGTCCGGGCGGCGGCAGAGAGGGGCGAGCCCTACGATGTGGTGTTCCTCTGCAATCCCAACAATCCCACGGGGATACCCGTTAAAAAGGAAGAGGTTAAGCAACTGGCAGATACTTGTGAGCGGCTGGGGGCTTACCTGGCAGTGGATGAATGCTTCTGCGATTTTCTGGATAATTCAGAATTATATTCTGTCATACCTGACCTGGCCCGGTTTACGCATCTGTTTGTCCTTAAGGCATTTACAAAGCTGTATGCCATGGCCGGGCTGCGGCTGGGCTACGGCCTTTGCAGCGACAGCGGCCTTCTGGAGCGGCTTCAGGCAGTACGCCAGCCCTGGTCCGTGTCCGGCCCGGCCCAGTGCGCCGGCGTGGCGGCCCTTGGAGAGACGGATTTTGCGGAGCACACCAGAGCGGTGCTTAAGGGTGAGCGGGAGAGGCTTTCTGCCGCCCTCCATGACCTGGGCTTTCAGGTATATCCATCCCAGGCCAATTATCTGTTCTTTCGGGACCGGGAAGAGGACGGAATCCTGGAAAAAGGCCGGCTTTACCAGGAGCTGCTGGGCCGGCGCATCCTGATCCGCAGCTGTGCCAATTATCCAGGGCTGGACTCATCCTTTTACCGTATCTGTGTTAAGCTGAGGCAGGACAATGAACAGCTCATCCGGGAAATGGCCCGGGGGCTTGAGAGGAGGAAACCATGTCCCAACATACAAAGTCAATCATGATTCAGGGAACCATGTCCAATGCGGGAAAGAGCATCCTGGCAGCCGGGCTGTGCCGTATTTTTCACCAGGACGGCTACAGGACAGCGCCTTTTAAATCCCAGAACATGGCCCTTAATTCCTACATAACTCCGGAAGGGCTGGAGATGGGACGGGCCCAGGCCGTACAGGCGGAGGCGGCGGGAATTGTCCCTAATGCGGATATGAATCCCATTCTTTTAAAACCCACCACAAATGTGGGAAGCCAGGTTATCGTCCATGGAATTTCCAGGGGCAATATGAAGGCCAGGGATTATTTTGCCTGTAAGAAATCCCTGGTGCCGGATATTATGGCCTCCTACCGGCGGCTGGAGGAGCAGTACGATGTCATTGTCATAGAGGGCGCCGGAAGCCCGGCCGAGATTAACCTGAAAACCGATGATATCGTGAACATGGGCATGGCGGACATGGCGGACGCCCCGGTGCTTCTGGTGGGGGACATTGACAGGGGAGGTGTTTTTGCACAGCTCTACGGTACGGTGGCCCTGCTGACAGAGGAGGAGAGAAAGCGGGTAAAGGGATTAATCATCAACAAATTCAGAGGCGACAGGTCCATACTGGCTCCCGGGATTTCCATGCTGGAGGATCTGTGCGGTATACCGGTGGTGGGGGTGATACCCTATATGGATGTGGATATCGAGGATGAGGACAGCCTGAGCAGCCGCCTGGAGACAGGAAAAGGCAAAGCACCTGCTGCGGTGGATTTGGCTGTGATCCGCTTTCCGCGCATCTCTAATTTTACGGATTTTAATGTGTTTTCAGGAATCCCCGGGGTGTCGCTGCGCTATGTGACAAGGGCTTGTGACCTTGGAACCCCCGACATGGTCATCCTTCCCGGCACCAAGAATACCATTCATGACCTGCTGTGGATGCGTCAGAACGGTCTGGAGGCGGCAATCCTTAAGCTGGCGGACCGTCAGGTGCCGGTGTGGGGAATCTGCGGCGGCTACCAGATGATGGGAGAGGTGCTGGTGGACGAAAAAGGGGTGGAGTCGGACCTCCCTTCACGGACATCCGGAATGGGCCTTCTTCCCCTTAAAACGGAGTTTGAGAAAGAAAAGATAAGGACCCAGGTGGAAGGCGCGTTCGGCCAGCTGGACGGCTGCCTTGGCGGGTTGTCCGGAAAATCCATTGAGGGATATGAAATCCACATGGGCCGCACGTACATTGACCGGGAAGAGGGGGCTGCGGATACAGCCAGAATCGTTTCCTGGCGCAGGGAACCGGAAATATGCCGCCCCATGGACTATGTGATGGAAATGGGAAAGGACAGGCTTTTATCCAGAAAGGCCAGAATGGACGGGTGGAACAGGGGAAATATCTACGGCACCTATGTACACGGAATCTTTGACAGCCCCGGAATCGCCAGGACAGTGGCAGAGGCCCTGGCCGCTGCAAAGGGCCTCTGCCTGGAACAGGCGGCGGATATGGATTACCGCACGTACAGACAGCAGCAGTATGACAAGCTCGCAGAAGAGCTCAGGGAGAATCTGGACATGGCTGCCGTGTACAGAATCATGGGCATCAGCCAAAAAGGAAAAATGGGCATCAGCCAAAAAGGAAAAGGAGAGGAGAAGCCGGATGACGGATATACAGTTGGAACAGGTACTGCCGGGAGACATTGAGAGGCGCAGTTTTGAGATCATACAGGAGGAACTGTCCTTACGGGGGATTTATCTGGAGCCTGAAAATGAAATGGTTATCAAGAGGGCCATCCACACCACGGCGGATTTTGACTATGCACAAAACCTGGTATTTTCCGGTCAGGCAGTGAAAAGAGGAACAGAGGCCTTAAAAGCAGGAGCTGTCATTGTCACGGATACCAATATGGGGCTGTCCGGGATCAATAAAAAAAGGCTGTCCGCCCTGGGCGGGGAAGCCTTCTGTTTTATGGCAGATGAGGATGTGGCCCTGCAGGCAAAGGAACAGGGCACCACCAGAGCTGTGGCCAGCATGGAGAAGGCGGCCAGGCTCTACGGGCTGCAGGGGCGTCCGCTGATTTTTGCCGTGGGCAATGCTCCCACGGCCCTGGTCCGCATATATGAGCTTATAGAAGAAGGACTGGCCGTCCCTGCCCTTGTCATCGGAGTGCCGGTGGGATTCGTGAATGTGGTCCAGTCCAAGGAACTGATTCTGACCCTGGAGGATACGCCGTATATTGTGGCAAGGGGAAGAAAAGGCGGCAGCAATGTTGCCGCCGCCATCTGTAACGCGCTGTTATACCAGATTCCGGTGCAGGGCGTTGCAGAAAGTACTTAATACACACGCTCCGGTCTATTTCCGGCCGCTCCAGCAGTAGGTGCAGAGCTTGCAGGGGGAGATTCCGATGGACTTTACCAGGTCATCCAGCCTGTGGTAACGCAGGGTGGTGAATCCCAGGCGCTTGCGGATTTCCTCAATCATCTCCTTGTAATTGGCGCTGTCCGGGTCTGTGTAAGTGTTTAGCACATCCCGGGACACATTGTCGCCCTCTCTGTCCCGTATGATGCGTCTGGTAATCAGATCCAGCTCTGAGGTGGAACGGGAGAAGTTGAGGTAGGGGCATCCGAACATAAGAGGAGGGCAGGCCGGGCGTATATGCACTTCCTTTGCGCCGCTCTGGTACAGGAATTCCGTTGTCTCACCCAGCTGGGTGCCCCGCACGATAGAGTCGTCGATGAGCAGCAGCTTTTTGCCGCGGATCAGCGCGTCCACAGGAATCAGCTTCATGCGGGCGATCAGGTTTCTCTGGCCCTGGTTCTGGGGCATGAAGGAGCGCGGCCATGTGGGGGTGTACTTGATGAAGGGACGGGCAAACGGAATGCCGGATTCATTGGCATACCCGATGGCGTGGGCGATGCCTGAGTCGGGAATGCCCGCAACCACCTCGGGCTGCGCGTCATCCCTCTTTGCCAGCAGCTTTCCGCACTCGTAGCGCATGCTCTCCACATTGATTCCCTCGTAACTGGATGTAGGGTATCCGTAGTATACCCACAGGAAGGAGCATATCTTCATTTCTTCCCTGGGAGGGCTGACCGTCTCCACGCTTTCAGGCGTCATATATACGATCTCACCGGGCCCCAGTTCTTTGTAGTCCGTATATCCCAGATTGATGTAAGCAAAGCTTTCAAAGGAGGCGCAGTAGGCATCATCCTTGTGCCCGATGACAATGGGGGTCCTTCCGAATTTATCTCTGGACGCATAGATTCCTTCCGGAGTCAGCAGCAGGATGGACATGGATCCCTCTATTTTTTCCTGGGCATAAAGAAGCCCTTCCACCAAGGTGGATTTCTGGTTGATAAGGGCAGCCACCAGCTCCGTAGCATTGATACGCCCATGGCTCATTTCCATGAAATGGATATGGCCGTTTTCGTAGGCTGATGCCACCAGCTCCGCCTCGTTGTTGATTTTACCCACTGTGGTTATGGCAAAGCTGCCCAGATGGGACTGTATCAGAAGGGGCTGGGGTTCGTTGTCGGAAATACATCCGATTCCCAATGTTCCTTCCAGCTCGTCCAAATCCCCGTCAAACTTCGTACGGAAGGGGGTGTTTTCTATATTGTGGATGGACCTCGTAAAGCCCTGGCTGCCGTATACGGCCATTCCGCCTCTCTTAGTCCCCAGATGGGAGTGGTAATCCACTCCGAAAAATAAGTCCAGGGTACAGCTGTTTTTTGATGCAACACCAAATATTCCGCCCATATGTCATACCTCTTTTATCTATGTGTTTGTTTTATGTTATCACAGTTGATTGCGGCTCTGTCTGCCGGTTACGGACTTATCATAACATATATTAGTAGTACAGGACAATATGATTGATATATTATTTATACTTATGAGAAACTATAAGCATGCCCGGAGGGGCCTTCCGGTGAATATTCACTTGCGCGCCGGGATGACAATTCCATGCATTTGAGGTATACTTGTGATAAAACTTGTGATGAATTTTCTGGAGCTTTCAGTTATGATCCGGAAATGAGGAGGCTTGCAAATGACAGAACCAGATGGACAGAATGAGCGGCAGAGGCAGCAGGCCGTCCGCCTGACCGTGGCAAAGGACGGCAGTGGTGACTATGATACGGTAGGCGCGGCCCTGGAGGCCCTGGGAGACAAAGAGGGACCTCCGGCCTGCATTTTCATAAAAGAGGGCGTGTACAGGGAACGGCTGGAAATTAGAAGGCCGGGAATCACATTGGAGGGCCAGTCAGCCGGCGGCACCGTCATTACCGGTGGACTGTCTGCCGGAATGACCATGGAGGACGGCAGTAAGCGGGGGACCTTTCGGACTTACAGCGTGCTGGTAGACACCCATGATTTTACAGCAAAGAACCTGACCATTGAAAACAGCGCCGGTCCGGGCGAAGCGGTGGGACAGGCGCTGGCCCTGTATGCGGACGGGGACCGGATTCTGCTTAAGGGATGCAGGCTGCTGGGAGGCCAGGACACACTCTTTACAGGTCCCCTTCCTCCGAAGGAGATACAAAAGAACGGATTCATCGGACCAAAACAGTTTTCGCCCAGAATAAACGGACGCCACTGCTACCAGGACTGCTTTATCCGCGGGGACATAGACTTTATATTTGGCAGTGCCACAGCTTATTTTGACAGGTGTGAGCTGTACTCTGCCGGCAGGGATACAGAGAAAAAAGGGTACGTGACCGCTGCGTCCACTCCCAAAGGACAGAAATACGGGTATGTGTTCCGAAACTGCCGGTTTACGGGAAACAGCTCCCGTGAAAGCGTCTACCTGGGCAGGCCCTGGAGAGATTACGCCAGGACGGTCCTCATTGACTGCTATCTGGGACCCCACATATGCCGTGAGGGATGGCATGACTGGGATAAAAAGAATGCGCGTTCCACCCTGTTTTACGGGGAATACGGAAGCTATGGACCGGGGGCGGAGGAACAGGAGGCAGTGGAACAGGAGGCAGTGGAACAGGGGAAAAGGGACCATTGTACATCCAGACCGGACTGGGTTTTTATGCTTACCCGTGAACAGATACAGGATTACACCATGGAGCAGGTATTAGGCGGAACAGACGGGTGGAATCCCGGGGCATATATTTAAGTTAAGAAGGAAGGGATATACTTATGGATTTATACCGTATCATACTGGTGGACGACGAGGAAGAGGTCAGGCAGAGCATCATCAGGAAAATTGACTGGACGGGAGCCGGTTTCTGCGTGGTTGGGGATGCGGAAAACGGGGAGGAAGCCCTGGAGAAAGTGGAGGCACTGGAGCCGGACCTGATACTGACGGACATCAGGATGCCCTTTATGGACGGCCTTTCCCTGGCCGAACGGGTGAGGCAGAAATATCCTTCAGTTAAAATTGTGATTTTTTCAGGCTATGATGATTTTGATTATGCCAAGCAGGCTATCAAGCTGAATGTGACGGAGTACATCCTGAAGCCTGTGAATGTGGAGGAACTGACGGCCATCTTAAAACGTATCAAATCCAACCTGGACGATGAGATTGAGCAGAAAAGGAATGTGAGTCTGCTGCGTGAAAATTATATACGCAGCCTTCCTATTCTCAGGGACCAGTTTTTAAACGAGCTGGTGGGGAGCACTGTGCCTGGAAACGTACTTAAGGAAAAACTGGCTGAGTATGATATCCCGCTGGCAGGCGCCAAGAAATGGGTGGCCGCGGCCATTGACATAGAGCCGGAGGAGATCCGGGAGGGGAATATGCTGCCTCTCCACAAGGAGAGGGACCTGATTCCTATTTCTGTCATGCAGGTTGTGGAGGAAAAGCTGGGGAACTATTGCCGTTCTTCCGTATTCACTTCCTCCAGGACCTCCTGGTCTGAGCTGGCCCTTATTGCTGCCATTGACGAGGATAACAGCCAGACAGGACTGATAGATGTGCTGGGGGATATCTGCAAGGAAACAAAGAAGATTCTGGAGGTGCCCATCACTATCGGCATTGGCCACAGCTGCCAGGACCTGGGGGAGATCAGCGGCTCCTATAAGGCGGCTGTGGACGCCCTTGGCTATAAGGCCATTGTGGGAGCGGGAAGCACCATTTATATCAATGATGTGGAGCCTGTAAGCGGGGGAAAGCTCAGCTTTGACAGCAAGGACGAAGCAGAACTTATTGCAGCCATTAAGTTCGGTCCCAGGGAGAAGATAGAGGAAGCAGTACAGGCAGTCATGGATAAAATGAGCGATGCAAAGGTGCATTTCAGGCAGTGCCAGGCATATATGCTCAGCGTGTCCAGCTCCATAGTCCAGCTGATTCAGCAGTATGACCTGGACCTGGAACAGCTGGCGGAGGAGGGGGAGGAGCAGCAGGGGGATACCTTTGCCGTCATCCCAAGGATGATGAAAAAGGAGGACTTTGCCCACTGGCTTCTCTCAGCCGCCCTCAGGATGAACCAGGCCATGAACCGGGAGCGGGATAATACCATGAAGCAGGTCATCCAGAAGGCCAAGGAATATATTATGGACAATTACCAGGATCCGGATTTGTCTGTGGAGAAAATATGCCGCCAGCTGCACATGAGCCCGGCCTATTTTTCCACCATGTTCAAGAAGGAGACAGGACAGGCATATACCGCCTACCTGACCCAGGTCCGCCTGGACAAGGCGGTGGAGCTTCTTAACAAGACCGATGACAAGACCTATGTCATAGCGGCCAAGGTGGGATACCAGGAGCAGAATTATTTCAGCTATGTGTTCAAGAAACGTTTCGGGGTTTCGCCCACCAAGTTCAGAGGGGCAAAATAGATACAACAGGTCTGCCGCGCCGCTTTTTGCGGGAACAGGGCAGGCAGCGTAAAGGAGCAGGGGACATGTTGTTTGAGAAGCAGAGGATTAAGCTGCAGAAGGCCAGTATACGGTATATCATATTCATCTACTTTACACTGACGGCCCTGGCCGCAAGTATATTCATAGGCATTTCCCTGTATTCCAGGCTGTCGGGCCAGATGTCCGCCACCATCCGGGAGGAGAACCAGATACTGATTAATCAGATCACCAGGTCCATGGAGGATTACCTGCGGACCGTGATGAAGCTGTCTGATTCCCTGTACTACGGTGTCGTCAAGAACGCGGACCTGGCCAGCGGTTCCATCGGGAGCGAGATGACCCTTCTCTATGACAATAACAAGGACAATGTGGAGAATATAGCCCTTTTGTCCAAGGAGGGAAAGCTGCTGGAAGCCGTGCCTGCGGCCCGCCTTAAGACAAATGTGGATGTCACCGGTGAAAACTGGTTCACCTCCACCCTGGAGAAAACGGAAAATATGCATTTTTCCACGCCTCATGTCCAGTACATTTTTGACGGCAGCGAGAACCAGTACCGGTGGGTCATTTCCCTGTCAAGGGCAGTGGAGATCACCCGGGGACCTTCCACGGACCAGGGAGTCCTGCTGATTGACATACGCTACAGCAGCCTGGAGCAGCTCTTTGACGGGGTAAATCTGGGAAATGGAGGCTATGTCTATTTAATCAGCAGCAGCGGGGAAATCATATACCACCCCCAGGCCCAGCTTATTGACTCAGGAATTGTACGGGAAAACAACCTGGAGGTATCCGGACTCAGGGACGGCAATTACCGGCAGACCGTGGATGGGGAGGAACGGACCGTCACGGTTAAGACTGTGGGATATACAGGCTGGAAGGTAGTGGGGGTGACACCCCTTGACGGCGTGTCCCTCAACAATATAAAGACAAAGCTCCTGGTGATTTTTATGATTGCCTTTGTCCTTTTTATCATGACCATTATTAATTCCTATATCTCATCCAGGATAACAGACCCAATCAAGGAGCTGGAGAAATCTGTCAATGAAATTGAGGCAGGTAATCTGGAGACAGAGGTCAGGAGCGGCGGCTCCTACGAGATACAGCATCTGGGCAATTCCATACAGAACATGGCCCGGCAGATACGGCGGCTTATGGACGATATTGTGGCGGAGCATGAATCCAAGCGAAAGAGCGAGTTCGACACCCTCCAGGCGCAGATTAACCCCCATTTCCTGTATAACACTCTGGACATCATAGTGTGGATGATTGAAAATGAGAACCTGACTGACGCGGTGCGCGTCGTGACGGCCCTGGCCAGGTTTTTCCGCATCAGCCTCAGCAGGGGAAAGAGCATCATAACTGTCAGGGATGAGCTGGAGCATGTGCGAAACTACCTTATGATTCAGCACATGCGCTATAAAAATAAGTTTACTTATACCGTGGAGGCAGAGGATGAGGTCCTTGACCTGGCCAGTCTCAAGCTTGTCCTCCAGCCGCTGGTGGAAAATGCCATCTATCACGGCATGGAATTTATGGACGGGGACGGGGAAATCCGTATCCGGGCATGGCGGCAGGATAAGGATTTATTTATGAGTGTATCGGACAACGGCCTGGGGATGACCCGTGAGCAGGTGAAACGGCTGTTCGGGGATACGGATCACATGCCGTCGGGCAGGGGTTCCGGTATCGGAGTGAAGAATGTCCACCAACGTATCCGTCTGTATTTTGGCAATGACTACGGACTGGAAATCCAGTCGGAGCCGGATGAAGGGACAACGGTCACGGCCCATCTGCCGGCCATCCCCTACGAGGAAGTAAAGAAAGAGGGATCCTATGTTAAATAAAGGAAAAATACTCTGGTGCGTATGGGCCGGCATCCTGGTCCTGCTGTTTTTGATGTCCTCCACGGATCTGATAATCAAGGAAAAAAAGATTGAGGTATATCCGATCTCCGTCATAATAGAAGGGGACAACGACGACTACTATGTAAATTTCAAAAAGGGTATGGACCAGGCCGCAGTGGAGTTCCATGGGGATGTCAGCTTTATCACCCTCTATGCCTCTGATGACCAGGACCAGCAGATGGACCTGGTAAAAAGGGAAATCAGGGACGGGACCAGGGCGGTGATTCTGGCTCCGGTAAAGCCTGAGGAGGCGGTAAGGGGACTGGAGGATATAAACCCGGGCTGCCCCGTCATCCTTCTGGGCCAGTCTCCTGATGAGGGCGGGACTCTGGATACCATCGGTGTGGACGGCAGGAAGATTGGAAGGCTGCTGGGCGAAGCGGCGGCTTCCCAGGCACCCAGGGATGTACCGGTCTATCTCTTTTGCAGGGGACTGGACTATGGGGACAGCGCCCAGGTCTACGAGGGGGTCCGGACTGTGCTGGATGAGCGGGGATATCATTACCGGCTTATTGAGAGGAAAAACCAGGACACATACCACCAGGCCATACAGGAAACGGACTCTCCCGGAGGCGGCAGGATCACCATTATAGCACTGGATGTGCAGTCGCTGGACCAGGCCACCCGGATACTGGAGGAAAACACCATATACCAGGGCCGGGTGGCAGGGCTCTACGGCGCAGGAAGCACCACCTCCCTGCTCAGGGCTCTGGATAAGGGAATTGTCACAGGGATGACTGCATATAACCAGTTTGACGAGGGATATTTAAGCGTGAAGCAGGCAGTGGAAGCTATTCAGGGTACGCGCCAGAAGCAGCAGACCATGCTGGAGGCCATCTATGTGGATGAGGATAAGCTGAGGGATAAGACATACGAGAAAATGCTCTATCCCATTGAGTAAGTGAGAGGGGCCGGAAGTAAGAGGAAACAAGATAAGGAAAGGGGCATTGTGGTGAAAGGGAAGTGGATGTATCTATTGGCAGCCTGCATGGGGGCGGCTGTCCTTATAGGGGTGTGGCAGTACATGGGAAGGGAAGACGGGCGGAAGGCGGATAAGAACTCTGTCCGCATCGGGGTTCTGCTCTACCGGGGGGATGACACCTTCATCGGCACTCTGCGCACCGGCCTGGAGGACAAGGCAAAGGAATATGAACAGGAAACAGGGATCAAGGTAAAGCTGGATATCATGGACGCCAAGGGGAGTCAGAATACCCAGAACAGCCAGGTGGAGCGTCTCATTTCCCTGGGCTGCGATGCCCTGTGCATCAACAGCGTGGACCGTTCGTCGGCCTCCATCATCATTGACAAGGCCATGGACGCAGGAACTCCGGTGGTATTCTTTAACCGGGAACCGGTGGAGGAGGATATGAACCGCTGGGAAAAGCTGTACTACGTGGGAGCGGACGCCAAGGAATCCGCTGTGCTTCAGGGAGACATCCTGGTGGATGCCTATAATCAGGATACACGAACCCTGGATGCCAACGGCAACGGCCTGGTAAGTTATGTGCTTTTGGAAGGGGAGACCAGCCATCAGGACTCCCTGATACGCACGGAGTGGTCCATCCAGACCTTAAAGGACGGGGGCGTTCCACTGGAGAAGATTACAGGAGGAATTGCCAACTGGGACAGGAGCCAGGCATCAGCCCTGATGGAGCAGTGGCTGAAGGAGTATCCGGGACAGATTGAGCTGGTGGTCAGCAATAATGACGACATGGCCCTGGGAGCCATCGACGCTATGAACCGGGCCGGAATCGGGGCCAATTCCATTAAGGTGGTGGGTATCGACGGCACCCCGGTGGGCATAAAGGCTCTGGAGGAAGGGTATCTTTTCGGCACAGTGGAATCAGATAAGGAACGCTACTCCCAGGCCATATTTGACATTGCCTGGAGTCTGTCCCTGGGCCAGGACCCGAAGGACAGGGTGCCGCAGCTGGAGGGGAATTATTACTGGTGTCCTCAGCGGGCGCTGACCCAGACTGAGGCAAAATTGCTTAAAAACTAGTGATTCATATCAGAAACACCGATGAAAAGAGATAAAATCGAAGAAATTTTATAATCATTCTATAAAAATCATATGGAAAAATGCACAACCGGGTCGTATAATAAACTTGTTGTTAAGCAAAAACAACCAAAGTCAACAAAATTATAAGGGAGGAATTAAAAATGAAGAAAGCATTAAGTGTTGCTCTTGCGTGTTCCATGGCATTATCACTGGTTGCCTGCGGAGGCGGCAGCAAGCCAACAGAAGCACCAACCACAGCAGCTGCCGGGGATACCACAACCGAAGCAGCAGCAGACACAACCGCGGCAGACACAGCAGCTGCACCGGAAGCAGGCGCAGAGGTGGCAAACAAGGATAAGCCTTTAGTATGGTTTAACCGTCAGCCCTCCAGCAGTGCTACAGGACAGCTTGATATGACGGCCCTGAATTTTAATAAGGATACATATTATGTAGGTTTCGACGCAAATCAGGGCGCTGAGCTTCAGGGTACCATGGTTAAGGACTACATCGAGAAGAACATCGACTCAATTGACCGCAACGGCGATGGAATCATCGGCTACGTTCTGGCAATCGGAGACATCGGACATAACGACTCTATCGCACGTACAAGAGGCATCCGTAAGGCTCTCGGCACCGCAGTAGAGAAAGACGGCAATGTCAACAGCGATCCTGTTGGTACAAACGCAGACGGTACAGCAACTGTTGTACAGGACGGCTCCATCGAAGTTGGCGGAAAGACATATGTTGTCCGCGAGCTTGCTTCCCAGGAGATGAAGAACTCTGCAGGCGCTACATGGGATGCTGCCACAGCTGGTAATGCAATCGGCACATGGTCTTCCTCTTTCGGCGATCAGATTGATATTGTTGCATCCAATAACGACGGTATGGGCATGTCCATGTTCAACGCATGGTCCAAGGACAATAAGGTTCCTACATTTGGCTATGACGCAAACAGCGACGCAGTAGCAGCTATCGCTGAGGGCTACGGCGGCACTATCAGCCAGCATGCAGACGTACAGGCTTACCTGACACTCCGCGTACTGCGCAACGCACTGGACGGAGTTGATATTGATACAGGTATCGGCACAGCAGACGATGCAGGCAATGTCTTAAGTCCTGATGTATATGTTTACAAGGCAGATGAGCGTTCCTACTACGCACTGAACGTTGCTGTTACTGCTGAAAACTATACAGATTTCACAGATTCCACAATGGTATACGCACCTGTATCCAATCAGCTGGATGAGGCTACCCATGCTACAAAGAACGTATGGCTGAACATCTACAACTCAGCTGATAACTTCCTTGGCTCAACCTATCAGCCTCTGCTCCAGAAATACGATAAGCTTCTCAACCTCAAGGTTGACTATATCGGCGGCGACGGACAGACAGAGTCCAATATTACAAACCGTCTTGGAAATCCAAGCCAGTATGACGCATTTGCCATCAACATGGTTAAGACAGACAATGCAGCTTCATACACATCTCTGCTTGAGCAGTAATATTCATTGAAATAAAGATGTACTGTTATTAGGGAGAAGAAATTCTCCCTAATATTAAATATTGAAACCTATCAATCTACATATACAGGAGTAAAATAATGGCAGATAAGAAAGATGATATCGTCTTATCAATACGCGGTATGAGCAAGTCCTTCGGCCGAAACAGAGTTCTGGACCATATCAACCTGGATGTGAAGCGCGGAACCGTTATGGGGCTTATGGGTGAGAACGGAGCTGGTAAGTCAACCATGATGAAGTGCCTTTTCGGCACCTACCAGAAAGACGAGGGAAATATCTTCCTGAATGGCAAGGAAGTAAGCTTTTCCGGACCAAAGGATGCTCTTGAAAACGGCATTGCAATGGTTCACCAGGAATTGAATCAGTGTCTGGAACGGAATGTAATTGATAATTTATTCCTTGGACGTTATCCGGTCAATTCCATGGGTGTAATTGATGAAGGCAGGATGAAAAAGGAAGCCGCCGAGCTCTTTAGAAAATTGGGAATGACTGTTAACCTCACCCAGCCCATGGGCCGCATGTCCGTATCACAGAGGCAGATGTGTGAAATCGCCAAGGCCATCTCCTACAATTCAAGGGTGATTGTTCTGGATGAGCCCACATCCTCCCTGACCGTGCAGGAGGTTAACAAGCTCTTCGAGATGATGAGGATGTTAAAGGAGCAGGGAATTGCCCTGATTTATATTTCCCACAAGATGGATGAGATTTTTGAAATCTGCGACGAGATATCCGTGCTTCGGGACGGCAACCTGGTCATGACAAAGAGCACCAAGGATGCAAACATGAATGAGCTGATTGCGGCAATGGTCGGCCGTTCCCTTGATAACCGGTTCCCGCCTGTTGACAATACCCCAGGTGATGTGATTCTGTCCATCCAGAATCTGTCTACAAAGTTTGAGCCTCATTTGCAGGATGTTTCATTTGACGTAAAAGAAGGAGAGATATTCGGACTGTACGGTCTGGTAGGGGCAGGGCGCACGGAACTTCTGGAAACAATCTTTGGTGTCCGCACCAGAGCCGCAGGACGCGTTTATTTTAATAACCGCCTTATGAATTTCAGCAGCGCGAAGGAGGCCATGGAGCATGGCTTTGCCATGATTACCGAGGAACGGAAGGCAAATGGCCTGTTTTTAAAAGGAGACCTTACCTTCAATACCACCATAGCCAATCTGCAGCAGTATATGTCGGGTATAGCGCTTTCCGATGCAAAGATGATAAAGGCTACGTCAAAGGAAATCAAAATCATGCATACCAAGTGCATGGGCCCCGATGATATGATTTCCAGCCTTTCCGGCGGCAATCAGCAGAAGGTCATATTCGGAAAGTGGCTGGAGCGCAGTCCGCAGGTGTTTATGATGGACGAACCCACAAGAGGAATCGACGTGGGTGCAAAGTATGAAATATATGAGCTTATCATCAATATGGCGAAGCAGGGGAAGACAATCATTGTTGTTTCTTCTGAGATGCCGGAGATTCTCGGAATTACAAACCGTATTGGTGTTATGTCAAATGGACGTCTTTCTGGAATTGTTAATACAAAAGACACAAATCAGGAAGAACTTTTAAGGCTCAGTGCAAA
>OBXM01001133.1_pt1 | contig 18250 bp, 16 predicted proteins | sample 1538141 | NCBI WGS metagenome assembly OBXM01 (sample SAMEA2580153, study PRJEB22360) | human gut metagenome | biome: human gut; feature: human-associated habitat; material: faeces | place: Denmark | collected 2008/2010 | reverse complement strand
AAAGCCCCGGAATGACACCTGCCATGAACATGGTTCCCACAGATACGGATGCTGTCACCGCATAAGTTACCATGGGAATACTGGGCGGAATGACAACTCCCAGTGTTCCGCCGGATGCTGCAACGGCTGCAGCCACATCTTCCGGGTACCCCTTCTGCTTCATCCTCGGAACTGTGATACCGCCGATGGCAGCGACTGTTGCCGGATTGGAACCGGAGATGGCACCAAAGAACGCGGAGGCCACGACTGTGATACAGGACAGACGCCCGGGTATTCTTCTCATCAGTATTTCAATAAAATCTATGAGCCGTTTGGAAATGCCTCCCTTTTCCATAATGTTTCCGGCCAGTATAAAGAAGGGAACAGCCATCAGAGTAAAATTATCCGCCTGGGTAAACATTCTCTGGGCAACTGCAGGGAGCAGATTCAGGTTCCCGCTGGCTACGATCGCCACGCACACGGCTATTCCCAGGCAGATGGCAATGGGGACTCCCAGAAACAGCATGACAAATAAAACTCCGAACAACATTCCTATAATCATTTTTTCTCTTCCTCCTTCTGCCCAATCTCTTCTGGTTTTTCTTTTCCCGTGACCTTCTCAAATGTATGCCATGCGTAGCAGAGAGCCATAAGGATCAATCCCAGAGGAATGGAGAGATACATGATCCACATAGGCCACCGAAGGCTCGGCGTCACCTGCCCGCTTGCCATCTGTTTCTGCAGAATGGTCACTCCATAATAGGAAGCGAAGATACTGAACGCAACCACCAGGACAGAGTCCAGCACATAAATGATTTTCAGCACTGTCCCGGAGCAGAACAACTCCAGGGCCTCCACGCAGAAATGTTCCCCATTGCATGCCGCAACACCGATTCCGAGAAAAATCACCCATATCATACAGTACCTTGCCAGCTCTTCTGCCCATGGGATCACAAACAAACCGGTGAAACGTGCCACTGTGGCAATAAATATAACTGCGCACATAATAACCATTAACACTACCAGAAGTATTTCTTCCGCTTTCTTTAGTCCGTTAAATAGCTTTTCCAAAATGTCCACTCCTTCTGTTTAGTTAGATGACTGAATTTTCTCTACCAGCTCCTTGTTCAGCTTCAGGCTGTCCAACTGGTCATAGACCGCATCCGCTGCACTCTTCCACACTTCTTTATCCACTTCTGTCACCGTAACGCCTGCTTCTTTCATGTTTTCAATTGCTTCTTCATTATAGCTGCTGCTGTATTCCCTCTGATAATCCTTTGCCTCCTCTGCTGCTTTGTCGAAAGCTTCCTTCTGTGCATCCGTAAACCCATCGTAGGTACTCTGGGCGATCATCAGCACACAGGGGGAATAGAAAATATCAATCATGGAAACGTATTTCTGCACTTCATACACCTTGGCGGATTCTATGATGGCAATGGGGTTTTCCTGTCCGTCCACGGTTCCCTGCTGAAGCGCTGTGAAGATCTCACTCCATGCCATTGGTGTTGCTGTGGCACCCAATGTCTGGTAGGTTGCCATATGTACGCTGTTTTCCATGGTACGGATCTTCATTCCTTTTAAGTCTTCCGGTGTTTTGATCTCCTTTTTGTCGTTGGTCACCTCACGGAAACCATTCTCCCAGAAGCCAACGCCCCTGATTCCCTGGCTCTCCAGCTGACCCAGAAGGGAAGTTCCGATTTCACCGTCCAATACTTCATAGGCATGTTGTTCATCTTCAAATAAGTAAGGGAGGTCCAGCACCGCAAAGTCAGAGACAAAGTTCGGTATGGGTCCTGTGGATATGAGGCACATCTCCTGTACTCCCATCCCCACATTTTCCATCATGTCTCTTTCATTTCCCAACTGGGAGTTTGGATAGATATCAAGTGTCATCTCACCGTCGCTGTACTCCTCCAACAGCTTCTGCATTTCCTGCAGACCTTTCACATAATGACCTTCGGGAGCTGTGGTGGTTCCCACCTTCAGGCGCAGTGTGGCGCTGTCCGCCCCAAGCATGGTGTCTTCACTTTTCGTCCCGCTGTCGGATGTACTTTTGGAGGACTGCGTCACAGAGGCATCTGCGTTTCCTCCTCCGCCGTTATTTCCACATGCAGTCATAACGCCTGCCAATGTTACAGTCAGAATTGCTGCTAAGATCTTGTTTTTCATGTCCATTCTCCTTTTCTCTCATTTCATTTGTCGTTCGTTAAACATCTGATGTTTTATGTATATCATTTATCGACTGATTTGTCAATGAATTTTCCAAACTTTTTTCTATTATATGTGTATTTTGTTAAATATAAATAAATTACCCATGGAAATCTTATGCATAATATCTTATATCTAATATTTGACGTATGATGATTCCCCATGATAAGATAGTTACAACAACTAAACATTTTTGACTTTTGAGAATAATAATAGATTCGGAGGTGAATATTTGAGTAATTTATTTGAAGCAAGCAAACGGGAATCCGCTGTCGATCTGGTTGTAAACAGTATTAAACAGCTCTTAATGGAAAGGACCTTAAAACCAGGCGATAAACTTCCCAGTGAGTTGGAGATATCCGAAGAACTGCGGGTGAGCCGCGGGTCCGTCCGGGAGGCGATGAAGATTCTTTCTGCTTTCGGACTGGTGGATATCCGGGTGGGCAACGGTACTTATGTCTGTGAAACACCGGGAAATACCACTATGGATTCCCTTCTGTTCAGTTTCTTTATCTCCAATCCGCAGATTGATGACCTCTATGAGTTCCGACATATCTTTGAAAACGATATTCTTACTATGATTCTGGAACACTACGATGACAATGGAAAAGAGAGAAAAGCGCTCCGTGATAATCTGGAGCAGTTAGAGCGCCTGATGGCCAACGGCGCATCCGACAAAAAGCTGTCAGAAAACGACCTGGAATTCCACAGAATTTTAGGCCAGGCATCCAAAAATCTCCTGGCTGAACGGGTTTATAATTTTATCATAGACTTTATGGAACCCTCCATTGCTGCCACCCATAAGGGCCGCAGCGGAGAGATTGTCTATGAAATTCATCGCGATATTGTGGATTTGATCGAATCAAAAGACGCGGGCAGAATTGATGAAGCCATCACAAAATCCGTAGATACCTGGTCCATACTCCAGCCTTCCCTGAATCCATGGGGAGAATAAGGATTTCCGCCATTTGTTTGACGTATTATGTTTTTTTTGATAGAATAACTATAATTAACAACGATCGGGGTGGAATACATTATGAGTAATTTGTTTGAGGCCAGCAAGCGTGAATCTGCTGTAGATATTGTAGTGAACAGTATCAAGCAGTTATTGATGGAAAGGCGTCTGAAACCGGGGGATAAGCTCCCCAATGAACTGGAAATTTCCGAAGGATTAGGTGTCAGCCGAGGTTCCGTAAGGGAAGCCATGAAAATCCTGTCAGCCTTCGGGCTGGTGGACATCCGGGTGGGTAACGGCACTTATGTCTGTGAAACACCGGGAAATGAGCTGATTGACTCTCTTCTGTTCAGCTTTTTCGTGTCCAATCCTGACATCTCCAATCTCTATGAATTCCGGAAAATATTCGAGACCGATATTCTTGAATTGATTCTGGAGCACTATGACGAGAATGCCGCAGAACGCAAAAAGCTTGCAGAAAACCTGGAAGAGTTAAAAGCGCTGATCGACAGCGGTGCTCCCCAGTCTAAAATAACAGAAAATGATCTGGATTTTCACCGCCTCTTAGGACTTGCCTGCCATAACCAGATTGCTGCCAGGATTTATGCTTTTGTCATGGATTTTATGCAGGCTTCTATCACCAATACCCACAAGCATCAGAATGGGGAGTATGTGTACAATACCCATATGGCGGTTTATGAGGTCATTGAGAAAAGGGATCACACCAGGATTGATGAAGTTGTGGACAGGACGGTGGAGGTTTGGTTTAAACTTCAGGACGCCTGATCAAAAGAGCCATCCGGCTTAAAAGCGGACGGCTCTTTTGCTTTTCTCTCAATCCCTGGAAACCAACAAAACCCGTTTCTCAAACCCGCCCCGCAGCCGCCGTTTTTCTTCTCGGACTTCCTGCAGTTTTTCCACGGTATATCCTCTGGCTTCGCATATGGCATAGATGACCTCCAGGGCGTCGGCGAGCTCTTCCAGCTCCTTGCTCTCCTGGTATTCTGCAATCTCCTCATCCAGCTTCTTGTCAAGCTCTGTTATGTATGCAGCCGCGGACAAAATTTCTGTATGGGGTATTCCGCCTCCCTCTCTTATGATATCCGGAATTTTATCCCGCACCAGTTTATTAAAGATTTTCATTACGCACCTCCGTATAAACACACCGTCCCCTCCGGACGGTTTTCATTTTCCGTAAATAACAAAAAAACCCTTGAAAATTCAAGGGTTTTCATCGAGCTGCCTAGCGGATTTGAACCGCCGACCTCCGCCTTACCAATCTCAAAATTTACTTTTTACAGCATATCGTAACTTTCATGAATGCCCATTTTATAAGGTTTTTAAGGCTTTTTATATTGCATATATTTTATAACTTTTTATCTTTATTCACAGCTTTAGTAACCAAATAGTAACCAATTTAGTCTCTTACAATTATTTTTATAGAGCATTTCGGCACTTATTTTTTTCCAATAATTACCAGTAGAATTACCGCTATCTTTCGGATTACACTTAATGGGGAGGTGAAAACATGGAAAACGAAAAGAATAAGAATAGGGAATTTGACCCGGAGTTTGAGGCTAACCCTGTATTTGAGGTTGATCCGGAATACATTGAATGGATATGCCAGCGTATGCTGGAGGAAGAAGACTAAGATGTCGAAAAACGTCTGCGACTACATATTGCATCTCTTCCTATTGTATAGTAAGCTTAAATTGTAACCAGAGGTATGGATAGCCTCTGATTCGACTTGTTGGCCGGTGCTGTAATGGTGCTGGCCATTATTAATATTTTGCTATTGCAAATAGTCAATATATATGATATTATAACCATGCACACATACACTGTGCAAAATACGATCCTGGGGACCGGCTACTGCTGGCCCCCTTTTTTTGCCCCGGCAATACGTCACCAGGGCTATTATTATGCTGAAAACTTGACGTCGAGCCAGGCTGTTACCATGCAACCAAACTCATAAATGTATTGCGTCCTGCGATACCATCCACAGTAAGCCCGTGGTCCTTCTGGTACTGGCGCACTGCGGATTCCAGGCCGCTGCCGAAACTGCCAGGGCACTCTACACCATTTGGGTTGTAGCCTTTGAGCATGAGCAGGATTTCGAGTGCTGTCACCATGTACTGACACTCATTGCGGCATACATAGTGGCTGCCGAGCGCCCGATCTGATGCAGACCCCCAGATACCGTCTACGGTCAGTTCAGACCTATAATCCATGTTGAGGGCTGTCTGCAGGGCCATCACAGCAGCTCTCTGCGTCTCAGGTCCCCAGATACCATCACAAGATATAGCCGCACCTGTAAAATTGTTGCAATGTTCCTGGCCCGCCCTGATAATGGGGTTACCCGTAGGCTCCTCCTGCTTATCTTCTGCAGGTGTCTTGCCTCCCATATAATCCTTATAACAGTAATTGAGATCTACCTTTCCAGAAATCCCCGGCACGCTCCCGGAGCTTGTGTACTGCCACATGGTCATACCGGTAATGGACCGGGTGTTGGCATACTGTGCGTACCACATGTCATATGGCACCTGGCCGAACATGTTCTTGTAATAGTCCAAGTTGGTATAATTCATAGGTTTATAACCAGCCCTCTGAATCTCTGCGCAAAACGCATTAGCCATAGCAGTAGCCAGACTCTTGCCTATAGTCACACCGTTTTTCTTTGCATAGGTAATTGTATCATACTCCAGATCAAATGATATCGGATAGTGTATATTACAACCTTTAATGAGATCCAGGCAATATCTTGCTTCCTGTCTGGCCATCTCTACCGTATAACCATAACTAAACCAATATATCCCGCATGGCAGCCCCACGCGCTGACACTCCTGGATATTTTGGCTGAACTGCTTGTCTACATTACCACGGCCATATCCGGCCCGTATCATCACATAGTCCACAATTCCCGACTTCTTAACAATGTCCCAGTCAATCCTGCCATTGTGTTCACTTACATCTATACCTTTTAACATAGCAGCTCCTTCCTGCCGGATTTGCGCCGGCGCAAAAAGAGAGCGATTTTACTCGCCCTCTACTCCTCTTTGCTATGCTGCTTGATAACCTGATTTACATAGGTACTCAGTCCGGCCACCAAAATCCCCTGGACGACTGCCGTAAACACTGCCATAGCAATCTCCTGCATACCACCCAGCGGGCAGGTGGCAACCACCCAAATACTGCACAGCAAGATACCAAGTGCTCCAAGGGTGACCGGGATGTATTTATCCGCAATCATCTCTGTCTTTTTCATGGCCACACCTACAAAATACAGCACCACGGCCAATACCAACAGTTCCGGTTTTACATAATTCATAATCTGTTCCATTCTCAATCCTCCTGATCATGAGCTTGCTTGTTCACATGTTTCTCAATCTTTGCAATAGCCTCTGTCACAGGGCCATTACAGCCCTGTTCCTTCAGTCCTTTCAGGCAGGCCAGTATCCCGTATGTAAGCAGACATTGCTCTGACTTGATCTTCTCAATCTCTTCATCCTGCTTGTTCTGTTTCAGATACCATCTGTACACAGCAAATACAACCGCAAAAATGCCCATCACTGCTGTTATAACACTGCCTGCCATAATAATCTCCTGTGGTCCTATATACATGCTGCCTCCTTACTCCGTCACTTCCCGCCAAAGGGATTCGGTTCCAGTGGCCCCCGGCTCCCACACATTGCCATCCACCAATGACTCCCAGGTCTTGCCGCCATGCAGCACCTTATCACCCTTACTGTATGGATTTGTGCTGTCCGGCTGCTCCCACTCCGGTACAACTCCAGGGTCCGGGATGAGTACCTTGGCAAACAAACTCGACGTCGAGTCAGGCAACCAGTCTCCCTGGCTGATATGGTCCTGCAGCACTTTGTAGAGCGTACCATTGTATCTCACCCGGTCACCGGCTTTATAGGCCATGCCATCTGACCAGGCCTCGAACAGCTCTGTATACTGCAAAGCCATGTAATCCGACATGCCGCCGGCGTTATCCTCGATCTGGCTACGTAACTCTCTTGCTCTCTCTATTACTCCCATGCTTATACCTCCTCTCCCAGTAAGATTTTTCCGGCCAGAGCATACTCCGCATCTGTCGGCACATCTCCGGTAATGGTCTCGGACAGATAAAAATGGACCGTCAGCGTACCATCCGGATTAGTTACCACCTGCATACTGTCCATCACTGCTCCATGCAGGGTGTTGAGCGGGGTATCATCATCCTTGGTGATGCGCACCTCAGCGAGGTTATCCGGGGTGAGCTGTGCCCGAGTGTCTATAAGGGCCTGCCGAGTATCACAAATTAAAATGACGGCTCCTGTGTAAGAGCCGTCTACGATTGGGATTGTGGTCCCGTCTTTCAGTATCATGTTCATGTTGTTCTCCTTTCTTATCAGGTGCAGAAGCAGAGGCATACACCTTTGGTTAGTATCGAAGAATCCGATATAAAATCAATGAATTGACCTGGTGCATTTGCCTTTATATAAATATAATCGCTCACATTGTTTGGCTTGGCTATCCTAGACCACCAATCAGCGCTTACATCTGTCCCCACTATCGCTTTTAAAATATTTTCAGTTTTTGGATATAATACTTTATATTTAGATTTCAATTCACCCCCATACGGAATCCATACATCATCTCTTGTTGTTTGCGTATATTTCTCCTGATTTATATTATTTGCGTCTTGCGTCTTTACCACTTCAACAATACGGGATTTAACTACTGTTGGAATTAATGGTTTGATCGTACTCTTAAGGTAAGAACGCATCTCACACTTTTCCCAACCTCCAACACTTCCAGTTCCTTCTAGATATGTTCCATCTGCATTTTTAACTACACCTGGATTCATTTCATGCATAGATGCAAGCAACTCTTTTCCTATCCACGTAATAGGTGCTGTGCCCGAACCATCCGCGCACTCATCTTTATCAAGTGCTGCGATCTGCATATTGATGATACCCTCTGCGCCAAGGTCAAGCGGCTTATAATTGCCAATTTTATACTTAGTTTTATACGTGCCGTTATCTATGTTTGCAATAATCGTCGCCCAATCGTCGGCAATCTCTTTTTCCTCTAACGGACTGCCAAATTGCGCATAACAAGATGTGTTCCCCGTGATATTTTTACCAGTCGGCTGCCACCCTTCAAACGGATAGTCCTCCGCGCTCCCCTCACTGGATACCGGCGTATCACCCGTATAAGTGGCACTACCACCATAAGGCACATTATCAACCCTCTGCAGTAATGTTGAGCCATTGTAAAAATACACGGTATACTTACGTACCACTGACGTAAACGCCGCATACACGCTCCTGTCTGCCGTAACAGCCTGCAGTGCTGTGCTGTCTGCAGTCCCTCCCGGCTTTTTGCTCCAGCCCGCAAAGCTATAACTGTACTGTGCTGTACTGGCCTTAGTCGGTGTACTACCGCTGTAGGTGCCGTTACCACCGTCCACGATAGCCTGAGTATATAACAGGGTACTGCCATCCTCATTGTAAAAATACAGGTTACTGGTCACATGCTCATAAGCCACCCGAATATCCGGATACTTGCCGGCTATCTCAGCAAGCTGCGCACCGGTCACAGTATCAACGCTTATGGTACCGGATACCTGCGCCATGTCGGTGTTGTTGCCGGCCTCATCCAGTCCCCTCATGGTATCCAATAATGCAATAATCGCCATCAACGTATCTGCATCACCTGCCGCCCAGTCTATGCCAATAAGCCTTACCCTGCTGTTGGCTGGGACAGCCTGCAGGATGGCTTTACTGTCCACGGCAGAGCTGACATTTTCCAGCCGCAAGGTTGAAATGCCCGCATAAGACGGTATGGACAGGTCGGTGAGTGACGCCTGATTACGGATTGTCAGGTTGGTTATGGTCGCTGGCAGATGCAGGGTTTTGAGGATACCGCCAACTGGCAGTAATAACCCGGTAATGCCGGTCCCATCAAAATACACATGCTCCAGATTGGTGCACCCAGATACGTCCACAGCCTGCGTGAGGTTCGGACAGTTTCGCACGTCCAGCGTCCGAAGCAGTACATTATTACCAAGATGCAGGTCTGTAAGATTCGTGTTGCTGTAATCTGCACTGGCATCTCCCAGTTTGAGAGACTGCAGCTTAGTGGCAAGTGCAAACTCTGCATAACCTACCATAAGCCCCGACAGGTCTCCCACATCTTTAAGCTGTGATGCACTGTAGATGTAGATCTCGGTATCATTTACGTTGTCGAGCGGGCAGATCAGGGTGTAGCTGTTACCCCGGAGCGCCCGCTGCTGGACCAGATAAGAGCCGTACTTGACCGATGCGTAGATGTCTGCGTAAGGCGTTACCGTGATGTCTGCTTTGGCATAACCTCTGACTGTGATTACATCACTCAGGGCATCCCCGGCGTTGTACTTGCTGTCCAGGTAACGGTACCGGTTATAGAGCCACCACTTACGCTGCTCTGCCTTGGATCCCTGGAGCATTGACAGGTATGCAGCACTGTTGTCCTCGATCAGCGGAGCCAAATATTTAAAATAGGCGTCCTCGTTAAATACCGCCTCCGGCCACTTGGCCTGGTGCTCCTCAAATCTGCGCTCCGTATCCTCATAAGACAGCTTGCCGGTTGACCGGAGCGTCTGATACATGGCCTTGATCTCCTCAAAATACGCCTGCCGGAGATTAGTCCATAATACACTGTGCTGGCCGTTGTAGACATCTGCACCGGCCACCTGGTCGATGTCCTCCAACTCATAGCCAAATACCAACGAGCCTTCATTATTGATGCCCAGCCCAGTATCAAAATCGTATGGCAGGAAACACCACTTACCCATTGCTATCACCTCCAAATATTGTCGGGAACATGTTCTTGGCGCGTGAATCCACCATCAAAAACAACTCTGTAAATAGATAGTAGAAACATGCACTCTGTAACTCCACATGCTCCGGCAGTTCTGCCCGAAACTTGGCAAGCCGATATGCCGCTGTATCTGCAGTGTACTCAACGCCTCCATAAGTTACCGGTGTCTCCAATGTTGCGCCGGTAGCCGCCTCCTGATCTGTGCTCACCAACCAGGCTGACAGGGCACTGAGTTGTGTCGGGTCAGCGTTACCATCGGGATATCTGCCCTCAAAGTCATTGAGCCAGTCGGTATTGGCAAAGTCCGCAGATTTAAACAGTACACGGCTGCTGGTGTTATTCAGAATCTCCCAAGATTCGTCCCCTGCAGCAAAACCGTACACTTCGGGAGTGCCCTTGTCATTGTTGAAGTTGTACTTACCGAGAAAGACAGTAGAAGCCCCATTGCTCCAGAACATGACAATAGGAAATCCATCTATGCCCTGGCGGACTTTCGAGTCTGCTGTCTGCGGGGGTGTCTTATATGGACAGGCGTCATTGTAAAGGCGTACTAACTCTACGTTATTGGCTCCCTCGGATGAGGCCACATCCGCCTTAAATGTGTAGGTGTTGGTCGGGATAGCATCTGTATTGATGGTATACTTTTCAGCCACAGTCCCATCCCCCAGCGTAAATCCGCCTTTAAAGTCAATCTTATAGTTTTTACGGGCATAATACTGGCTGCTGGTACCCTGTACATTGGCCTGTGCTCCAGAAAACGTAAAATCCTTCGAGGGATGCAGTGGGTCCACGTAGTATCCGCTGACCGTCTTTTTGTCCCCTTTGTACTGTGGGAGTTCTGGGGCCTCCAGCACCAGGTATGGCAGGTCCTTGGGCAGTTGTGATATGACAATGCTGCCGTATGCATCAAATACATTGTTGTGCTGGTATCTCTCCAGCATGGTATCCACGTCCTGGGTGTCTGCGATCCAGTTATTCAGGAGCTGGAATCGTGTCAAGTCATTGTCATAGACACGGATACAATATAGGTCGATAGTGCAGTCGTTGGAGCCGATGGAGATATCCACAGGTGCTGTCTGCGCAAAGTCATCGTCCTGCGGATACTGCACGGTCCCGGACATAACTCCGTTGATATAGCAGTAGATCAGACGATGCTCGGCGCGCTTTTCGACCGCAAAACTTATCCGGACATGCTCGTCCTCCTTATATTGAGTGCTGATTTCCGACTGCTCCGATTTAAGCACAGCTTTCTGGGCCGTCAACTGTATACCTCTGTTGCCTGACATGCAGGACACTACCACAGCGTCATAATCCATGACATCACGGGTCGCAAACTCAAACTCGATGGTCTTGCCGCCGGTCCTAAAATCCTGTGCAAAAGCTTTATATGGTATCGTCAGCCTTGCATCCCCGGATACCCGCAGCACAGTATTGTTATCTGCATCCAACTGCCAACCGTCCGAGCTGTAGTTAAATCCGGCAAACACAGCCTGAATGTCTCCATAGCTCCATGTACCGGGATCTGCCTCATTGTTGCTACGGCCATAACTACTTAAGTATAGGGATAAGTCCTGTGTCTCTGCTCCGATATCCATACTGCTCTCAGTGATAGTCAGGGCAATGGTCTTACGCACTGCTCCGCAGACAATGTCCAGTGTCAGTGCTCCCACGCTGTCTGCCCGGTATGTCCAGATTTGCCGTGTTCGGTCCACGGTAAGGGCAGCTACTTGCTTGCCGTTGGCAGACAAGGTTATGGCAGACGTCATGCTCACTGGGTTGTAGACCATGTACGGGATAACGATGGATGCATACTGCTCCGCTGTGTCTCCCCTGTAGGTGCTTGTTATGATTGGTGCATCCTCCCCGGCTACGGTGCAGATCAGCTCGTAATACAGCTCATTGGACTTGATCTCTACGCCGTCAACCTCTGCTGTAAAGTATACCAACAAGCTATGTGCTCCGTGGCTCTGGGCCGGGATGACATAGGACTGCTGACGCCCGGATGCAGATACCTCGGCTGTGCCCAACTCGGTGCCGTCGACCACAAAGTGCATGGTCTTGGTGACATTGCCCACGGGAGTATATGTGTATGCGATTGGCCCGCTGTAAGGTGTCCCCGCATCAAAGGTGGATGATACACTGACCTCTACCACAGACACACTGTAATTGATGGTCCTGCCATTGCCGTATGCATCTGTAACGTTGACCTTGACCATGTTGGCGCCGGTGCTTAAAAACTTGCTGATATCCACGGTTACAGCGCCCTGGGGAACATCCTGAGTGGTCTTGACAAGACCATTGATTGTGACTTTGAGGGTGCCGTTGCCGGTCGGCAGGTCGTCCTCCAGAGACGTCCACGTAAGGCTGATAGCACACTCTGCCCCGGATGCGATAGACTTAGACAGCCAGCCGCTTGTATTTGATACGGTCAGCACGGCATTGTTACCGGTGCCGCCGCCACCGCCGCCACCCGAAAACGGTCCCAGGGGGCCAACCACAACCTCGTTGTTGCTGGTCATGTAGAGATAGCCGTCCTCCACGTAGGCATCATCAATCTTGCCTGCCAGCATTAACTGGATGGCTTTCTGGCTCTCGTCCAGCTCTCTGATCGCATTCGTAGAGCTGTTTTCTACATCGCCTATAGCCTTAACGGTCTTTACAATCTTACTTTCTACTGATTCCCCGTCATTGCATATTATCTCGTCTGCATCCTTCGGAGCTTCCAAAGCAACTTCATATATTTTTTCTACAGCCTCACAAATCAGCGGGCGCATTGTTTTGCCTTGTATTGTTTCCTGCATCTTCCGCAGCGTTTCACGGATATAGGCCATATCAGCCATGCAGTATCACCGCCTTTCTTTTACTCTGCCAGACGATTTGTTTTAATATAATCCATGATAGCCTGGACATGTCCCTGCAGCATTTCATCAACAACGATAAAATTGCCTTTGTTTTGCTGGCTTACCAAATTCCCTTTTTCATCGACTTCAGAAAATGTATAAGCAATTCTGTCGCCCTCTCCTGTTTTGAGATGAGTAAAACTTGTTAGTTTCTTCATGTATATGCCTCCTCTAATTCCTGATAATATTCTTCTACCATTTGTGCTGCTTCAGCTTCGTAATCTATGCCTAAAGCGTCCTCGGGAGCTTTTTCGTCCACCTCTAAACGCTCGGATTCGTACCCTTTCTGCTTTGCCTTTACTTCCCACGCAAATGAAAGACCGGGCGTTCCGGTAACTACAAAATAACCTTGTGTTTTCTGTGCAACATATAAGTCTCCTGGTCCCTCTTTTTGTAAAAACACCTGGTAATTTATACCTGTGTTCACCGTCTCGCAAAAAATATCATCCAATGGAACATAACATAATCCATCATCTCCTATCGCTCCAGAACCAATATCTCCAAAATATGGGCTTGCCATCTCATAACAGTACAACAGACGGTCATCGTAATCCTCTGTTAAAGCGCACCGGCTCTTCGTACCGGCAACTGTTAGGCTTCCTGCCATATAAACACTGCTACCGAAATAATGCGGGGCATGAAACGCCCCTGACCCCTGCCCACCCCCATACCTATACGCAACACTTCCACCCCCATTAGCCACAAAGAGCATTGCCTTATAGGTGCAGAATGCAGTATATCCTGTATCAGAACTGTCATATACAGGCTCTAAATCCAGGGCTAAAGCATTGTCCACGTAAAACATCAGACAGCTTCCATTCAAAATCCCTTTTAATTTGTGAGATCCATTTGTTGCATTGCTGGTAAATCCATCTTTGTCAACTGTGTTCTTTACCGCTCCACTTGAATCCAGCACCCTAATCTGTCCATTTTTATTGTTACTGCCACCGACTGTCACAGTTCCTCCAATATTCGCTCCTGTACAGGTCAGCACACCGTCCTCAGTCATACTGGAATATGTAGCTGTCCATGAAATTTTTGCTGCTTTCATGCGGATACTATCGGCCCTTTGTTCAAATATCGAATCCAGATCATTTTCTGATACTTTCATAGCAATTTCATTACTGATCACTTGTATCTGGGCTTCATTATAGACCTCATAACTTCCAAGTACCTCAATGTCAGAAATCAGTATAGGTATGGCTGATGATGTATCATAAAAATCAAGGTTCTTTTCTCCTTCTACCGCAACATCGTACTCAAATTCAAACTGTGACCATTCATCTGCTTTTAATGCCCCGACCTCCGTGTATTGGGAAGAACCATCAAAGATGCATTTCACTCTTACGCTTCCTTCCGCTCCGGCCTCGATTGCCGCCTTGAACCGGACTGTATACTTCCCAGAATCCATATTATAACTTTGCCGCAGATAAGGAGAGGAAGAGCCATTTTTAAAGCGGACACATTTTCCCAAGGTACTGTGATTATATATCGTGATGTATGCTTCATCCGAAATCAGCCAACTGTTCAGGCCATCCGAAAAATTACCATTTAAACAGTAATCATGCAGGGCATAGGACAATTTCTCCATTACACTCAGATTAACTCGGCCTTCCATAGCCTGTACTGCCGCCGTGGTATAACTCTGGGCATATTCCTTCGCACCGGTTTCTGCATTATCAATCTGTTTTTCCACTGTCTGTTTATATTCCGTTGACAATGATTCACCTTGAATGGAATTTGCCTTTACGAATTCACCCAAAAACACGCCGTCTATCGTCCACGCATTTTTATATGGACCATCATAACCATTACGTGAAAATGCTATGCCAGACATATTGATTTGCATCACATGCTGGGCGGCCTCTTTGGTCGGTGCATCCATATACAGATCACGTAACCACCGGCCGTCCTCATCATACTCTGATACTTTGTAGCCACCCTTGCTCCCGGTCATCATCTGAGTAGCATTTTCAATGGCAGACTGCAGCCATGAAGTGGTTACTTTTACGTCATCAATCTTCTCATCGACTTTCTTATTCGTATCACTACCATGCTCCGCATATCCTTTTTTAGTCGCATTTCCCAGCAAAAGCAGATTTTTATTTGGTTCTTGTAAGTTAATATCCAACTTCTGGACAGGAAAATATCTATCCATACCATAAGGAGCTGCCAAGGCGTGCACCCGATCTCCCAGCTCAAAACTGTCAAATCTCTGGCTCAATACAGACAGATCCACAGCATTGAGTTCCAAGGTCATGGTCTCATACTGGTTATCATGCAGCCATTGCTCCCCTTTTTCTTTCAGGTTTGCAGGGATTCCTACATCATCCCATTGCTGTACAGCCATGATCCACCCATACCGCTCCACCGCCTCCGGGATATAGAGATAATTTTTTCCATCATTGACAGATGTTATATCCAGATATGCCTCCAGGCCTTCGACAGGGCTTTCATCCAGTCTCACTCCATGCGGTATTACTGCCGTATACAGATCATCTGCTGTGGTATCCTCACTGTAATCCAACAGGTTCATACCAAATTTTATAGGCTGTTCACATATCTTTCCGTAATCTGCAAGTGTCAGCCAATCCAGATACCTGACACCGTCCACTTTCCGGATTTTTAGGTATCCCCCCAGTTTGTCCAGTAACTTCTCTCTGATAGCCTCCAGGGTGGGTTCTTCATTGGTAAATCGGTATATGCTATCATTATTGTCATGGATCGTTACAATCCCGACCTGGAAGTGCTTCTTTGTTTCTGTCATATCGTTATGCCAATTCAGCCAGGTTTCCAGCATTTGCCGGGGACTTAAATCATGATAGGCGACCTGCGGCTGGATACTGTCAAACAAAAAGGCCAGCTCGCCTACGCAGTACACATGCTTGACGTTATAGAGGTCTCGGCTTATGTCGCGCACCTCACCGTAAAACAGCTCCTTGTCATCCTTGACAACCTGCACCATCGTCACACGGCTGGCAATCCGCTCATAAAAAGTGCTATCCGGAGTGATGTCAAACTCAAAGGTGCCTGAATCATTGAGAGACAGATGCAGCTCACACCCTGTCAAAATCAGCAACTCATCCCCAGGATAATAGGCCAGCTCTCCGTCAATATATACTTTGTACACCTATAACGACCTCCCCCTGAAATCAATAGACAGCGTGCCTGTCCCGGTAAAGACAAGTGTCTGTGTTGTGCCTCCTACACGCACCTCCGGCAGCCTGGTATTGCCCACCGGCAGAGGATAAGACTTGCCGTCATAAGATAAGGCCAGGTCATTGGATGTAGTGACCGCAAAAATGGGCACCACATCCAGGCCGGAGCCAAGTATCTCAACCGTCTTGCTGTCTGCAGTTATCTGGATATCTTTAAGCTCCCGGATGACGCCCGTCTCAAAGTTGAATGGATCCCATAACCAGTCCTCAATACTGGTCTGGACGTCATATTTGTACGGCTGCACATCCACGATTATCGTAAATTTACCAATCCTTGCAACTACATCCACATCTCCTTGCACCTGCGCTCTGCCATAATAGTAATAGCCAAGGTCATCATCCGGTATAACCGTCACGGTCTGTCCATGATAGGAGTTTAAAAAGACAGACATGAATGTTCTCCATGCCTGCCTTTTCTTTTTGGCTCCCAATATTATTTTTATTGTCCGGTTCTCGTAATGCACCATTCCATCCATCTCAGATAGATCCAAGTCAATCCCAAATGGTACTTTAATCTTATTTGTTTTGGGCTTTGGTGGAGATATTTCCAGCGATTCAACTGTAAGTCCCCATTCGTCTGTATGCTTCCCATTCAGGGTAACTCCCATTTGATCACCTTCTTTCTGCCCGTTTCCGGATAACTTCCATCCCTTTATCCGCTGCCTGGGCCACTTCCGTCTCAAACTGTCGGCGTGATGGATATAAGGACACTTCCTTATTTGCAATATTTGCCAAGTACGGGAGATACTCCTGCAGCAAGTTTATAGCGTCTGCAAAAGCGTTGCCCTGTGCTGATCCGCCGCCTCCTGCAGTCATGGTGCTCGAATTGACATCCGGTATTGCCATACTGTCAGCGATCACTGCATTGACATTCTGCATTTCTTTCTCATATCCAATCCCAAACCCTTCTGCTGTATAGCTTCCAAGTCTCATAAAAACTTTAGAAGGAGAATTGATATCCAGCCTGTATTCTGCCTCCGCTACTGCATCCGCACACATCTGGGCCACTGCATTGATTACTTCTGATTCGCCGGCAGCTATACCGTTTGCCAAACCAACAGATGTATTGTATCCGTCCATGTATAACGTCCAACAATTCAGTTCCGATGCCTCGTCGGTTACAGACGATACCACAGACTCCGCTGCGCGCTCTACTAGATCTTGACCTGCAGCAATACCCGCTTCCAGTCCTCGCACTGCTACATTGCCCGGCACATAAAAGTTAACATATGTGAGCGTTTCCTCTGTTTTGGATAGCACATCATCACAAAGAGATGAAACACGGGCCAATACTGCGGGCGAACCATGCTCCACGCCTGTCCTAATGCCATCAACTACTGTATTGCCTACATTGGTAAAATCAGCAGAGTTTAATGTGCTCTGGGCAATATTTACAATCTGTTGTGACAACATCTGTATTGCCATGACAGCCTGCAGTTCATTCGCAGTGATACCTTCTGCCAAACCAGCAGTAACAAACTGCCCTATTTCATGAAATACTTTAGATGGTGAATTTTCATCTAGTGTAGCCTTTGCTTGTACAATAGTGGCTTTACCCATTTCATCCACAGCAATCGTCCCTTGCTCAATAGCCGACCGTATACCATTACCAAATCCGGTTGACACGTCTACGCCCGCCGTTGTTAAAGCTTCCGTCACCTGATCCATGCCGCCATGAAGAGAGGCCGTATACTGTTCAATCATACCTTGCACACTTTGATCAACACCAGATTTCATATCAAGAGACTGGCACCACATTTCATTAGCATATTTCAATTCGTCGTTTGACATCTGCGCAAAAGCCTGGACATAACTTGCACCCTGTGGCCCCATTTCTACGAGATACTGCATTATACTTTCATCCAGAATCCTGCTGCCATCGTCACCTGTCCGCTGCATTAGTTCTGTAAGATTTTGTGACCAATTTTCAACACCATTAATTTGAGATTCCATATTCTCTAAGAGCTTTGAACTGGTTATTTCCGTGCCCGCGTTAAATTCATCGAACATGTTCATCTGGCTTTCCAGGACGCTTGAGACTGTTTCCTGCATCCCCAAATAGGTGTCTACGATAGTCTGCGCCGCTGTCGCATTGGCATCTGCTGCTGCTTGTTGTGCCTCGGCATTTGTGTTTGCAG
>OBXM01001132.1_pt1 | contig 18271 bp, 16 predicted proteins | sample 1538141 | NCBI WGS metagenome assembly OBXM01 (sample SAMEA2580153, study PRJEB22360) | human gut metagenome | biome: human gut; feature: human-associated habitat; material: faeces | place: Denmark | collected 2008/2010 | reverse complement strand
TCTTATTTACACCATCTAAGGACTTCATTGTCGGGATATGAACTTGCCTTCCCTCTCGTATCCTGTGAACAGAAAATCCAGACTAACCCCAAGCTCCCTGTGTAACCTTAAAATTTTGTCTTCGGTGATCATGCTGACCCCATGAAGAAGTTTATCGTATTGAATTTCTGATATGCCTAACAGAGTCGCTATCTCAAAGTTTGTTAACGCTGCCAGCTTCTGAATCTGTTTGACACGCTCTCCAATCTCCTGCAAATCTGCTTTTGTAATTTCATAGGACATGCGTTCCCCCCTCTTTGCACTTTTATTCTACCAACAGAATGAAAGAATATCTCCGTCCTTTTTTGGTTTTGCGTCATCCTTTTTTGGTTTGAGGCATTCAAATTCCTTTTCTGCTGATACAATAATTTCCTGGAGGAGGGTTTTATACCGGCTGCCTTTGCAGCCAAAACCCGCAAATCTCCAAAGGGGATTTGCACAAGAACAGCAAGCATTGGATATGTCCGTACACATAAGGGGATTCTCCCCCTAACCCCCATGAAGAAAGAAAGGTCAAAGGCTATGGCAAACCGAACCAGGAAAAATAAACTAACGCTCTATCTGAGTGACGATGAAAAATATATTTTAGAAAATAAGACCAGACTGTCCGGTCTGAACAGTCAGTCCGCTTATCTGCAGAATCTGATCATTTACGGCTATGTCTATGAGGTGGACTACCGGCATCTCCATGACTATTCCGTGGAGCTTTCCCGGATCGGAGGTCTGTTAAACCAGATCACGAAGAGAGCCAACACAACCGGGAATCTTTATCCGGAGGACATCAGGGAAATAAAGGAGATCATGGAAAAAATATGGCATACACACGCATCCATGCTATCAAAGCAACCGTTGACCGCTCGATAGCATACATCTGTAATCCCGACAAAACGGACGGTGAATTGTTTGTTTCATCCTATGGCTGTTCTGCCAGGACCGCCGCCCTGGAATTTGCTTTTGCAAACGGGAAAACCACCGGTAATGATGGGAATCTGGCGCACCACTTAATACAGTCCTTTGCCCCCGGGGAAGTCTCTTTTGAAGAAGCGCATCAAATTGGAACGGAGCTTGCCGACCGGCTGCTGGAAGGGAAATACTCATATGTGCTTGCGACCCACATTGAAAAAGACCATGTGCATAACCACATTATTTTCTGTGCCACGGACAACATCAGCCATCGCAAATACAATACCTGCAGACGCAATTATTACCGGATCCGGACACTCAGTGATGAGCTATGCTCCGAACACCATCTGTCCGTCATTGTACCGGGACAGCGCCGTGGAAAGCAGTACGAGGAATGGGAGGCTTCCCACAGCGGAACCTCATGGAAAGACCTGCTCCGGAAAGATATTGATGCTGTGATCAGACTGTCCAACACCTATGATGACTTTATCCGTCTGATGAAACAAAAAGGATATGAAATCAAAGGGGATTCTTGACAGAGCAGGAATCGACTTATCCTCACTGGATTCCAGCCGTCTCCGGGCAGACTATGCTGCCACGGAAAAGGAAAAAACCGCATTGCAGAACAGCTATAAAGCTGCCGGCAAAGAATTTAAGGCAATGGAACAGAATCTCCAGAAAATCTGCCAGTATCTTCAAAAGGATCTGTCTCAGGACGAACCAGTTCCCGGGATATCCGATGATCCTTTCCGGTCTTTTTAGCGCAAGAAAACCAAACAGCCATCACAGCCATTTGGTTTTCTTAAAATTACTTCTTCTTTTTTACTTCTTACATCCTTCTGTTCTCATGGATTCCCAGCACTACTGCACATACTGCTGCGATCACAAGTCCGATCCAGAAGATGAATGCGTCTGCAGCACAGTGCTTTTCCGTGACGAACAGCAGGACACCTATCAGGATATATACTGCAAACAGTATGACTTCCACTACAATGTATAATTTCTTATTCGGTTTCGTGTTTTCCATGTCTGTTTTCCTCCTTAGGCTTCTTCCGACTCATCACGGAGCTTCTTCACACGTACTACGGTATAACCCAGGATTACAAGGAGCCATACAATGGGGATCCAGTGGAAACCACATTCACCAAACGGTATATGGCTGTCACTGTCCGTACCATTCTCAACGCTGTCGCTGTCTGCATGGATGCTCTCCTCTTCCTGTATGCCATCTGCATCACTTCCGTCTGCATCGCTGCCATCTGCATCACCTGTCAGGCTGCTTTCATCCGCAGCATCGTTCAGGCTGTCATCCTCTGCCGGATCCTTCTGCCCGGCATTACTGTTGCCGGTACTGTTTCCTTTATTTCCTTTATGGGCATTATTTCCGGAATCATTGCCGGCTGTATTACCTGCATCTGGTGTATTACCTGTGTTACCTGTACTTCCGGAATTGTTATTCCCATTGGTATTGGAGTTATCACCGCCGTTATTGCCGCCGTTGTCTCCGGAGTTATTTCCGGAGTTATTTCCGGAGTTATTTCCAGAGTTGTCTCCGCCGTTGTTACCGCCGTTTCCTCCATTGCCATTGTTGGAGCCGCCGCCATTTCCACCGGGTCTGTTACCGTTACTGCCAGAGCTGCCGCCGTTTCCATTGTTTCCGCTGTTGGAGTCTCCGCCGTTGCCGCCGTTTCCTCCATTGCCGTTGTTGGAGTTACCGCCATTTCCGCCGTTTCCTCCGGTGCCGTTATTGGAGTCTCCGCCATTTCCACCGTTTCCTCCGGTGCCGCTGTTGGAGTCTCCACCGTTTCCGCCGGATCCTCCATTGCTGCTGTTGGAATCTCCGCCTTTCCCCCCGTTGCCGCCGCTGTTGTTACCGCCGTTGCCTCCGGTTTCGCCTGAGCTTCCTCCATTACCGCCGGATCCGCCGTTACCCTTGTCAGAGTCGCCGCCATTTCCGCCGTTGCCGCCACTGCTCGTGCCGCCGTTGTTATTATTTTCTCCTGTGGAGCCGCTGCCGCCGTCTCCTCCGTTTCCACCGTTTCCGTTGTTGGAGGTTCCGCCGTCACCGCCATTTCCACCCGATGTTGTTCCACCGTTATTATCGGTCTTTCCGGGCTGTGTGGTCTCGGTTCCCGTACCGCCGTTACCGCCGTTGCCGCCAGGATTCGTATTATCTCCTGTTGCGTTTCCGCCGTTTCCTGCATCACCGCCTTTGACGGTTCCGCCATGATTGATGGTGATGGTCTTATCGCCTGCGCTGATTCCGTTTCCACCGTTTCCTCCATTACCAGGGATACCGGTTGCGGAATCTCCGCCTTTACCGCCGTTGCCGCCGGTTACCGTTCCATTGACCGTCGGAGTGATCTTGCCGTTACCGTCGATACCGGCTCCGCCATTTCCTCCATCTTTGCCTTCTGTGCTATCTGCACCGTTACCACCGATCACGTTTGCATTGCTTCCGATGATAAGTCCGGCATCTGCTGTATCACCACTGGCTCCGATACCGGGTGCTCCATCCGGATGTTTAGCAGAACCGTCTCCACCCTTGATCGTACCGTTGACAATCTCCAGCTTTGTTCCGGGATGTTCTGTCGCTGTATCATCCTTCTTAAATACCAGTCCGGGCTTTGCTTCCTTAGAAGCATCTGCATTGTCTCCGGTGATGGTATGTCCACCCAGGTCGATCTTCACATTCTCCCAGGTATCCGGGATCTCAACAGTATGGTCGATATTCTTTTTCAGGGTTACCTTGTAGTTTCCGTTGTCATCCACTGTAACTTCTACATTCTGGTTGGATGCTGTCTCACTTTTATCTGTCTTTCCATTTGTCGTTGTCTGGTCACCGTCATCCGCAAACTGCTTTGCGATATCCTGTGCATCTACCAGTGAGGTTCGTCCTACTGCCTGACCATATGCCTTATGGCTGATCAGATAGTATGCCGCCTTATCCAGACCGTCAGCCGTTCCCTTTCCTGTCCCTGCTGCTGTAGCTGCACTCATTACATTTCCGGTGAGGGATCCGCCATTTTCATCCGACTTCTGTACCTGATAGGTTACACCGCCCTTTCCTGTAAAGGTCAGGGTATGTGCGGTACGTCCGGTGATGGTGACTTCTGCATCGGAGATCTCTACGGTTACCTTAACGGATAGTTTATTATAGGTAAATGTCAATGCATTACGATAGGTTCCTGCACTCTTTGTCTTTAATGCAGCTAATTCATCTGCATCTACGGTTACCTGAGCGGTCACCTTTGCGCCATCCTTATCAAATGCTGTTACATTGGCATACTTCTCATCCTTAACGTTATCTGCTGTCAGATTCTGCAGATCACGAAGATGGATCGCAAAATCATCCGCTGCGAGGATGCTTCCATCACTTCCATTCTCGATATGTCCGCCGTTTCCTGCATTCTTTCGGTATACCGGCTTCAATACCAGGTTATTTTTGGTGATTATGGTGTTCTTATTATAAGCAGTATTTCCATCCACCTTGTCCACCCAGGTCAGGAAGATTTCATCGGCTTCTTTTATGGCATCTGTTTTATTCTGCATTTCTGTGAACTTTTCTTCCGGGATCGTGGTTCCATTCACAGCCGGGATTTTACCCAGTACTCTATCCTTCTGGTCAACAAACGTTACGGTATATTCCTCTTCAAAGTCCATAACCACGTTCCATGCCTGGTCGATCGGTTTCGTGGTATGGGTATAGGTTCTGTTCGCTTCGTCATAGGTCACGTTATAATCTGGATTGTTAAGCGCTGCCGTTGCATTAATCGTATACCCGTTAACGGTAATGCTCTTTAATCCATATCCTTCTTTTACCTGCACTTTCATGGTCAGTGTATCGCCATTTTTTACCAGTGTACGGTAAGTATGATTGCCCTGGTCTGTCCATGTTGTTCCTGTCTGGACCAGTGAAGCATTTCCGCCTGTAAACGTGACATCCACGTTCTGTCCCTGCTCAAAGCTTACATTCAGCATATGGGACGCACTCACTGCCTGTGTCGTGTAGGTATAGGTCTTGCTTCCTGCAGCATTCAGCTGGGAAGATACGTCTGTTCCCATATCATTTCCGCCAGCTGTAGAAACCTGCTTCCAATAAGCAGCCTTGTAAACCGGATTATTACCGCTCGTATCTTTTAAGGTAACCTGTACCGATGTATTATCAGGTACGATCACATGCTGGAACGATCCGGTGTCTGTCGGGTTCTGTTCCAGTACAATCGAGTTGACCTCTGCCGTACCTCCGGTCACATGGACATGCATGATACTGGAATGTGTAAACGTTGCTTCCAGTGTATTCTCTGCTTTATCCGGGGTGTACTTCACCTGATAACTCTTTTCCGTCCAGTTAAAGCTGTTCCTCACATTCTGCGTGAACAGATCGGTCGCAGCTGCACCCGGAGTATTGTCTTTTAACGCTGTCAGTATGGAGAAGCTGCTTCCCTTCTCTCCTGTCAGATCACCATAATAGGGATCGGTAAAATCATCCGGGATAAAGGTAAGCGTCAGTTCCTCATTCCGGTTTACGGTAACAGAATCCTTACCCTGCTTTAATTCATGTACGTGTCCTTCCCCATCCAGTACTTTAACGATTCCTCTGCCATCTAATCCATTGATGGTAAGCTTTGATGTCTGCCTTTTGGCTGCTGCCTCGATGGTAATATCACCGGTTACCTTGGGGATCGTTACCTTAATGTTCCCGTCTGAGTCCTCCGTACAATAGGTTGCAAATGCTAAATTCTTTGCATCCGCTGTATCATTCTCCTTCATCGTTAATACAAAGTTATCTTTATCCAAGTCATAACCTGTATCAGGACAAATGGTTATCGTATACTCCTCCAGATAATGTGGAAGTGCCGGAGTAGAGCCGTTCACTTTTGCATGATTCCCGATTGTCATATCTACTTGGAAAGTTCCCAAATATAATTTCTGATCAGCATCTGACGCAGTATAAGTTACATTATCTACGGTAATGCTATCTCCTATGCTTGTAAGAGTAATATAATCCCGATTCGGATAACTTACATTATTCGTACTTGCCTGACTTACCTTTACTCCATATGCAGGGGCTGCTCCTATTTCATGTCCAAAAGCTGTAGCACTTGCACCTGCAGGCAGATTTACATCTAACTTTTGATCCCTGCTGCGCCGTTCAACCGACACTGTATCAGATGTAGAGCCAGTACCTTTCATTAGCACAGTCTGTCCATCGTCCACCTGGATCCCCACAACTTTATCTGCTGATAATTCTGCTTTAGTTACTTGTCCATTATCTGCCATAGCATCGGGAATATATACAACCGCCTCCGTATTACTGTTAGGATTCTTATAAGTGTAAGCAATCTCCTCACCTGCGTTGCCAATCTTTATAATCCCATCATTCGCACCTCGAATATTGGGTGAATCTCCATCCTTACTTGTGCTGACAACAGAAGTACATCCCGGTGTAGTCACAGTATAAATCTGGTTATCCACATTATTTAATACCTTAAGTGTTGTACTTGAAGACATTTCTAAAACACCATCTTTTAATGTTACATTGGAATTTGTGTCTACTGCAATATGAGAGTCAGTGTTTGATTTATATGTCTTACCATCCATGGTCTTTAACATTGCACCTTTAACTAACAAACTTTCTCCCTCTGTAACGGTATCTGAAATAATCTCAACTGTTTCACCATCTTTTGCTATGTCAATAGCCGCACATAAAGGATAATATTTATCTGTTCCTATTTGAGCTTCAGCTACATGCACTTGATCTTTGAATACAATATGTGATACGTAACCATCATTACGTCCTCCCGGATCTTGTCCCTCAGCATATCCTCCAAACTCTACATAATAACCTCTTGGATAACCTGTATTATTTGCAATATCATTTAGTTTTATTTCATCCTTAATAATACAGACATTATATTCCCAGACACCACTACCTTCTCCTATATTAGGCTCTCCTGGTGTCCATAAGCCCCACGGAATATTTGTTTGTGGTTTTCCCTCCGGTCCACAAACCCAATAATAAACGCTAGCTTTATAGCCACTGCCTGGCCAAAGAGTGGAATATGATAAACCATTTAATGAATCGGCATCATTTATACCTGAATATCTGGCTCCTCCCAGATGATCATATCCCCCATTTGAACTTACAATTCTTCTTAATACAATCATCTCATCCTGTGACATGACAGTAGCAAGATATCCTTTCATTCCCTGAAAGGTATAGCTTTTCGCATTGTTATAAGCATCCGTCCATGGAATATTTCCTGTTACATACATATAATAATGTCCATTGTCCGGATAATATGTCAATTGGAGTCCTGTCATGTTAGCAGATGTCTCATTCCCATCAACGTCGATTCTGATATCAATTCCGGCCGTCTTATCAGCACGCTGATCTTTAAAAACGATTTCTCGTAGTTTGCTTTGAGCTTCCTCTGCGGTAAGACCTCCATTATCCTGGAATATCCAAGAAGCAAATGTTTTATTATTATCTATCATATTTGCTGTCGATTCTATAATAACATTCGCTGTATTAATATAGATACTTATACTTGTTACCTTTTTATCCACCTCTTGTGTTGTCACTGTTGCATGTGGAAAAGTGAATTGATTTTTTGTTTTATCTAACCAAAGAGGTGTACCTAATTCTGTTACAAAAATACCCTGAGTTGTTGTACTACCATCAAAAAGAGACAGTGTGCTTACCTGTCCATCATAATCCGATACAACATAAACCATTCTTTGGAATGTAATTGTTTTTTTGGTATTTACATTCTCTTGGGTAACACCAGTCACATCATTATTTTCTGCCATGACTGGAGATTCGTTTCCCACTTCAATATTATCCATATTCGAATCAGCACTATTATTTACATTCAGTTCATCTGTACTGTTCCCCATATCAGCACTGTTTTTATCATTTGATTCTTCTTCCTTTAAAACATCTCCAATCGGAACAAGGGAGTAACTTACCTCATAGTCTCCCAATGTGTAGATATCAAAATCACCAATATCAACAATATTCAATTTATAACAGTTGCTGTCATAAATGATACCCTCTGTCAAATCATATTCTTCTGCTGCTAACTTTAATACCAGATCCGATGCTTCATACAAAGCGTTTTCTTCCACGGCTGCTTTCACAGTAACCGTTCTCTGAAATGTGATGACCTGATTTTCCTGCGTGTCATCCTGTCCATTTTCCTGTGTTCCTTCTGTTGTCACAGGCATAAGGGAATAGGTCACTTCGTAGGAGCCGATCTTGTTAATATCGAAACCACCAAGTTCTACTACTTCCAGTGTATATTTTACATCATCATAAACAATTTCATCTGTCAGGTCGTAGTCTTCTTCTCCCTGTGTCAGCACCAGTTCCCGTGCTACATACACAGGTTCTTCGTCCTCAGAAGCCGCTACTACATGAACCATTCTTGTAAAGGTGATGACCTGCTTTTCCTGTGTATCACCGGTATTGGTGGCATCCCCCTCTGTTACATCAACGGCTTCCGCATCCACGGGCTCTGACTGATAGCTCATATTTACAGCCGTTCTCGGCCTGGATACACCCAGTACACCGGTGTCTACGGTATTCTCCTCACTCTGTGCTGCATCCTCTCCGCTGACCGCATCTGCAGTATCTTCTGCATTGCTGCTGTCAGAATTCGTATCTTCCTGTCCGGCATCCGCACTGTCTCCTGCATTGCTGCTATCAGAATTCGTATCTCCCTGTCCGGCATCCGCACTGTCTCCTGTATTGCTGCTGTCAGAACTGTCGGATCCGTTATCAGAACCCGCATTATCAGAGTTATCGCCGGTCTGGGTGTTATCCCCTCCCTGATTGTCTCCACTGTTCTGGTCTTTGTTTTCATTATCCGAATTGGAAGCATCCCCGGATCCGGAAGAACCGTTCTCATTCTTGGAATCCTCTGTATCAGTTGGATCCTTGGTGTCCTCCGGGTCTTTCACTTCTCCGTTTCCGGAATCTCCCGGATCCAACGTTCCATCATCCTTGGAAGTCAGGGAATAAGTCACCTCATAGTCTCCCACGGTATTGACATCAAATCCACCATCATTCACTACAGCCAGTTCATACAGGCTGCTGTCATAGGTAATGTCTTTCATCAGATCATAGTCTGTGGCCCCCTGCGTGATGGTAAGCTCCGGTGCATCATACAGTGCACTTTCCCCATTACTTCCTTCTAAAGCATCCACAAGATTGATGGATCCGATTACCAGCACTGCCGACAGGATTCCGGCAAGCCATCGTTTCGTCTTTCCTTTACGCTTTTTCATACGTTCTCTCCTTTTGCATCGTATTCATTAAAATCTATGTAAAATCAACAGGTACCTTTGCGTACCTGAAAATGTTCCGTCAGTTCTTTTAAGATCTGTGCCTGGTTTGCCAGTTCCGAGGATGCGGCTGCATTCTGCTCGGATACGGCAGAACTGTTCAGTTCCTCCCTGAGGGGTCTTGATCCATTGTTTTCCTTTTTCATCGGTTTCTCCTTCTTATCCTTATTTATTCTTCCAGGAAGTTCCTTTTTCCGTTTTCCTCAAGGAAGGTGAGAAGCTTCCCATAGCTGAGAGGCGGTGCGATGAGATACCCCTGCAGGTAATCACATCCCCAGGATGCCAGGGTTCTCGCCTGGTCCAGTGTCTCAATTCCTTCTGCCGTGACCTGGATGTTATGACGGTGTGCAATACGGATTATCTCTTCGACCAGATCCTCTGCCATCCTGCTTCCCTCCGTTCCCCAGACCAGTTCCTTATCGAGCTTCAGGGTCTGGAACGGGATCTGGGACAGCCGAAGCAGGTTGCTCTCCCCTTTGCCGAAGTCATCTAACGCCAGCCGGATCCCCTGGCTGCTCAGCTGTTCCACCATGCAGCTGAAATTCTCTGCATTCCTGACCTTGCACATCTCGGTGATCTCCATGCAGACCTCACTTCTTGATACTTCATACTTTCTGAGTATCTGCATGATGTTAGGTACGGTCTCCGGAACCTCACAGACCTCCGGGGATAAGTTGATGTTGATCCTCTTAAGTCCGTAGGCTCTCAGCTCCGGGATCCTTCTGCAGGCTTCCCGGAACACCCATCTGTCGATCTCAGCGATCCATCCTTCTTCTTCCGCTTTTGCTGCAAGCTGATCCATGTTGTAGTAATTGCCGTTTTTATCCTTCAGACGGAACAGGGCTTCCGCTCCCCAGATCCTCTTTTTCTCCACGTTGTAAAATGGCTGGAAAAAGCACTCCTTTTCCCCATGGAATGCCTTTTCGCCGATACAGCCATCCTCCTTCAACAGTTCCATGCCGTTCTCCTTATTTCTCATGTTGGTATTTTTCTTTTGTACGAAAGCTCCGGGCAGATTCCCGAATGGTCACTTTACCGATGACAGCCGGAACTGTGCGAGAACCTTCCCGGTAATCTCCCGCCTGCGGAATGCTCCAAGCTCTCTGCTGTCTTCTGACCTCGGGCGGTTATCCCCCAGACAGAAGTAGCATCCTTCCGGTACGGTATAGGGCAAGGTGATCCAGTCATCCCTGTCCTGTTCCCCGAACAGGATTTCCGTTTCCGCTGCCCGTTCCCCATTTCTGGTCAGGTGTCCCAGGTCATCCAGATCGATCACATCTCCCGGCTTGCCTGCAATGCGCTTTACAATGTCCCGTTCCAGATCCTGCCTGTGGATGACCACCACATCTCCATAATCCGGCTCCCGAAAGAGCCGTCTCTGGTACAGAAACAGATCTCCATCCCGGTAAGCGGGGCGCATGGATCTGCCGTGTACCATGCCGATGCCAAACATCCAGTAGAGCAGTACAAGTACCACGCCCAGGTGTGCACCGATGATCAGAAGCTCCATCCTGCGCTGTTTTCGTTTCTGCAGTTTCCGTTTCTTAAACTCCAGTTCAAATTCCAGCTCAGTCATGCGGTACTCCTGCACTTTCCAAAGAGTCTGTCTGCACCCCGTTTTCCGGGTCAAAGTCCAGTATCACATTGATGATCTGCCGGAAGTCCTGTAACTTCCTCCGCAGCTGCTCTGCCCGATTGTTTACCCCTTCCGCTTCCTCTTCTGCCTGCGCAAGGATTTCTGCTTTCTCTGCCTCCAGCCCCTCCTGGAACTCTTTCTTTATCTGCTCCAGCTCCGCTTCTTTCTGCGACTCCATTTTTAACAGGGCAGCTTCCCGTTCCTTCATCTGCTGTTCCCGCAGATGGTAAGCGGAAAGCTCGGTTTCCCGTTCAATGGCATTTTCCGAAATCCTGCTCAGCTTTTCTGCCAGCTCCTCATATTTCTTCTGCATGGTATTCTGCTGTTCCATCATCCGCTGGTTTTCCGATTCCAGGGAGTCCACCTTCATCAGAAGCTCTGCCATCTGCGTGGTCAGTGCTTCCTTTTCTTTCACCAGTCTCTGGTTCTTCTGGAGCAGGACACGGTGTTCTTCCTTCTTCTCTGTCTCCATCGACCGGATGAGCGTCTGCAGCAGTTCGCAGGTAGCTTCCTTGTCATAACCACGGAATGCTGTTTTCATCGAATCCAGCTGATCCATCAGGGTCTTTTCATTCACGGTCTCCACTGCTTCTTCCCCTGCCTGTACTCTGGCAGTCTTTTTGGTTTCCTCACTCATTCTGGTTTCCTTTCCGGTTTATCCTTAAGTATCTATTTTCATTCCTTACAGACAGCGTTCTGTCCTTTTGATAATGTTTCCATTCCTTGCATCCAGGATGATATCGTAAGAAGTCAGGTCGGCATACGCTTTCAGAAGGTACACCGGAATTCCTTCTTCATAGGAAAGAGCAGGAAAAACCCATAAATGGATCTTTTCTACCCGGGGTAACTCTCTGCCGACAATCTGCATTGCCGCTTCTCTGCTGATCCTGTTCGGATGTTCCTTTCCTTCCATACGCATCATCACGTCTTTCGTTTTGTACTGAATTTCGTTACAAAATGTTTGCCCCCCCCCCGAAAAAATCCGGGAAGGGGAACATTTTAAAGGAGAATTCTGTTACACAATTCTTTTACACACATTATTCATAACGGAGGGCTGTTACTGTGGACTACCACTGAGCGAACGATCTGCTCCATGCAAAGACAAGCTGCCGAATATTGGGGACAAAATTGTATGCGGGCAATATTTCCGGTCAGTACCACATAATCTGCATTATGTGGTAGAAGCGGGCAGGGATTGCCTTATGCAAAACGCCTTAAAAATACGTTTTATACAGTGAATGTATTGTGAAAATAGACCCTTTACGGATTCTGTATCAGATTCTGCACAATTTTTTGCGAAAAAAGTCGAATTGTATCATTGACATACAAATTTATTTTTGGTATATATGAATTACGGTGAGAAATTATGGTACTTTTGGACAGTATTTCCAAGTAAGGAAACATACCATTATGTATAGACACCGCTTTTGGATACGATTCCTACCACATAATGCAGATTATGTGGTATTTTTGTTTTTCTGCCCCGATTTTTCTCACATCTGCTCTGATTCTTCTCTTATTCCGCTCTGATTCAGACCTGATCGGTAAGCTTATGTTACTAATCCCAGCACCTGCATCCGTCTTCCATGGTTCTTAACAGTGGTCATGGTATAGATCCTGGTCGTGTTGACATTGCTGTGTCCCAGTATATCCGCCAGGTAAAAAAGATCCTTCCATTTTTCCCAGAACACCCTGGCAAAAAGGTGGCGGAGATTATGGGGGAATACCTTATCCGGACAGATTCCGGCTGCGGCACCGATGGCTTTCATCTGCGACCAGATATTACTGCGGTCCAGTGGATTCCCGAAGCGGCTGACGAACACACTTCCCTTACAGATCCCTTTTTTTCTGCAGTATTTGAGCAGCTTCTCCCTCAGCTCTTTCACCAGATACACCTGTCTTTTCTTTCCCTTGCAGGAAACCTCTGTTTTCCCGCTTTTCACAGCGGCTACGGTGATATATTTCAATTCACTGATCCGGATCCCGGTCGCTCCGATGGTCTCCATGATGAGTGCGGTCTGCTCCCGTCCCATCCGGTAAGCCTTTTCGATCAGCTTTTTGTATTCTGCCCTGCTCATTTCCTTTTCTGTGGAACGGAACATCTGCTTCTGTACCTTTACCGTCTTCACCCGGCTCTGCGTTTCTCCCATAAAGTCCAGAAATCCATTCAGGGCTACCAGCATGCTGTTTGCACTGCTCGTTTTGTAATGCTCCTGCAGCCATGCCTTGTAAGCGATCACTTTTTCCTTGGTAATGCTTTGGTTTTCTCCCATCCACTGCAGGAAGGTACGGATATCCCGCAGATATTTGTCAATGGTGGCGACGCTTTTTTCCCGATCCGCCAGATATCCCCTGTACTGCTTCAGTGTCTCTTCTCCGATTTCTGTCATTTTCACCAGTCTCCTTCCGTCCGGTTCTACCCGGGTCTTCCTGTCCACATTATGGTATACCGGATGGCGGATTCCTATCCTTTTTCCAGCAATAAAGAGTTCGCCTGCAGACTCTTTGCGTGCGAGCGGTGTTGCAAAGCAAAACAACCTGTACACTCCTTAGAGTGCACAGGTTGTTCCTGTCTGCGTTCTGTCATGCTGTTTTATTCCGGGGAATGGAGCGGGAAGATCCTGCTCACGGTGCCATCCAGACACACCTCTTCCCCACGGAAGCTAAGCGGTACCGGGTGGCTGCTCCTGTTATTGACGGTCAGCGCATTCTTCGTTACCTTGATATCCAGGGTGCTTTTCCGGTAACAGATGCGGAATTTCACGCTTTCCCACGTTTCGGGGAGACAGGGATCGATCCGCAGGGCATCTTCCTCGATCCGTACCCCGCAGAAGCCCTCTACCACACACTGCCAGATGCCGCCCATGCAGGCTGCATAGATTCCTGCCGGTGCATTCTCCCCATCGGAGCTTAAATCCACATCGCAGCACTGGCAAAACAGCTCATAGGCTTCCTGTGTCCTTCCCAGGGAAGCTGCCATCAGGGAATGGGTGGCAAAGCTGTAGGATGCTTCATGGAGCGTGTGTTTTTCATAAAACTCGTAGTTTTTCTCCCGTACCTGCCTGCGCTGTGTCCCACCGGCTTCTTCCGGGAGTTCCGGGAACAGCTGCAGCAGCAGGACGAGGTCTGCCTGTTTATGCACCCGGAAGCTCTCAAGCTCCAAAACGGTATGTTCCTTCCGCATTTCGGCGGCTGCATTTTTTCCAAAGCTCTTGTAGTAACTAAGATCCATCTCCTGCAGCTTCCCGTAACCGGCAAACTGGGGAAGGATGCCATCCTTTCCCACAGGCGGCAGATATATTCCTTCCGCCGCCCTGCGGATCTTTGGCAGCATCTCACAGATCTCCCAGCGGTTATTCAGCTCTTCCAGATATTCCGGATCCTCTTTTTCCAGTCTTTCTGCGATCTGCACCGCCAGGCGGAGGTTATTCCGTGCCATGTAGTTGGTATAGGTATTGTCCGTCAACCGCTGTTTGTACTCATCCGGTCCGATCACATCACGGATATGGCATACCCTGCCATCCTCGTCCCATTCCACACGGTCTGCCCAGAATACTGCAGTAGCCAGAAGGATCTCATCGCCCCACTGCTTCATGAACTCTTCATCGCCGGTAGCCTGATAATATTTCCATACGGCATGACTGATGTCTGCTGAGATATGCAGTTCCTTTTTTCCGGTATAGATGGAGGTTCTCTCCCCGGTCTGCGGATCTGCCATGCCTCTTTCCGGGGTGGTCTCCCCGTACTCCGGTCTGGCAGCCTCCCAGGGATACATGGCTCCCTTATATCCGTTTCGGTATGCCTTGGTCTTCGCTCCCTGTAAGCCCCTGCCACGGTAGATGAGCAGACGCTTTGCCTCCGCAGGTTCTGTCAGGAGAAAGAAGGGGAGGATACACATCTCGGTATCCCAGAAGCAGTGTCCCCTGAAATCCTCCCCGGTCAGTCCCTTTGCCCCGATGCCTACGGTATCGTCTTCCCGGTCTGCCATGATATTCAGATGGTACAGGGCAAACCGTATGGCAAGCTGGTCATAATCATCCTCACTACGGATCAGGATATCATTCCTGTTCCAGAACGTTTTCCACTCCTTCTGGCTGCGCTTCTTTAAGACATCATATCCTGCGTCCAGATATTCCTGGGTCTTTTTCCTGCCTCTGCTGCAGGTGTCCCATGCCTTTTCCCCCTCGGCTCCGGGATCCCGGTCGGTAAACACGGTGCAGATCTTATCCACAACAAAGCTCTCTCCCGCAGGCACTTCCGCCTCCGTCTTGATTGCTGCGTACCGCTGGCCGATCAGCGGGGTTTTCTTTGGATGGATGGGACTGCCGTTTAAGGCAAAACGGTGTCCGGAGTACTGCAGCACATGGATCTTCGATTCCCCGGTCACCGTATGGTATTCCATCATCTTCTCTTTGAGCATCCGTGTTTCCACTTCGTGGAAGTGCTGTGTGCCGCTGTTGGTCATTCTCCCGTTGATCCCGCTGATGATCTTCACCTTCACATTCCGGTGATACGGCAGGATCCGGACTCTGGCTGCTATGACGTGTTTATCCGCCAGGGATACGAAACGCTCAAAGAAAAACTCTGCCTCCACACCGTTCCTGCCCTCCCAGCAGACATGGCGGGTGATGACCCCGTCCTTTAAATTCAGCCTTCTGCTGTAAAGCACGGTCTTCCCCTGCACCATGCGGAATTCCTCATCATCCAGAAAGATGCGGATGTTGCAGAAGTCAGCCAGGTTTGGAAGCTCTGTCACTTCCTCTTCCCCGAACCGGTCATAGAGTCCTGCAAGGTACAGTCCCCTGGTTTCCGTACTGTATACCTCCTCCAGTGCCGCCCTCTGTCCAAGGTAGCCGTTTCCCTGGGCAAAGATGGCTTCGATCTTTTTCAGTTCCCTCCGGCTGAACCGGCTTTCCTCGATCACCCAGTTTTTGTCAGACTTCACGCCTTTGTTATAACTTAAGTTTCCACTGCTCTCCATGATGTTTCCTCCCTGCCATTCCTTATTTCTGTATGCTTTCCAGTACCCGGATCAGCTCCCTGCGGGGCTTGCTCTCTATGAAGGACTCCACTCTCCTTAGCTGTCCGGTAATGATCTGCTCCCTGGTGGCCGGATTACGGATCACGCTATCCAGCACCTCTGCGATTTCGTCCGGCTTGCAGGTCGGCAGCAATACGCCGCTCCCGCCCAGCGTTTCCGGTACGGCTCCCGATTCATAGGCAACTACGGGAACGTGATAGAACATTGCCTCCACCAGTGCCATTCCGAAGCCTTCCTCTTCGCTCATGCAGACAAAAGCATCGGCAATGCGGTAATAGGCGATCATCTCGTTAAAGGCTACGTGACCGGTCATGATGATCTGGTTCTCCTTATATCCCAGCTTTTTCCGGTATTCCTCCAGATAGGTATAGTATTCCGGTACTTCGCTTATGCTTCCGACGAGGAAGAGTCTGGCATCCGGATCCTTGGTACGGCAATAGACATCGTACAGCTCCATCAGCCGTTCGATCCTCTTATGCGGGATCATCTGTCTGAATTTTCCATTGTCGTAAATGTATGCCACTTTTCTTTTTTCTCCTTCTGTTTTCCGTAGTTCTCCTGCTGTCTTTTGTAGTTCTCTTTCTGTTTTTGTGTTTCTCTTTCTGTCTTTGTGTTTCTCTTTCTGTCTTTGTGTTTCTCTTTCTGTCTTTTCCAGGATTCTCTTCGATTCTCTTTCCGAAGAAATGTTCCTTTTACCATTCACCTAAAACGTTTTAGATAAATGGTAAAAAAATATCCTTTTGGCATTTTATGCATTTGTTCTGTCCATCACACTGTCTCTTCCTGCAATCCGGTACGGAATAAAGCTTTTCTCCGTATCCTTCTTCTGGCGCATTCGTTCATGGAGCAGTTTTGCTGCTGCATACCCACAGTCCAGGGGATCCCACTCTACCGTGGTCAGTGCCGGTTCCATATATACTCCGATGCTGCTGTCTCCGAATCCGGTCAGGGAAAAATCCTCCGGAATCCGGTATCCTGCCTCCCGGATGGCTCTCTTTATCCCAAATGCTATATAATCACTAAAGCAGAGGACAGCCGTATGATGTCCGGTTCCGTAATGGGAAAGGTATTCTTTCATCTTCCGGTATGCCTGCTGTTCCTCCCCGGTGATCGTTGCATCCTCCCCGGCTTCTCCCTGTCCCCAGTCCAGGATATCTTCTTCCTGCAGGGATAGGTTTTCCTGTCCCATTGCGGAAAGCACTCCGATCATGCGGTCAGCCTGTTCCATGCTTCCCTCAGATCCGGCTGCCACAAGGATCTTTCTGTGCCCGTTCTTTAAAAGGTATCTCGTCATGTCTGCCGCTGCGGCGGCATTGTCCATGCCAATGCGCTGTTCCGGAGCCAGACACTCGCTATGCATTGCCACAAAGGGAACGGAAATCTCCATCAGTTCCTGCAGCCTCTGATCCTCTGTTATCATGTCACTAATCAGGATCCCTTCCACTGCATGGCTCTCACAGAACTGCCGGTAGGTCATTTCTTCCGGATCATGGGCATATACCGCAACCTCAAGTCCGTGGCTGCTGCAGTAGCCATACACCCCCTGGATCATGCGGAAGGTGATGTTGTCCTTCCGCTCCCGTTTCAGCAGATCCGGAATGATCAGGGCGATCCGGTTGCTCTTTTTACTGGCAAGGTTACGTCCGTTGACATTCGGCTGATACCCCAGTCTGCGTGCCGTTTCCTGTATTTTTTGTCTTGTTTTTACGGATATATCCGTATACCCGGTCAGGGCGTGGGACACGGTCGCAACACTGACTCCCGCTTCCCTTGCGACGTCACGTATGGTTACTGCCATAAGCTCTCCTCGGTTATTTTTTTCTTCTGTTTGATACGGTGCCTTCCACTCTTTTGGAATCCAGAAAGCTGTTCATCTGCGCCAGCAGACCGATCATTCCATCCATCTCCTGTTCGGAGAAATTCTTCGTCATGCCTTTCACGTTGCTGCGGATCCGGTTCCGGTAATAGACCACGGCCTCCATCCCCTTATCCGTAAGAATGAGCCATTGGGATCTGGCATCGTTCGGGTTCGTCATCTTGGTGATATATCCTCTCCGGATGAGGCTGCTGGATGCATGGTGTGCCGTCTGTCTCCCGACACGCAGGTAATCACCGACCTGGGTGATGGTCCTTGGGTGGCTCCCTTTTCCTACGGCGGACAAAAACCGCATATCCGAGCTGTTTAAGTCTGCATACCGGTCATTGGCCACAATACGGTCTTCCATCTCGATAAAGTTATAGAATAAATCTGTTAACTGCTCATTGATAATCTTTGTACGCAACTACTTCTCCTGTCTGTC
>OBXM01001129.1_pt1 | contig 18324 bp, 15 predicted proteins | sample 1538141 | NCBI WGS metagenome assembly OBXM01 (sample SAMEA2580153, study PRJEB22360) | human gut metagenome | biome: human gut; feature: human-associated habitat; material: faeces | place: Denmark | collected 2008/2010 | reverse complement strand
CTATTCTATAAGAGAAATTTTCAGGTTTAGTGCAAAAATCCAGATTCCTTATTTCTAAAAAAACATTTAAAAGAATGTCCTATTCCCTTTTGGGAGTAGGACATTCTTTTAAATGTTTCGTGTTTTATCTCTCCAATACTTTATTACGGTATTAGCAAGTCTGTGATTATATTTCCGTTCACTTTCAAGCAAATCCGCATCATCATAAAACCATTGGAACTCTTTTAGCAAATTTTCTCTAACGGCTTTAAAATCACATGAACAGCCATAAAGCATAAGGTGTTTTTGCTGTTCTAATGGGATAAAATGCAGCTTGTTTGCACTTCCACCCCAAGTTGTTTTATCAAAAACAGACAGTAAAAGTGAGGTGTGCGTATCCATCAAAATCCGCAGAACAGCCTCTAACTTGAAATAATCCTTACGTAATAAATATTTAGCTGACATTTGTACATGAAACCAGTAAGTGGTGATAAGATAATGCCTATCTGCTTGCCAAGGAGTGCCTTTTACCGCTCTTTCAATCAATGCTTTAACATTGTTATCCTTATCAAAAATAACATCAGATTTTTTCAGTTCGGTATAGTGGATTTGGCACATAAAATCATCAATTTTCCCTTGATTAAGCAAGAAAACATCATACTGGAAAAGCTGTCCATTATGGCGAATCAAATAACCGTAATTTTTGATTGCCTCATCGTTAAACCCCTCTGCCCATCGTAAAACTATTTCATCACAGGCCTCGTCAAGCATTATATCCAATTTTTCGTCAGTGCTATGAAAATATTTTTCGTCAATCAAAAAAACAATGTCAATGTCAGAAAGTTCGTCCGATGTGTTACGCGAAACTGAACCAAAATGCCATGCACCAAGCACCGCATTTTGCTCCTTCATGTTTTTTAGAAATTGATTGTTTACGTCAAGTAATTCTTTTAGCATTAAAATCAGCCTTTCATGACAAGTTTTTTATCGCATGAAATTTTTCTTCCATAAGCCTAATCGCCCACTTGTTATCCGTTTCATATCCACGAAAGATATGCTCCTGAACGGCAACCATCATTAAGTAAATGTCATACCAAAATATGCGCTTTTGCTCTGCAAGTGTGAATTTTTGAACACCGTAACCTCTTAAAAAGTCACCTGCCTGTGCATATGAGCGAAAACCAACCTCCATTAGAACGTCACCCCACAAGCACCTCTCCCAGTCAATTATACCTGTAATTTTACCGTCTTTGACAAAAATGTTCCCATCCCAAATATCCCAATGCACAAGGCGTGGAACATTGACTTCTGCAAAAAAGCCTTGTTCTTTTTCAAGCACCGAAAACATCTCGTCAGTTGAAATAGGCAGCTCTATTTTCGTTTTTTGCACGTCATGCGTCATTGCAATGAGCATTTTTGTAAAAACATCATGCCAGTTATCACCTTGAAATTCAGCCTGGCTTGGATAGCCAAATAAGCTGTTTGTAATTGCATTAATTTTTCTGTTCAGTTTACCTGTTTCATGGTAAATTCTATTTATTTCTTGTTCACACATACTATCTTTTTGTGAGGATAGGCTGTTTCCACCAATTTTCTCCATGAAAAAATAAGGAGAATTGCAAATCGTACAGGAAAAATCGCTGAATTGCACTTTTGGCAAAGGCACTAAAGTTTTCTCCGCAACCATTTTCATACACGCAGTTTCAGTCATCATAAGATTTTTCTCATACGTCATAACAGAAGCTTTAGGGTGAGGAGCAATTTTTAGCACACTTTCAGAACCGTCCTCAAAAGCAACTCCATAAGCAATGTTAAAAAATCCTTCCGTCAGTTCGTTGATAATTTTGAGCTGTTTATCCGGAAATGCACACTTGACAAGCTTTTCAAGTGTTTCTGGACTTTGAATGTTTTTAGTAAGCAATGCCATATAGATTTACCTTCTTTATTATATTATATCGTTATAAGTTCAGAATTTTTCTTCGACCTAAAGGCTGCCTCACTCGTTGTGAATTACAGTATTTAAGCGCCTGTTTTCTTTCAAACATAAAAATGCACTCCTGAGAAACAGAAGTGCGAAAATAGATTGCTGAAAAACAAGCAGAAATATGACTATATCATGTTCAAGTTATGAGCAATATCCATCACTTACTCTTTGACAATTTAGTTGATTCTACCATACTAATTATCAAAAGTCAATTATTATGCAACAAAATATCACCTAATTTCTTTATTTTTTAGATATTTTTTTGATTTACGCTGCTTTACCGATATTTTCTCTAGGATCCAAAGAACTACAATAAGCTTCCTTTCCCCATCCGTCCAACCGGAGATTGGTCAATACGACTCTGCAACTGCCTCTTTTAGACAGCATATTGGCAGAATCTCCAAAATTATGGTATACTTTTTCGGCAATTATGTTACACTGCTCCTATCTGTTTGTCCTGACAGGCACCTTTAATATACGTTTTAATATGGGTGCAGACATGACACAGACGGGAATAGTCTTGTATCATACGATGGAAGAAACGGCTTTGTTAACCGCCGTTTTCAGGACTCAGAAAAGAAAATTCGCCTTGCGGACAAAATCATGCAGGGCTTAGTTTTACAAAAAAGAAAGGAATGAGAATGATGGATTTCGGCAAAGAATCATTTGTCTATTATCTGGAGGATACAGAAAAGGTCTCCAAAATCGCTAAGGCACTTTCCTCACAAACGAGGGTGGAAATTCTGCAGCTGCTGCTGAAACGCTCTATGACAATGGGGGAACTATCTCAAAAACTTTATGTATCGCTTTCCTCTATCAGTATGCATACTGCTGTTCTAAAGGAGGCAAATCTAATTTCTATCACTCCCAAGCCAGGGGTACACGGGTCGCAGAAATACTGCGGTATTAAAGCGGAACGCGTTATTTTTGAATTGTTTGAGCGAGATCAAAGCCATGTGGGCGAAAATGTTCGGATTCAGGAAATTCCTATTGGTTCCTTTTCCATTGCCCGCATCGAGCCGTCCTGCGGTATGGTGGATAAGGACGGATACATTGACGTGGAGGACAGATCCTACTGTTTTTATGATCCAGACCGCATACGGGCACAGCTAATTTGGTTTACGGCCGGGCATTTAGTGTATCACATTAGCAACAAAAACCTGAAATCCGTAATGCTCTCTCATGTGGATATCAGTCTGGAGCTCTGCGCGGAGGCTCCCGGTTACAACAACAACTGGCCCTCCGATATTTATTTCAAAATTAACAATCAGGACGTTGCAATTCTACACGTGAAAGGGGACTACGGCGGCACCAGAGGCGTGAACAATCCACCATGGTGGAGGGATTCCAACACGCAGTACGGGGAACTGACACTTCTTTCCATCACAAGGCAAGGTGTTTTCCTCAATGATAAAAAAGTGAGCGACCACACTCTTGATAGCTTGAAAATGACGGAAACAAATTGCTTTTCTCTTGAGATTGGTACAGACCCCAAAGCAATTGCTCCAGGCGGCATCAACCTGTTCGGCAAAGGTTTCGGCAACTATGCCCAGGACATTCTGGTAAAGACGTTCTATCAGAGAAAATAGTAAGTTACAGAACGGGTGTATCGTCTTTACTTCAGCAAAATTGTATGTGTTTTTGAAAAAATAGACATAATATATAAAATTTATTGAATTATTTGCCGTATATTGTATACTAAATTCATCAAAGATTCAAGACAGAAAGCTTCGCCATAGAAAACCGAGCTGTATTTAGAACGTGGCAGATATTCAAAAATAATTCTATTTATTTTATCATTGGTTTTGATTATCATCCTTCAAACGATTTCTTAGTTTTTATACAAATAGACACTTTCTTGCCTATTCTTTAGCAGGTTTTGTTTTCGTCTTGGTTCTATCATTGGTATTGGCAACCTCATTTCAATTTCTCTGAGAACTGCCCAAAAGGCAGTTCTTTTAGAACAATATTATTAGGAGGCAAATTATGAAAGAAAAAAGACTTATCAGTGTACTGCTAGCCTTTGCACTACTGCTGTCTGCCACGGCCTGTTCATCAGGTAAACCGGCAACAAGCTCGCAGGCAGCAGGTACAACTGAATCTTCCTCAGCCGGGGAAGCAAGCTTACCTGCAGAAACCACTGACTTGAGCGCAGACATCCGCAACAATACAAGTCCTACGCAGGAGATGATTGCACAGGTAAACGACACTTTGAATGACAGTTATCTGGGAGATTTCTATGAAACGAAAATACCCAGCGACTACTCCGCGTATCCTGTAAACAATGAAACCCCGCTGGAAATTTGGATGCCGATAGATGCGTTTTTGTCCACGCTGGTTACTTCTCTCAATGACTTCCATGTCTATCAGCATATACAAAAGCTAACAGGAATTAAGGTTAACTTCATTTCCCCTGTCGTGGGTCAAGAAAACGATCAGTTTAATTTAATGATTGCAGGCGGCGATTTACCGGACATTATTGTTGAGGCGGATAAATACAAAGGAGGCTTAACGGCTGGTGAGCAGGACGGCGCCTACATTGACCTCACCGATCTAATCGAGGAAAAGGCACCAAACTATGCCGCATTTCGTTCTTCAGACGAAAATCGCAGAAAAACAACTGTAACGGACGAAGGCAAGGTGCTGGGCTTCCATGGACTTTCCCCTTATTCGGAGTGGATGTGGTTCGGCCCACTGGTCAAGAACGAGGCGCTGGAAAAAACTGGTTTTAAGGCAGAAGATATTGTAACCATTCAGGACTGGGAAGATTTCCTGGTTGCAGCAAAGGAAAAAGGTTATAATGAGCCGCTCAACTATGGTTCTACATATGGACAGATTTTCACTGATATTATCAATGGTGCTTATGGTGTTTGGGACTGGACCTTTGTTGATGATAACGGAAAAATTGGCTGGGGACCTGTACAGCCGAATGCGAAAGAGTATTTGACACTGATGGCAAAATGGCAGTCTATGGGCCTGATGAACGCGGACTGGACCACAGCAGACTTTAACCAGAGAATGGCCGAAGCAGTTTCAGATGATTGTGCCCTCATGATGGACTCTCCGGATACGATGTGGGGATTTTGGAAAACAAGCGACGCAAACGTAGACTTTTCTGCCTTGCTGAACCCGGTGCTTAATAAAGGCGACAAGGCTCAGACCCGGTATAAAAACTGGGCCAATACAGGCCGCCCCGCCGCCATTACCACACAGTGTGAAGACATTGATGCTGCCATGGCATGGTTGGACTTCGGATACACCAAAAAAGGCTGGGAAATCATGAACTGGGGTGAATATGGCACCGTTCATCTTGTCAATGAAGAAGGACGTCCTTATTTCCATAAGGAAAGCCTGATGTATAACGATCCTGACGAACAGCCTCTGTCAAACCTGATTTGGAAATATCGAATTCACAGTGGACCTAACATCCGTGACGAACATTTTTCTAATCCACTGATTACACAAGAAGGCAGCTATTCAGGCGCTATTCGCGAGTATTGGACAGAGAATACAGAAACTACTCACGCCGTGCCGCCCATCTCCTTCACTTCTGAAGAGGCCGCCCGTGAGGCGCAAATTGCTACAGAAATTGACACAATGCGTAAAGAATACTACGCAAAGATCATCATGGGTCAGCTTCCTGTGGATGCTTTCGATGAATTTAAATCAAAAGCAGAACAGGCCGGTCTTGAGGAATTTCTCAGTATTCACCAAGCGGCATATGATCGCTATATGAGCCGCTGATAAACACTTTTGGCTAAATGAAAAAGGAACGCCACTTTCTGTGAACGTATACGCGGCGTTCCTTTTCTTAAAGCTAAATGAGAGGGGACGCAAATGGCAACATACTCAAATCTACAGGTTACGCAAACTTCGCGTGGAACACGTATTAAGAAAGACTTTCACAAAAATTGGTTTGCTTATTTAATTTTTGTACCCGTACTTATCTGGTTCATTGTTTTTTGCTATGGACCCATGTGGGGTGTGATGATCGCTTTTAAGGATTTTAAACCACTTTTAGGCTTTGCAAACAGCAAATGGGTGGGATTTCAGCATTTTCAAGATTTTATTTTTGGCCCCAGTTTTTTCCGGCAATTCGGAAATACAATTATCCTCAGCCTCTGGAGTCTGATTCTTGGGTTTCCCGCTCCCATTCTTCTGGCAGTGATGATCAATGAACTTCGCGGAAAGTACTTCAAAAAAACGGTGCAGACCATCACCTATATGCCGCACTTTATTTCCGTTGTGGTAATCTGCGGTATCATCCATATTTTCACACAGCCCTATGGCATTATTACCAACATTGTTTCACTTTTCACAGGTGCTACTGAGAACCGCTCGCTGCTTGGAGAGGCCGGCATGTTTCGTCCCATATACACCTTCTCCGGTATCTGGCAGAATATGGGCTGGGACAGTATCATCTATCTGGCGGCTATGACGGGAATTTCCTCAGAGTTGTATGAAGCAGCGGATATTGACGGAGCGGGGCGGCTGAAGAAAATTTGGTATGTTACCTTGCCCAGCATTCTGCCCACGATTGTGATTCTCTTCATTTTCGCCATAGGCGGTATTATGAATTCAAACTGGGAGAAAATCATCCTGTTGTATAATCCTCTTACCTATGAAACCTCAGATGTTATTTCTACTTATGTCTACCGTAGAGGTATCAGAGAAGCAAGCTATAGTTTTTCAACCGCAGTAGGGTTATTCAATTCTGTCATCAACTTTTTCCTGCTGTGGATAACAAATGCGTTTTCCCGCCGTTTTTCGGAAAGCAGCTTGTGGTAAGAGAGGAGAATGAATATGACCATTTATAAGAGAAAGACCAAAGGGGATTTAATCTTTGATATCCTTAATGTGATTCTTCTATTTGCCATTACGCTCATTTGCCTCTATCCAATTTGGCATGTGGTGGTGGCCTCCATCAGTGACCCCACTCAACTGAGCACTCACAGAGGATTGCTGCTTGCTCCTTTGAGCAAACCTACCCTGAAAGGATATGAAATTCTATTTCGGGATCCTAAAATTTTAATCAGCTATAAAAACACTTTCATCTATGTGGGACTCGGAACGCTGCTGAACATGGTTTTGACTATTTTCGGTTCGTATACCCTTTCACGGAAGAACCTGTACTTTAAAAAAATTATTATGATTATTATCACCATCACTATGTTTTTTGGCGGCGGTTTGGTACCATGGTTCCTGCTGATGAAACAAATCGGACTGTATAATAATGTCTGGGCGATGATTTTGCCGACAGCCATCAACAGCTGGAACATGATTGTTCTGCGCACAGGCTTTGAAAACGTACCGAGCGAGCTTGAAGAAGCGGCTAAAATCGACGGTGCTTCACAGCCTTATATTCTGTTTAATATTATCCTGCCCCTTTCTAAGGCAGTTTTAGCTGTAATCTTCCTCTATTATTTTGTCGGAAACTGGAATTCATGGTTTAATGCTATGGTCTTGTTGAAGGATCGTGAGAAATTCCCGCTCCAATTGATTATCAAAGAAATATTGGTACAAAATGATACGGCGGGCGGTGCAACAAGCGGTGGAACACAGATTGTCGTTTCCAGTATACAGGGAACAACCGCATACAGAGAGCTGATTAAATATTGTACCATCGTTATTTCCACATTGCCTGTTTTGTGCATTTATCCATTTGTACAGAAATATTTTACCAAGGGTGTATTCGTTGGTTCTTTAAAAGGATGATTTTATCACTCTAAACGGAATATCCAGAAAAGCGCTACAGAAATATTAGTAAATGAGGCGAAAAGTGAGAACATTGATACCTATGACAAAAAACCTACTATGCGTCGGATTGATGCTTATCTTTTTGGGAGGCTGCAATACAATGCCAAAAGAAACCATATCATTCATTGACAACCCACAGGAAAGCGGATTGTTCTATCAAAATCCCCTTCCGATATCGGATATCGGCGACCCATATGTCATGCGGGCAGAAAACGGCAAGTATTATTTATTCTGTACCTCTGCTGCAGACGGCTATTATTGCTGGCGTTCCGATGATTTGGTACATTGGGAAGACAAGAAAATAAAATGCTATACCTATGGAAAGGATGCTTGGGCGGACCACAGCTTTTGGGCTCCTGAGGTTGTTGAATATAACCACAAATACTATATGTTCTATACTGCCGGCGGCAAGGATATCAGCCTGCGGATTGGTCTTGCTGTTGCTGATCAGCCGGAAGGCCCGTATGAAGATGTATATGACCATCCGTTGTTCGATTTTGGATATGCGGTTATTGACGCCCATGTATTTATTGATGAGGACGGACAAAAATACCTGTATTATGCAAAAGACTGTTCGGAAAATGAAATATTGGGCACACGGAAAAGCGAGATATACGGGATAAAGCTTTCTGAGGATATGATGCAAACAGAAGGCGAGCCGGTAAAACTGCTAACTCCGGAACAACCTTGGGAGTTGGCTTCATCTAATCCTCTTTGGAATGAAGGACCGGAACTAATCAAGCATGACGGCCGCTACTACCTAACCTATTCCGCAAACTACTATGCTTCTAAATCCTATTCCGTCGGCTATGCTACGGCGGATTCTCCCCTTGGACCATATGAAAAAGCGGAGGAAAATCCGATTCTTACAGCCGGTTTTTACGAGGAAATATCCGGTCCGGGGCATCACAGCATGATTTATATGCCGCAGGAAGAGGTACTCTATTTTGTTTATCATACACATACCAATCCCAAGGAAGGCGGCGGCAACCGTCAAGTAAACCTGGACCAAGCCTTCTTCGATGAGGAAGGAAGGTTGTGTGTTTCCGGTCCAACTGTTTCCCTGCAACCGCTGCCCTCTGCCAGCCTAAAGGCAAAATGGATCATTTCTGATCAGGAGGGAACTCAGCCTCATCTGCAAGACGGCCTCTTTTCCATTCATAAGGGAGATTCCGACAGGGATGTTCGGCTAAAGACGAACGCAAAGGGTGAGGCACAATTAAAGATTCGTCTGGAAGAAACTGTGGAAGTTCAAGGCTTGATGATTTACCGAGGCAGTGATTCAGCTTATGACTTTACGAAGGCTTCCCTTCTGTTTAACGGCCAAGCCGTAGCCTCCGGGCTTATGTGTCCGAAGAAACAGGAAGACAGAGCAGCCATTGCTTTGTTTGAGCCACGGTCCTGTTCGAACATCACCGTTACGTTATTTGCAGAGCCGAATACAGAGATTACTATTTCGGAGATACGGCTGCTGTAAAAACAGGCTGTTAAAATATAGAAGATATTAAATAATAATCTGCGGCATCATCCCGCTACCTATTATTGTGCTGTGTATTTTCCTGCGGCGATTTATTATTGAAAACCGGATTGGCAGCCCCGTGAAATAACACAGCCCTAAGGTGGAGCGGAATTCCTGTTGCAATGGGGTGTCTTGCCCCTTTTATGCTGCAAAAAGTGAGAAATATAGAAGAATCCGGGAGGAAGAATGCATGAAGCTCTATCAGAGAAAGGAAAAAGATTTGGCACCGCAAGGGCAGGCAGATCCCTATATGATTAAAGCAGAGGACGGCCGATATTATCTGTACACTACCGGCGGACATCTGTTCAGCAGTGATTCTCTAATGAAAGGCTGGTCATATGAGGGTATCTGCCTGGATGCGCCGGGACAGCAGAACGTCTGGGCACCCAGCGTTATCAAAATCGAGGAACAGTACTATATGTACTATTCCAGTATGCAGACTGGAGATACCAGCGACCACGGGCAGACCCTGCGTGTGGCCACGGCGGACGGACCGCAAGGCCCGTTTGTTTATCAAAAGGATATACTGCCTCCCTTTTCCATTGATCCACATGTGGTGGAAACCCCCTCTGGTCTTTATATGTTTTATTGTAATAACGACGAGAAATCCTCTCGTGCGGGCACCTATATTTTGTGTGACAGGATGCTGGATCCGTATAATCTGGAGGGCAAAGCTGTCCCTGCAATCGTCCCCACACTGGACGAGGAAATTTTTCAGCGGAACCGATTTAAGCCGGGACAGCACTGGCATACCGTAGAGGGCGCATTTTATTTTTACGATAGAGGTGTCCATTATCTGATGTATTCCGGTGCCTGCTATCAAAACCCCAGCTATTTTATCGGGTTCAGCACGGCCTGCGAACCCGAGGATACCGATCTACGTATGCTTTCATGGACCAAATATCCCGATAACAACACTTATGCGCCGCTAATGTGCCGAAACGAGTTTATGGAGGGCGTAGGTCATAACAGCGTAATCCGTGACAGCGGAAAGCTTTATGTGGTATACCACGGCAGAGATTATCAAGATTTTGCTCCTGCAAAGGACACCAGGGTGGCGCGAATTGATGAACTTACCGTAGACGCGGGCCGGCTGTCTGTAACCATGACACTGTGAGGAGGAAAAATACCTATGAAGCGAATCTGGAAAATCCTTCCGGTATTGATGCTCAGTTTGACAGCCTGCAGCAGCATTCCCCCACCTGAAACAATAGGAATGGAAAATAATCAATTAAACGGAGGAACAAAAGAGATGGCAGAATTTCAGAACCCAATTTTGCCCGGATGTGCAGATCCGGACGTACTCTTTTATGACGGAACCTATTATTTGTACGCAACCAACACACTGTGGCATCCGGGACAACCGGTAGGCTTCAAGGTATACACCTCTAAGAATCTGATAGACTGGGAAGAGGCCGGAATGGCTCTCCAGGCGGAAGATTCCTGGGGTGACAAGCAGTTCTGGGCGCCAGACGTTATTGAAAAAGATGGTGTGTTCTATATGTCCTATTCCGTAGAGGAGCATTTGTGTATTGCCACGAGCGATTCACCCCTTGGCCCATTCAAGCAAGAAGAAAAGAAACCGCTGCATGAGGATATCAAAGAAATCGACAGCCATTTCTTTCGGGATGAAAACGGCAAGTGGTATCTGTATTTTGTGCGCTTTCATAATAATAACGAAATTTGGGGAGCCGAGATGACCGATGACCTCATGGGAATCAAGGAGGATACCGCGCGCCTGCTTCTCAAGCCAGACACAGAATGGGAAATGAAGAAGTGGCCGGTAAACGAAGGTCCTTATATGATTCCGTACAACGGGAAATATTATCTGACCTATTCCGGCAGTCATTACGAAACAGACTATGGTTCAGGCTATGCTGTAGCAGACAATCCGCTTGGCCCCTATGAAAAATATGAGGGAAATCCGGTACTGCGGTCAACCAAAGAAATGCACGGTGTGGGGCACCATTGCATTGCTTGGTCGCCTGACGGCAAGGATATGTTCATTCTGTATCACAAGCATTTCAGCGATTATTCTGCCAATCCGCGTTTACTCTGCATTGACAGAATCTACTTTGATGTGAACGAAAACGGAAAGGAAATTCTCGTAGTAGACGGCCCCACTGCAGATCCACAGCCTGTATTTAATTGATGCTTTTCTTAAAAAGTTACATAAAACAACACACAGAAAAATACTCCTGTCATCTTTTTTCTCTGATACATCTATTCATTTTTAGACGAAACAATAGGACTGAACAGAGAAAACATTCCTACTCTGAAGGGAGAATCAATTTATTATTCTAATTGATATTTATTTGCAATAATTCTTCCTTCTTATTAACTTTTAGAGTCATGGAAGGTAACACCACAAAAACTATAATTCGCTAAAATTGAGGCACCGTCTGTCGATATAATTTCGGCAGGGGTATTTTTCCCGTTTAATTCACAGAAAACTTTTGTCAATTCTTTCAGATACAAATCTAAATTTTCACGAGTAAATGGAGTTTAAATAGACATTTCAAACCCTACTTAAATTATTCTACTTATATATAATTTGAAGTGGATATAGCTTACCACAAAATCAGGCTGAAACAAATGCAAATTCGCATCTATTTCAGCCTGATAATTTTGAAACAATGATGCAAAATCATCTTTGCTTTTGGTATATCAAAAGTACTGCATGGAAAAACTTCCATGGCAGTTCACCTTGGCATCGGACTGCAAGGTTTCCGTAACACTTTACTCTTGTAAAGTGACAAAAATCATGCTATTATACAAGTTAGCAAAAGCTAACTTGAGACCGTTTCACATTAAATTTGCAACATTCACATAATTTAGATTCAACTGGAGTGCATACAAGTCATGAAAATAGATATTAACCTAAACGAGGCAATGGAGGAATATGCGCGGCTGCCTTTTGAGCCGCTTTCAGCATCCTTATTTAAAAAACAGCAAGGAAATATTCAGGAAGGCTACACCACAAAGGGATCAGCGTTTCTTTTTCCGGTAAAGGGAAAAGCTCAATTTAATTTAAGTGAGAACAGCTTTATATTCGAACCGGGGAAAGTGATTCATGGCTGCCCGGGTCAATGGCTGACCGCTCAAAATGAGCCTCCTGTGGAATTTTTTGTTCTGTATTACCACTATGAAGGCAACAATGCCGGATATATGCACTGCCCATATGAATTGGAAACCGGCATCAATCCCCAATTATTTTCTATGCTGCAGCAACTAACGGCTTTGTGGCAGCAAACAGAGCCACAGGCAAAGCTGCAGGCAAAAGTGTTGGTTTACTCTGTTCTCGCAGAACTGTTTTCCAGTGCCAAGATTATTCGCAAAACAGATGCGCACAGCGTGGTGGAGGATGTCAAACACTACGTGGAGCAGCACTACATGGAGCCTCACACCCTTTGTGAGTTGGGCGGCCGATACGGCATGTGCGGAAAGTACTTTTCGGATGTTTTCAGGCGCCATAGCGGTATCGGACCAATCGAGTATTTGATACAGTGTCGTCTGGAGCAGGCAAAGAAACTGCTGGAATCCACGGAATGCAGTATTCAGGAAATTGGGAAGTGTGTCGGGTATAAAGATGCGCTCTATTTCAGTCGGCAATTTAAAAATATGTTTGGCTTATCGCCGAGCGCATATTCAAGGCTGTGTAACAGGAAATCGTCCATATAGATTTCAGGAAAAATGTTATTCCAATTTTGATTGCAGATTGCTATACTAATCATCGGCAATAAGTTAACACTATCTAACCGCAATATGAATTGGAGGATTATCAAATGAAAAAGTTATTAGGACTGCTCTTGTCGGCCGCACTTATCATGGGAGCTTTGACGAGCTGTGCCGGAACACCTGCGGAAAACAACGGGACAAGCTCGCCGGAAACCACGCTTGCCGTATCAGAGACAAATTCACCGGAACCGTCTGCCGCAGATGAAACCGATTGGCCCCGCACCTATACGGATGCCCGTGGAAAAGAAGTAACTCTGGAGAAAAAGCCGGAACGTATTGCAGTGACAACGTGGATGATAACAGAAAATTTGCTGGCATTGGAGACTCCGCCCGTCGCATCCGATACAGTAGAAGTAATCTCTCAGTGGGGATCTATGAAATCTTACTTCGAGAGATATCAGATAGAAGATTTGGGGAAGGATCACCTTTCCATCAACTTGGAAAAGCTTGTTGAAACAAGCCCTGATTTAATTTTAGCTACGACGATTAATGAAAAAATATATGACCAACTCGAGAAGATTGCGCCGGTCATTGTTTTAGATGATGCTAGCTTTTTTGACAATTGGCAAACTTCGGTTCGGGAGATTTCCAAAATCATAGGTGAGGAAACTGCTGCCGAAACATTTATTAACAAGGTGCTGGAGGAAGCCGAACAAGGTAAGGCAAACGTGGAAGCATTGGGTGAGATAACGGCGGGCTTTGCCCGAGCATGGAAAAAAGAGTTTACGGTATATAGCGAGCAGCAGCTCATTCTTTTTTATGATAAAGAGAACGGTTTGGGTTTGTCTTCTCCTCTGAATTGGCCAACGAAAAGAAGCACGCTATCGTTAGAAGCGTTTTCTGAATTTGACCCTGACTATATTTTCTTGTCGGGCGCGGATCAAGAATTTATGGATGAACTGAGCGCAAACTCCGTATGGAAATCATTGACAGCAGTGAAAAATAACCATGTCTTTAGCATTGATCTTTCTGCTTTAACCGGGGGACCGCTTGCTATGCGATATGGCGTACAAACTGTAATTGATACCTTAACAAACTAACAATACTTTCGAAAGGAGTGTGCGCATCATGAAAATCGACATCAACAAGCTGGCGGAGCATTTTGCGCGCACTCCTTTTCAGGTGGAAACGGTGTTCTGTGAAGTACATAATCCGGGAGATGCAGGATGGCAAATGAGTTCCCCATTCCCCGGCTTTGTTTTCCCCTTATCAGGGAAAGCAGAATTTCTCTTTGACGGAACGCCTTACTTGCTCAAGGCCGGAACCGTTGTCCATGGCGGCGCAAACATGAGGCTGGATAAGCGTGTTGTTGGAAAATCAAAATGGGAATATATTTTGGTGCTGTATAAAATTGTAGCACCTGAACCAGAAGATATGACCCTTTCACAAGAACACTTTGAATTGCAGGTAGGAGAAAGTCTGCGCCTGATGGAATTGCTCCGACACTTGTATCAAGCGTCCAGTCAGCCGGGCGGTATTGCTTCTTTTCGTGTGGAAACGCTTTTTCGTAATGTGTTGGAAGAAATGTTCATTTGTGCCCGCAATCAAACCAACGGAGGGGCGCAGGCTCTGTTTGAACAGGCCACCGAATATATCCATGAATATTACATGGAACCGCTCACGCTGACAAGGCTTGCCGGGCAAAATAACGTGAGCAACAACAGACTGGTCTATGTATTTCGTAAATACGCGGGCATGGGGCCGGGAGATTATATTTTGCAGTATCGCCTGAATAGAGCAAAAGAACTTTTGCCCGGCAGCGATGCGCCGTTACGGGAATTGGTACAGTCCGTTGGGTTTAGCGATCCCTTTCATTTCAGCAAATTGTTTAAAAAGTATTTTGGCGTGTCTCCCAGTGAGTACCGACAGAAATTCCTGAATAACACATGCTGAATTCCTGATTAACACATTCCCTTATGCAAATGGTTTTGCTATACTAACCTAAGCAGAGTTAGAAAAAACTAACCATAATCATATTGGAGGAATGACAAATGAAAAGATTTTTAGGGCTTTTGCTCTCGGTAGTGATGTTGACAGGCATTTTGTCTGGTTGCGCCGAAACGCCTGTGGAGAATAGCGGGACAAGCACGCCGGAAAGTTCGCCGGCGACAACGGGTACAAGTGCGTCAGATGAGAGTAAGGCAGCGTCGGCGTGGCCCCGCACTATTACAGACGATGCGGGTAATGAGATTGTTTTGGAGAAAAAGCCGGAACGGATTGTTGCTATCAACTATACCTATGTGGATTATTTGCTGGTGTTGGACAGTCCGGTCGTCGGTGCAGGTTACTATGATAATTTTCTGGCAAAACAGACTGTTTTGGCACCTTTGCTCAAAGATACGAATATCGAAGATGTTGGGAATTGGGATGCGACAAACCTTGAAAAAATTTTAGCGCTTAATCCTGATCTTATTATAACCGGTGGAAGCGAATACGAAAATCTGTATGAAGATTTGGCTAAAATAGCGCCAACGATAAGCGTAACATACTCTCCGGATACAGGCTGGAAATCTGCTTTTCAGTTAATGGCGCAGGCTATCGGAGAGGAAGAGAAGGCGCAAGCATATATTGAAGAATTTGACAAGAACTATCAGCAGGCAAAAGAAAAACTCATTTCTGTAAGCGAAGACACAGTGATGTTTTTTGTCCTAAACAATAAACTCGAGTTTTTTGCCTTTGGAGAAGGAAAATATACAGATTTAGGTCTTAATGTTATCACGGTTGAAGGCAATCAGCTTAGCTTAGAGGGGTTAGCTAAACTCAATCCCAATCATATATTCCTCCAAAATTCGGATGATATTGGCGATATTCTGGCAGAATTGGGGAGCAACCGTGTGTGGACTAATTTGAAAGCGGTTAAGAATGATAACGTATATCTGCTGGAACCGTGGGCATGGTCGAACAGCCCCACTGCGATTTCTTATGCAGCGGAAGCGGTTTCCAAGGCCCTAACGGAATAACACAATAAGAGAAGAAAGCCCAGGCGCGGCCTGCTATGGCAGCCTGCGCCTGGGATTTTATTGCCAAAATCACAAAAACGCCAATGGAAAGGAGGGGCAAATCTCCCTATGATGAAAGATTTGAAACGCTTTTTGCGCTACTACCGCCCCTATAAAAAACTCTTTTTTCTGGATTTTTTCTGCGCGGCGGCTTCCGCTGTACTGGAGCTTGCGTTCCCGCTGGCGGTCAGCCGCATTGTGGACACCCTCCTGCCCGAAGGAAATTGGAAGTTGATCGTGACCGCAGCGGTTTTTCTGGTGGCTCTTTATTTAATCAACGCAGGGCTGAAATATGTTATCAGCTATTGGGGCGAAAAGCTGGGGCTGTATATTGAAACAGATCTGCGGGTGGAACTATATAATCATCTGCAAAAGCTCTCCTTTCGCTTTTTTGATAACCACAAGACCGGCCAGATTGCCTCCCGCGTTTCCAACGACCTGTTGGATGTGGGCAATATGGCGCACTACGGGCCGGAGCATTTCCTGATTTCCATAATCACACTGATTGGCGCAATGGTTTTAATGATGCACGCCAACTGGATACTGGCAATCATTATGACGGTGCTCGTCATCGCCATCCTTTGGATCACACTGGTTTTCACCAAGAAGACCATGAAGGCTACCTCCGGGATGTTCGGTGCAATCGGCGCATTTCTCTCCAGGTTGGAGGACGGCATCGGAGGAATCCGCGTGGTGCAGGCATTTGCTAATGAGGAATACCAGAAAAAGCTATTTATTTCGGATAACCAACGGTTTGTTGATGCCAAGATACAAGGCTTCAAAGCCATCGCGGAAAACCAGTTTTTCAGCTATATACTGATGCGTTTGTTGCCCCTTGTGGCGCTGATTGGCGGCAGCTGGTTTACTTTACATGGCAGTATGAGCAGCGGAGAGCTATTCAGCTTTATTCTGCTGGGGAATGTCATGCTCAACCCCGTCCAATTGCTTGCCAATTTTTCCGTTCGCTTTCCCAAAGGCATCGTGGGTTTTCAGCATTTTACGCAAATGATGGACACCGAGCCGGAAATTAAGGATAAACCTAACGCCACAAAGGTATCTTCCCTGCGCGGGGAAATTGAATACGAAAACGTAACCTTTGGGTATGACGAGAACCGCCGCGTTTTGGAAAATATCAGCCTGTCGATCAGGACCGGGGAAACCGTGGCCTTTGTGGGGACCTCCGGCGCAGGAAAAACCACGCTATGCAGTTTGCTTCCCCGGTTCTATGAAGCCGAATCCGGACGGATCACCATTGACGGCATGGATATCAAGGATATGACGCTCTATTCCCTGCGCCGCCAGATCGGCGTGGTGCAGCAGGATGTGTTCCTGTTTGCGGGCACCATTCGTGAGAATATCCAGTTTGGCAAGCTGGATGCCACAGAAGAAAAAATCTGGGAAGCGGCAAAGCGTGCCCAGCTCGACGATTTCATAAAAGAGCAACCGGACGGGCTGGATACCATCATCGGCGAACGGGGCGTAAAGCTTTCCGGCGGGCAAAAGCAGCGCATGAGCATCGCCCGGATGTTCCTGAAAAACCCGCCCATTCTCATTCTGGACGAAGCCACTTCTTCGCTGGATACCGAGACAGAAGCGGCGATTCAGCAGGCACTTGCCGAGCTTTCCAAGGGACGCACCACACTGGTCATCGCCCATAGGCTGGCAACAATCCGCAACGCTGATAGAATCATTGTGCTTACTGAAAACGGCATTGCCGAAGAGGGCAGCCACGAGGAATTGTTGAGCCGGGACGGGGTGTACAGCCGTCTGCATCAGGCACAGGCCGGTGCATAAAAGGCATGCCGATACATCGGCAAGGAGGAACGAGATCACATGAATCAAAGAAGCGAACCGGCAACACCGGCTCAAACAAACAACATAAAACCAAAGGGCCGCGCTTGGGCGGCGTGGCTCATACTTATCATCGGCAGCGGGGTACTCGCCCTACTCATGGCGTTTTCCATTACCAAGGGAGCGGCGGAAATTCCGCTCTCCTCGGTTTGGAACGCCCTCTTCCATTTTAACGCAGAAGACACCCATCACCTGATTGTGATGGATTTACGGCTTCCCCGCGTACTTGCCAGCGCTCTGGTCGGTGCGGCCTTTGCGGTTTCGGGAGCCATTATGCAGGGAACCACAAGAAACCCTATGGCTGATTCCGGGCTTTTAGGTCTGAACGCAGGAGCCGGATTTGCCCTTTCCATCTGCTTTGCCTTCTTCCCCGGTATGGGATACCTGAATATCATGTTGTTCTCGTTTTTAGGCGCAGCATTAGGCACGGTGATGGTTAATGGCGTGGCTTCTTTGCGCCGGGGCGGCGCAACCCCTATACGCCTGGTGCTGGCAGG
>OBXM01001117.1_pt1 | contig 18582 bp, 16 predicted proteins | sample 1538141 | NCBI WGS metagenome assembly OBXM01 (sample SAMEA2580153, study PRJEB22360) | human gut metagenome | biome: human gut; feature: human-associated habitat; material: faeces | place: Denmark | collected 2008/2010 | reverse complement strand
AATCTAAGGCAGTCAATACTTGAGAGAGATCACTACGAATGCTTGTGGTGTAAAGCAGAAGGCAGACTGACTACACAATATGATTCTGTTCTTGAAGTCGATCACATTAAGGAGTTAGAAACAAATCCAGAGCTGGCATTTGATCCAGACAACCTAAGAACGTTATGCAAGGACTGCCACAACAAGCGACACGATCGCATGAACTATCGTGGCCAACCAAAGAAACGAAAGTGGGATGACGAATGGTGGTAAACGTAATAATCAAATCCCAAAATTAGACTGAATAACGAACTAAAGTGGGGATCAACATACCCCCGGTCGAATTATTTTGGGGTCAAATCCCAATCTAGGGAACCGGTGGAAGGGGTCAATTCTGCAAATGCGACGAATTTTTTGTACCCCTCCCCCCTCTACCCCTAAGTTAGTAAATATTGAAGGAAGGTGATTAGTTTGGATTCTAAGTTAGTTGGGACGAGAATGAAGCAAAAAAGACTCGAAAAAAAGATGACTCAAGTTGATGTAGCAACAAAAATCGGGATTTCTAGTAAGTATTACGGAAGTATTGAGAATGGAAAAAATTCGCCGAGTATTGAAAAGTTAAGTGCTATTGCAAAGGTGCTTGGATGCAGTTTACATTTCTTACTAAATGATCGTATGGACGACATGGAAAATCGTGTGAAATTAGAAACTAACCGGCTTCAAGAAATTTTTGAAAAAATTCCTCGGGACAAACTTAGTTTGGTTGAAGGACTAATTACACAAGCTGCGCGACTAAGGGTCTTGCTAGATGATAATTGGAAGGACATCCTCGAAAACGGAGAGTATGAAAAATTCAAGCAAAGCGAAAATCAAATGGCATATGATAGGAAACGGCCTATTGTCGAGAATTACGATAATAGAGATAAAACATACCAAACTATTATCAAACAACTCACCGATTTATTACCTCCAAATGTGAAAGTAGATAAAAAAAGTAAGTTGCTTGGTAGGAAATAGAAATGCTTTCTAACAAGTATGTTGATCAATATATTCGTAAATGGAAATCTGGTGAGTTAATCCTTAACGAAAAAAGGATACTTCTTTTAAAACTAATAGAAAAAGAAATTTTACCTCGCAGCGATATTTATTATTTCGATGAGGAACAAATAAATAATTATATTGAGTTTAGTCAGGCTTGGTATTTTGAGTTGGATGAATGGGAAAAATTTATTTCCGCATTCATTTTTTTGTTTTACAAAGAAGATGATGAAGTTGTTTTTGATGAATTTGTCATCAATATGGGACGCGGTGGCGGAAAAAATGGTTTCATTTCAACTCTTTCAAATTACTTTGTCAGTTCACTTCATGGGATTGATTACTATGATGTTTCGATTGTAGCTAATAGCGAGAAACAGGCCAAACGAAGTTTTCAAGAATGCTATCGAGTTATTAATAAAAAAGGCAATGAAGATTTGAAAGAAGAGTTTGAAGCCTATAAAAGCAGCTTGACAGGTTTAGAAACGCAATCTGTTTTTGAGTATAAAACGAGCAATGCAAGTTCACAAGATGGCGGCCGAGAAGGTGCAGTAATCTATGACGAATATCATGAGATGGAAAATACAGATATTGTTGATGTATTTTCAGGCGGACTTGGGAAGGTAGATCATGGGCGACAGTTCTTCATTGGTACAAAGGGATTTGTACGTGAGGGATATTTTGATATTAAATATCGCGAATGTGAAGATATTTTGAATGGCTTAACAGAATTTAAAGGGGTGTTTCCTTATATCTGTGAGTTGGATGCCATTGAGGAAATGGATAATCCGGAAAATTGGCCAAAAGCAAACCCAGCATTGCAACCACCTTTGAATAAGCGTGGAAAGCGTCTTTTTAATGAAGTTATGAAAAAGTACAAGAAGTTGGCTACTGAGCCTTCTGGACGTGCTGCATTTGTTACTAAACGTATGAATTTTCTTGAGGACAATATGGAGAATTCTGTTGCTACAAGGGAAGAGATGATGGCAACGAATCGTCCTTTCTTTGAGCTAGATACAGTACCAATCGGGTCAATTGACTTTGGTAGTGTTCGAGATTTTGCTACTTGCGGTTTACTATTTAAAAATCGTAAGAAATTGGAATATGCATTTAAGACATTTACGTTTGCGATGAAACATTTTTGTGACATTCACTACGGATATTCATTGAAAGAGCAATTAGTTGGTAGTGAAAAACGCGCACCAATAAAAGCTTGGGAAAGAATGGGACTGATGAAAGTTATAGACGAACCATCTTTGAATCCTAAGTATATTGTTGACTGGTTTATTCAAGCAAGAGAAGAATATGGCATGAGAGTAATTGTCATGGATAACTACAAGGCAGATATTTTAGGACCTATGCTTGAAAAAGAAGGATTTGAAGTAGTCCGATTGAAAAGGCCGTCTAACTTGCACCCATTATTAGCTCCTCGTGTAGAAGATGGATTTGCAAATCACAAATTTATCTTTGGTGATAATCCATTAATGCGATGGTTTACCAATAATGTATATGTAAAGGAAACGCAAGCGGGAAAACAATTCTTAAAAAAAGAAGAAATTAAGCGAAAAACAGATGGATTCCAAGCATTTGTCCACGCGTTATATAAAGCCACAGAGTTAGATGATCAGATTGATTATGACGAAGCTTTTGATATGCTTGATGACATTGATTTTTAGAAAGGTGGTGAAATTATTTGGGAATCTTAGATATTTTTAAAAAGAATAATGAGATCGAATGGATGCTAGATTATGAGTTTGCAGAAAACTTAGCGCAACGATCTTATTTAAAAACTATGGCGAAAAATACTGTTCTTGATTTTGTCTCAAGAACGATGTCAACACTGGAAGTGAAATTTCAAGGTAAGAATAACACAGCCGATTGGGATTATATTTTAAATGTGCGTCCTAATTCGGATATGTCAGCCGCTACGTTCTGGGAAAAATTTTTCTATCGTCTTTTGGATGACAATGAAGTCTTAGTGATTTTTACTGATGATAACCAGATGCTAATTGCAGATGATTATTATAGACAAGAGTATGCGGTATATGAAGATACTTTTTCTATGGTAACAGTCAAAAACTACACATTTAAGAGAACGTATAAAATGTCGGAAGTTATATACCTTGAATACAACAACGAAAAGTTAGAGAAATTTACAAAAGGGTTGTTTGATGATTACGCGGAACTTTTTGGACGTATACTGGAAATATCTATGCGTAACAACCAAATTCGTGCATCAGTCGGCATAGATGCCACAGGTGGTATTGGTGATGAAAAAGGAAAAGACGGGAAATCTAAAAGTGAAAGATTACAAGCGTTTATCAATAAAGTTTATAACTCTTTTCGAACCAACTCAGTAGCGATCGTACCAAAATTAAAGGGATTCGAATATGAAGAATATACCAACAAGCAGGGTGTGTCTAATCAGTCATTAGAAGAATTGAATAAAATGAAATCCTCTCTCATTGATGATATCGCCAACGCCATAGGAGTACCCACGGCGCTTATTTATGGTGAGAAAGCTGAACTAGATTCCAATATCAAAGCGTTCCGCCAATTATGTATTGTGCCGCTGGTAAAAAAACTACAAGATGAATTGATCGCAAAGATCATCAGTTGCCAAGAATATACAAACGGTGAACGTATCAAAATTAACAACGTTTTACCTAAAGACATATTAGAATACGCAACTCAGATTGACAAGATTGTTTCATCTGGAACGTTCTTACGAGATGAAGTTCGTGAGCCACTTGGCTTTGACCCATTGCCGAATGGAGAAGGACAGAAATTAATCATGACTAAAAACTATCAAAAAATATTAGAAGGAGGTGAGAATGAAAATGACGGTGAAGATTAAAATTAACGGTCCAATCATTTCAAGTGATGACAAATGGTTTTATGACTGGTTTGACATGGAAGCAACTTGTCCAAAAGATGTATTATCTAAACTTCCCACAAATGGAGAAGATGTAGAAGTTACAATCAATTCATATGGTGGTTTAGTTGACATGGGAAATGAAATCTATACTGGATTACGTGCTTACAGTGGTAAAGTGATTGCTAATGTTGTAATGGCTGGAAGTGCGGCAAGTATTATTGCAATGGCTGCAACCCAAATAAAAATTAGCCCAGTCGGTCAAATCATGATCCATAACGTTTCTATGGGGTCACAAGGCGATTATCATGAAATGGACAAAGCCAGCGAGATTCTACAAAAGGCTAATCTTTCTCTAGCTAATGCATATGTGGCTAAAACTGGTAAAAGTAAAGATGAAATCTTGTCACTGATGGATAAAGAGACTTGGCTCACTGCTGAAGAAGCTGTTGAGTATGGTTTCGCAGATTCAATTATGTTCGAAAATACAGAACGTCCACAACTTGTCGCTGATGGAGGTAGCGGATTGATTCCGTCTAACGTTATCAACGAAGTGAATAAACTTAGAAACCAAAAACCTTTTGCACAAGTTGTGATTGATGAAGAAAAAATGAAACAAATTGTGGATGATAGTATTGAAGATTTAAAAACAAATACAATTATTCAAGGAAAGTCTATCCAAGAGTGGATGGATGAAAAACAAAATACTAAAAACGCGGAACCAACAAATGAATCTCCATTTGCTAGGTTTCTTTTTTAATACAAAAAATGAGGAGGACATAAAATGACTATTAAATTATCACAAGATTTTGAGAACGCAAAAAAAGCATGGATTCAAGCTGTACAAAATAACGAATCAACTGAAAAAGTTGGGGAACTTTACGGTGAAATGTTGGATCAAATGATTTCAGAGGCGAAAAAAGCCGGTGAAATTGCTGCTGAATCATACGCTGCTGGAACTAAATTAGATGCAAAACTCGCTGCCGAACAACGTAAATTCTTCAATGAAATCAACAAAGAAGTTGGTTACAAAGAAGAAACACTATTGCCACAAGAAACAATTGACACTATTTTTGAAGATGTTGTTTCTGAACATCCGTTGTTAGCTGCAATCGGTGTGAAAAATGCTGGATTACGCTTGAAATTCTTGAAATCTGAGACAAGCGGTGTAGCTGTTTGGGGTAAGATTTTTGATGAAATTAAAGGTCAGCTAGATGCTGCGTTCAGTGAAGAAGAGTCAATTCAAAACAAATTGACCGCATTTGTAGTCTTACCAAAAGATTTAACGCAATTTGGTCCAGCGTGGGTTGAATCATTTGTACGTTTACAAATTCAAGAAGCGTTTGCTGTAGCTATGGAATTAGCTTTCTTATCAGGAACTGGTAAAGATCAGCCAGTCGGGTTAAATCGACAAGTTCAAAAAGATGTATCGATCACCGGTGGTGTGTATCCAGAAAAAACACCAGAAGGGACTTTGACAATTGATCCTTTAGCAAATGGAAAAGAAAACCTTTTGGAAATGGGGAAAATTAAGAAATTTCATTCCGTAAAAGAAAATGGGAAACGATTAAACACTGCTGGAAAACTTTGTTTGGTAATCTCGCCAGAAGATGCCACAGATTTAGATGTCGCTTTTACAATTGTCACTAATGCTGGATTGTATGTTAAGAACACACCATTCAATATTCAAATTATCGAGTCAGAGGCGCAAGCAACTGGTAAGTGTTTGAGCTTTGTAAACGGGCGTTATGATGGCTATGTTGGTGGTGGTGTGTCAATCAAGAAATTTGATCAAACACTCGCATTGGAAGATCTAGACTTATATGCTGCTAAGACATTTGCATATGGTAAAGCAAAAGATAATAAAGTGGCGGCTGTTTGGACACTTACTATTACCGGTGGTGGTTCGGGGGAGTAATTCCCCCAACAATTGGCGAAGTAACGCCAACGACTGATGGGGCAGTCATTAATCTTTCATAAAGGAGTGGGACTATGAACGATAAAAAATATATCGATGAGTATAAAGCTCGGTTTCGTATTTTCCACTCGTCAGAAGATGCAGACATCGGCGAACAGCTTGAAAGTGGCTTTTCTGATATTAAATCACTGATTGGTACTTTTGATCCTAGTGAGTACAAAAAAGGGAAAGAGTTAGTTTATGAACGAACTCGTTATTTGAGGAACGAGGCGCTTGAATACTTTTATGACAATTTTCAAACTATGATCATGGACGCGTCAATTGACTTGGCAGGTGATAGAGTTGCCGATTAAGTCAAAATATACACGACCTGAAATTGTGGCCGGTGATTTAAATACGCCGGTTACCTTTTTTGAAGTCATGCCAAACAAAGGACCCGAACCAGGCGAACAAGAAAGTAAGAAATTGTTCAACTGTACTTGTTTAGTCTACAGTCCTTCTTCTAAGGATAGAGATATTCTTAGTGGAAAAGGCAAAAAGAAAGCTGTCACAATAAAGATTCGAGACCCATTCGCAGACTATTTGCCAGACAATGGCCATAAAGTAGTCTTGGATGATTATCGATATAAAGATGATGTCTGGGATATTGTAGATTTTGCGCCAGATATTGAGAATAACGATTTCCTTAAAATCATCTTGGGAGTGACCTCATGATATTTTCTATCAATGGTGTAGATGATATCTTAAAAAATCTAGAATCTAAATTAGGGGAAAAACGAACTACAAGAGTCGTGAATAAGGCTCTAAGAAAATACGGTGAAACACTCAAGAAGGATGTTGAAGAAGCGACAGCATCTTATATGGACACAGGAGAAACACACGATACAGTCATCGTTTCAAATGTGAAAAAAGGTCCTCCAAAACAAGTTCAAGTTGGTTGGGGGCAAGGCTCAAGATGGCGTTTAGTCCATTTGAGCGAGTTCGGATATACTCGTTTTGGTAGATATATCAGTCCTCGTGGGAAAGGAAAACTACAAGCTGTGGCAGATAAAACAGAATCAACTGCTTTGAAAGAATTACAATCAGAATTGGAGGAATTAGCACGATGAAAGATATGATGATGGAAGTCTACAATGCTTTGATCGCTAATCCTCTGATTGCAGAAAAAGTCACAGCTGAACAAATCAAGTTTTATGAAGCGCCCGAATCATTTGACAGATCAAAAGCGTTTATTATTATTGATACTTTTAGCGGTCCGCCGATACCTGCTTACTTCGCTGCGAATAAAGAATTGTCGCAAAAGTTCAGCTATCAGATCAATGTTGAATCAGCTAGTCGTATACTGACTAAAGAAATTGCAAAAGCTGTCAAAGACACAATGTGGGAATTTGGCTTTTCTCAGTTATCAGGTGGATTAGACGAGTATTTCCCGGAAACAAAACGTTTTGTTGATGCAAGACGATATCAAAAAAATACAAAAATTTATGACACTGATTATTGATCGGTGTCTATTTTATTAGGAGGAATTAACAATGGCAGTTCCATACGGATTTTCAAAAGCAACAATTTTACGTTTAGGTGATGATTTGAAACCAGCAACGAGTGCTGAAAAAGTTGAAATTAAAGGCGTTCCTCGTGAAGGAGCGACATCTAGTTTTGAGATTACCGGCCTAACAAAAACACCAGTTAAAGTGTTTGGATCAAATATCGCTTATTTCTTGGCACGAAAAGGATATGGCGATGTTGCAGCAAACTTAGGCTTGTTGGATGTACCATACGAACTGGACCACGAAATGGCAGGTCATAAGAGGACTAAAGAAGAAGGCGGAATTCATTTAGTTGGTAACGACACTGAGCCACCGTACTATGCAATTCTATTGGAATCAGAAGATGCCTCAACTGGTGAAATTTTGGGTACTGGTATTTTTGCGGCAACTTTTGGACGTGATGCTTATAAAGCTGCGACAATCACAGACGAGGACTTTACGCCAGAGCCTGACGAGTACGTTTGTACACCAGTTGCTAAAAAATTAGATGGCATCGACAAACCACAAATCGTTGGCTTTGCACAAGGCGATACCGAAATGACAGAGCTTAAAAGCTTATTGTTTGGAGAAACAACGCCGGGGGAGTAACGGTCCCTGTCGTTGGAACAATTACACCAACCAATGATGGGGCCACAGTCGAATTATCATAGAAAGGAGCAAATGAAGATGGCAGATACATTTCGAATTTACAAAGGTGATACTAAAATTGTTGAGGGAGCAAGTCCTTTATCGATTACAGGTATAGAGCCTGCTACAGAAGTGGCAGCTGGCGAATACAAAGCAACGAGAGTACAAAATGGTAAAGAATCGGCAAAGGTCGATATTCCAGCATTTACAGTCAAGACTGCTGAAACATTCAGCGCTGATGTTGATGTGAAACCAACATCAGCAAATAAGGTAGAAGAAATCAAAGCGTGGTTAACAGCAAACGACATTGATTATGCCGGAAAGACCACGAAGACTGATTTGTTAGCTTTAGTATCGAAAGACTAGTCACATCGACTAGTCTTTTTATATTGATTTTAGGAGGATTTATTGATGACTGAAAGAACAATCAAATTACGCTTACGAAATGCTAAAGGTGACGTTGAAGAATTTTTTCAAGACTTCGTACCTTTTTCGAAACGATTAGATTATATCCGACTAGAAAAGGAATTGGAAAACCGCAAAGACGAAAGCGGAGAATTGATCAAGCCGACAGAGTCGGACTACATGGAACTACAAGCAGAGTTTGTCGCTAGCTTATTTAACGATAAGAAAGTCAATAAGAAAGCGATTCTGGAAGGATTGGATACGCAAGACCTTGACGTGATTTATGATATTGTCCGTTATCGTGTTCTTGGTTTTTCAAAGGAAGAGGACGAAGCGTTAAAAAAAGCTCTGGCAGCGGAAATGTCAGCTGGTCAGAATTCTACGACTTAGAAATTAGCTTTGTTCGTGATGTAATTTCCGCTATGCCGTCCATGACAATCAAAAATCTAATGGACACTGAGTGTTTGGACGTAGACGAGATTCTGCTGAGTTCAGAATCAAAAAAGAAAAAAACGAAAAAACGAAAAGAGATACGTCCGATGAGCGAATTGATCAAAAATATGAGAGGAGGTAACTAATTTGAGCGGTGCTGCTACACCATTAGGTAATATGGTCATTAAGCTAGGACTTGACGATGCGGACTTTGGACGTGGAGTCCAGAATGCAAAGAAACAAGTCACCTATCTTGCAAAAGAAATGCAAGCAAACATGAAGATCGCTGATATGGCTGGAAATCAGCTAGGGAAACTAGGGACTCGTTACGATGGTTTGACGAAAATAATTGGCGCACAAGAAAAACAAGTTGCCTCACTCAAGAAAGCTTATGATGAGTCTTTTGTCGATGGGAAAGCCACCGATTCCACAAAGCGGTTAGCAGCCCAATTGCAAGATGCAAATGGAAAACTAGCTAACTATAAACAGCAATTGATTAATACTGCCGGGCAGATGGCTGAACTACAAGTGCGAACTACTGGTGTCACTGGTCAAATAGCCAAAGTTAGTGCTGAAATGGTCAAGCATGGTGATCGTATGCAGTCGGTTGGATCAGCAATGACTAAAGGATTGACTGTACCGATTGCAGGATTGGCAACGGTGGTAACAAAAGCAGCTATTGATTGGGAATCCGCATTTGCTGGTGTAAAGAAAACAACCGATGAGGTTGTGGATTCTAACGGTAAGGTTGTTTACAGTTATGACGATTTAGAATCTAGTTTACGCAGTATGGCAAATGAATTACCAGCAACACATACTGAGATTGCAAATGTTGCTGAAGCAGCAGGGCAATTGGGGATTCAAACAGAAAATGTTTCGGCATTTACTAAAGTAATGATCGATTTAGGTGAGTCAACAAACATGAGTGCTGAAACAGCTGCTACTGAGTTGGCTCGTTTTGCAAATATTACTCAAATGTCACAGGACAAGTTCTCTAATTTAGGATCTGCATTAGTAGATTTGGGTAATAACTTTGCTACAACTGAATCAGAGATATCTGCAATGGCATTACGTTTAGCTGGTGCTGGAGCACAGATTGGGATGTCAGAAGGTGACATCTTAGGCTTTGCGGCAGCCTTGAGTTCCGTTGGTGTTGAAGCAGAAGCAGGTGGATCCGCTTTTTCTAAAGTAATGGTTCAAATGCAGTTAGCTGTAGAAAAAGGATCCGGAGCTTTTGAAGAGCTAAAAGGTCACGCTGAGGACCAAGGTGTTTCATGGGAACGTCTAGTTTCTGCTGTTCGTAATGGTGGCAAAGAATTAACTGGTGTTTCTAAAGAGATGGGCTTCACATCGTCTGAATTGAAGAAGATGTACAAAGAAGCTGATAAATCCAAAACTTCATTGGAACAATTTGCTGATGTTGCTGGGTTAACAAGTGAGCAGTTTTCGAAGATGTTCAAAGATGATCCCAGCACGGCAATCATGAAATTTGTTGAGGGACTTGGTAAGGCTGAAAAAAATGGTACTTCTGCTATCAAAGTCTTAGACGACATGGATATTAAAGAAGTGCGACTTCGTGACAGTCTATTACGTGCGGCGAATGCTTCTGATGTTTTCTCTGGCGCAGTCGAAATGGGTAACAAAGCGTTTGGCAAAAATAACGCTCTTGCTGAAGAAGCAGGTAAAAGATATGAAACAACCGAATCTAAATTGAAAATGCTGAGAAATGAAGCAACCAATGCTGCAATTGATTTAGGTGGACCTTTTGTTGACGCATTGCGTGACGGTTTAGAATCATCTAAACCGCTAATCAAAGGCCTAGGAGATTTGGCTAAGAAATTTAGCGATATGGATCCTAAAGCTCAGCGAACTATTATCAAATGGATAGGCTTAACAGCTGCCGCTGGTCCGTTGCTATCAATTACAGGTAAAGTTACATCTGGAATTGGCAAGCTCGGTGGCTCTTTTGTTGATCTTTCAGCAAAAATGGCTAAGAAAAAGGCCATTGCAGAATTTACAAAACAGTTTGCTGACGGCGCAGTAGATGTGGATACTTTATCAGTTGCGTTAGGCGGAGGAGCTTCTAAGTTCAAGTTATTCGGTGGTGCTGCTGCAACTGCTAGTGGAACAGGCGGTTTAGGTGCAATGACAGCTGCTTTAGGACCTTTGGGACCAGCAATACTTGGCATTGTCGGTGTAGGTGGAGCGTTGGCTGTAGGCTATGGTGCATGGAAGTTGTTTGGGGAAGAGGCTTGGAATTCTAGTCAACGTGTGAAACGTTGGGGATCAGATGTGGGTTCAGCCACAGACGAAACATTAACAAAAATCCAAACGAACACACAAAAAGCATCCGGACAATTTGGTTTAATGGCTGACGGGTTTTCTACAGATTCTGAAGCGATGGTTTCAAACTTTGAAAAGATTGGTCAAACGATTGAAGATAGTTTGGTTAAGAAAATAACTGGGCTGGACAGTCTTTTAAAAGAGTTGCCAGAAAGCGTTAGTGATTCTTTAAAGCAGATGGTCACAGATGAAAAAGAAAGTGCTGAGGGCGCTCTTAAGACGGTTCAAGAGAATACTGAAAGAATCACCGAGATTAAGAAGAATGCTTCAAAAAATAATCGAGAAATAAGTGCCAGTGAAGCCAAAATCATTCGTGATCTCGCAAAAAATACGACACAAGCTTATGTCGAAACACTTGATGTTTCAGCGAAAGAAAAACAAAAAATTCTTTCTGCCATGACTGGTGATGTAGCAAATGCGACTGAGGAAGAAGCGAAATTATGGTTACAGTCACTCGGTAAGCAAAGACAAGCCGCGCAACAAAATGCAAAAGCTAGTCGCGAAGAAAAAGAGAAGTATTTAGAAGAGCTTGGTTATAATCTTGACGGAGAGTTTGCTCAAAAGTACCTGAAAGCTTGGGATGAGATAAACGCCACTACAACACAAGGTTTTGACCAGCAAATGGCAACTATATTAGAGAAATATCCTGAATTACAAAATGAAGTAGCTCTTGCAAATGGGCAATTGATTAATGGTACAGACAATGCGGCACAAGCATTAATTGAAAGCAATAAACGTATTGTTGAGAACGCAAGAACATTATCATCTGAATTGGCAAAGAATGCTGAGGCAAATGCTGAGAAGATGGCTTGGACTGCTTCTGAAGTAAGTGCATCAGGCAAGAAAGCAGCACAGACATGGAATGACTTAGTCTTTGATGAAAAAACAAGTGAATTAAAATCCAATGTTCGTGAAACAGTCATTGAAGCAACCAAGGATTCAAAAACATGGAATGATTTAAAATTAGTTGTTCACGATGCAGATTTGGATTCAAATGCTAAAAAAGTAATTGGGGAAGCTGCGATTGTCAATGGATACTGGGATGGGATGGCTTGGGAAGATAAACAAGCTATTTTGGAAGATGAATTTAGCCAAACAATGTATAAGGCATTGGATGATTCAGGTAAATGGAATGAGTTAAGCATTGATGCCAAAACCGCGTTGTTATATTCAAATACTCCAGAAACAATGGCTGAAACTATGTTGAATTTAGGGTTGTGGGATGATTATCAACCTGAGATAAAGGATTTAGATGCTAAGAACTATAAATTTCTTACTACTCTGAGCGAGTCAGAAGACAAGTTGAAAAATTGGAATGACTTACCAGACGAAACAAAAGAGCTATATGCTGATAACTACGATTTCTTGACTAAGATTTATGAATCCGAAGATTCGTTTAATCGATGGAATCAACTACCGAACAGCGATAAAAAGTTGTTAGCTGATAATACTGATTTTCTCAATAAGATACTTACCTCTGAATCAAGTTGGAACCAATGGACGGCGCTACCTGAAGCGGAAAAGAAAATTTTAGCAGACAATTCCGACTTAATGACAAAAGTATTTTCTTCTCAAGAATCATATAGTGCGTGGTCAGCGTTGCCGGACAACGTAAAACATATGCTTGGGGATAATGTTGACTTAAAAGCAAAAATTGAGGATGGTACATTATCGCTGGCTGATTACCAAAAAATTGAACCGAAACTTAAACAATTACTTGGTGATGCAAGTGGAGTAAATAGTGCTTCTGCTAGTGGTCAAAACTCTTTAAATATGTTTAATAGAAATAACCCAGCCATGAAAAAATTATTGGGGAATTCATCTAGTGTTAGCAGCGCAACCAAAACAGGTGGAAGTGCGTTGAATATCTATTCGCGAAATAATCCAGCACGAAAATATTTAAAGGCAACGGATAATGCGAGTGGTCCCGCTTCACGAGCGACAGAGGGTGTTCGAGCTTTTAGGCAACAAAGAGACCATACCGTCACATTGACAAGTATTGTTAAAAATGTGACACAATGGATCACTGAAAAGATCTCTGGACATGCCACAGGAACAAATTTCCACAAAGGTGGACACATGATGGTCAATGACCAAAAAGGTCCGCTCTACAAAGAACTAATTGTTGAACCAGACGGCAATGCGTATATTCCAGAAGGTCGGAATGTCATTATTCCTAATGCGAAAAGAGGAACAAAAGTATACACCGCAAGACAAACAAAACAAATGATTCCACAGTATAAAAATGGTGTTGGAGTTCCTAGAGATGCTACATTGATTCGCAATTTGCAGTCTGTTCGCAATAGTGAAAGCACACAAACAATTACTGTTGATAATAGCGATTTAGTGCAATTGATGCGTCAAATGTTGAACGCAATCAGTCGTTTGACGCCAGAAATAAATGTGTATCCACAAAACTGGGATACTAAAAATGATATTCGGCGAACTGCGCAAGAATTGGCTTTATTAACTCAAATCGAAGGGAGAGGAGCATTAGAATGACCTATGGATATTTTGAAATTGACAATCAGAAGTCAAGTGATTTTGATTTGTATATCGATACAGAAATCTCTTTTGCCTCTCCTGAGGTCAAAGGTGAATTTGTCGAAGTAAGTGGCCAAGATGGTGAGCCGTTTTTGACAGATGGTAAGCTGAAAAATGTGCCGAAAAGTTTTCCGGCATACTTGATGCCTACGGAAGTATCTCAGCAGCAACGAGCAACAGATATATCTAATTGGCTTAAAAATAATGTGGGGTGGAAAGAGCTATTCTTTAGCGGAGACAAGGAATATATTTATCAAGCAATTTATACAGCTGAATATGAGGTAGAAGCGAATATTGTTGGATATGGGAAAACTATACTAACGTTTAACGTTAAGCCATACAAATTCCTCAAAACAGGACTAACTGAAGAAGTCTTGGCAACATCGATTACTAACCCTACTAATCGGATTTCACGACCTAAAATCACAATCAAAGGGACCGGCAATATTACGTTACAAATTGGCAAATCAACATACAATCTAAAGGATGTCGATAGCGGAGTGGTTATTGATGTATTGTACGATCAAGTGAAGTCTCTTGATGGTACTCGTCCACAGTGGAACAAGATCACTACTTATCCTTTGCCGGGGATCAATCCTGGCCTTAATAATGTGCTGACTACTGGATCAGTAACTGAGATGAAAATTGTTCCTCGCTGGGAGGTGATTGTGTGACCTATCCAATTTTGTATGAGGCAAACGAAATAGATTTTTTTAGTTTGGGTTTAGGTCCAATCAAAACAGCAACAGAAGCTTTTGTCACAGAAGAAAGAAATGGTACCTTTATTTTTGAAGCTAAAGTGTTAGTTGATGATGAAATCTATCCGTTGTTGCAAGAGAATCGAATTATCAAAGCTGACTCAAGTCCAACGCTAACTGATCAACGGTTCAGAATCAAACGGATTGTACCAAATCATGACGGACAAGCTAAAATCTACGCAGAACACGTTAGCTACTTGAGTCAAGAATTACCAATGAAGCCAGAAGTATTTATCAGTGGAAACGCAAGTGCAGCTTTAAATGCTTGGAAGTTAGCAATTTTAGACAACAATCCATTTATTGTGGACTCGGATATTGATACAAGCAACAAAACGAATTGGCGAATCGACAAAGTGGAAAATCCTCGACAAGCATTAGGTGGCGTGGAAGGTTCTATCTTAGATGTTTGGGGCGGTGAATATCGTTTTGACAACTATCACATTAGTTTGTTAAAGAAGCGTGGAACTACCGCCAACACTATTCTAGCATACGGTCGTAATATTACGGATTTTGAACAGGAACGTAATATCATGACGACTTATACAACAATTTATCCGTATGCTATTTATACGGATGACGATGAAAATGAACAAATAGTTACTATTGATGGATATGTAGTTGATTGCGAGAATATTAATGAATACCCAAACCGTAATGTGTTGCCAGTTGATTTTAGTAATAAATTTGAACATGATGAAGTTCCAACCAAGGTAAAACTAAAACAATTGGCTCAGGATTATATCAAAGATAATGATATTGGTATTCCAAAGACATCAATTAAGGTGTCTTTTTTGGATTTGGCACAGACCGCTGATTATGCTGATATTGCTACATTGGAGACTGTCGAGCTATGCGATGATGTTCGAGTATATTATGAAAAGTTAGGTGTAGACACGACTGCTAAAGTGATCAAAACAAAGTGGAATGTGTTGCGTGATGCCTATGATGAAATAGAAATCGGTGAAAAACGTACTACTTTATCATCGATCATAAATGACACTCAAACATCGATCAAAGAAATAGGAAATCAAATGGATTCAGCAATTACTGCTGCGAATGGAAAGAACATGATTTTCCATGGTCTCTTTGGTAAAAATGGTGAAGGAGAACCAACAGCAACACGTGTCGGGGATATGTGGTACAAACCAAGTGGTGAGGATATTGAATTTTATATTTGGGATGGAACTGTTTGGACATTCATTATGTCTACAGCGAAGTTTGATGAAATCGCTAATAAAGTGAGTGAGGTAGAAAGTGATACAAAACGAGCTGTTGAGAAAGCAAATAATATTCAAATCAATGTTAACCATCTTGTCTCTGATATTTCTGCGATGAATCGGGATATCAGTACAATCAGTTTTAAAGCAAGTGAAGCATATAGTAAGGTACGATCCGTAGAGGGCAAGACTGTTTCAATAGAAAAGTCAGTTGATGGTTTAAAAGGAAGGATCACGACAGTTGAGACTACATCAACAAGTACAACAAAGAAACTCAACGAGTTAGAAATCACAGTAGATGGGCAAAAGCAGACTCTTGCTACTATGCAAACGACAGCTAATAGTGCGTTAAGTAAAGCTAACGTTCTACAAACAACAGTTGATGGTGTAACCCAGACTTTGGCAAGTGTCGAACAATGGCAAAACAATTTTCAAGTTGGTGGTAGAAACTGGGTTAGTGAATCTGAATCTCCAAAATTTAGACCATATCAAGGTGCTTCAATTACTCATTCAATAGTTCAAGTTCCTGAATGGAATGCAAAAAATGCAGTTAGGCATGTTGTTACGGGCGGTACTGGTACAATTTGTGGTACTCTTCCCGGAAATATTATTACTTATGTTAAAAACAATACGAGCTATGTTCACTCTATATATGTTAAGAACAATGGAGACAAACGTATTAGGTTTAGTAATAATTTAGGTAAGACTGATTATGTTGAACCAGGTCAATCTAAACGTATTTCACTGGTAGCTAAACACCTTGAGAATTTAGCAGCAATGCAATTTGTACTATATCGATCCACGAATGCTGACAGCCTGGATTTTACCGTGTGGCGTGCTCAGATTGAAGAAGGAAATCAGTTGACTGACTGGTCTCCAGCACCTGAGGATAAGGCTCAAACAACAAAAGTTAACGAGATTGAAACAACAGTAGACGGCGTCAAAACTACAGTAACTTCTGTAAAAACGACTGCAGACTCAGCTCTCTCAAAAGCTACTCAAACTGAAACAACAGTGAGCGGCTTAAAGACAACTATTTCAAGTGTTCAGACTACAGCAAACTCAGCACTGACAAAAGCTACGCAGCTTGAAACTACTGCCAATGTTATTAGACAGACAGTTACAGAAATTCAAGGAAATATTACGGATATTACAAACAAATTTCCTAATCCAAACTTCAAAAAACAAGAGCCAAAGCCAGCTGTTGAAGGAACAGGAATTCACATAGTTTATGATAGTCAAGGAATGACTATTAATAATAACGGAGGAGCAACAAGAAACAGAGCTTACTGGGGATCACCACCACTTTCCTTAGAAATTGGGAAAACGTACAATATTAAAATGTATGTAAATGTGGGGGTTAACTCTGGGAGGAAACCCATAGAGGTAGGAACGAGTGATGGAGAAAATTTTACGTTCTCTCTTCCTAATACTAATCCTGGATGGATATATGGAACAATTAAATTGACAAGATGGACTGGCTTGTCATTTTGGCTGCCACCAGCAACTACGATTAAGATTCGTCAGTTATATATTTATGAGGCAAATACAAATATTACTTCATCACAGATTACCCAACTATCAGATACAATTAATTTAAAAGTTTCTAAAAATGATGTTGTTAATCAAATCAATATATCTAATGAATCAATATTGATTGCTGGTAATAAGATTCACATTACAGGTCAGACATCAATTGATAATGGAGTGATCAAAACCGCTCAAATTGCGGATCTTTCAGTATCGACAGCTAAAATTGCGAACGCAGCAATTACTGATGCAAAAATTGCGTTTGTCGATGCTGCAAAAATTACAACGGGCTATCTTTCTGCACAACGGATTCAAGCTCGATCAATTACTGCAGATAAATTAGCAGTCAATGCGATTCAAGTTGGTTTTAATAATTATAGCCAGAATTTAAAGATAGATCCTTACACCCTAAGTTTCTTCAATAAAAATCAATTAAGTGGGAAGTTAACCAGTGAAGGAATGGAATTTTGGCATGGAACAAGAAAAATAGGAAGAATAGGTGAAAATTCAAAAATAGGAAATGAAACTATCCGTGGGATTGCAATGAACTTAGATCACGAGGGGGATTATATCTCATGGTCTTATCGAAAAGCTCAAAATGATAGTGCATTTACTTCTATGTTAATGCTTGATCCTCGTGGAAAATTTTCAGGAAAAGCAGGAATTCATATGGATGCAGATGTTCATATGATCAAAGTTAAGCCAGGAATTCCTAGTGCAAGAGAGTTTTTACGATTTGGTGTAGTGAATTATAATAATACCTTTTATTCTGCTCTATTAAACGATAGCGGAAAAAGTGGTGTAATGTTTGGTAGTGGTTATTTGTATCTTCTGCATAATAATGTTGTATTACCTGTGGAAGATATAAGAAATATTGTTCGTGCATTAAAAGGATTGGGCACATTACAACTGCCAACTTCTATTCGTACCTCTGGTCAAGGTAGTGGAACGGTAGCGTCTTTTAAAACAGTAAAATTATAAAAGGAGATAGGAGAATGAAAATTACATTGAAGAATAATGAGTTAGTACCAGCAATCAACTTTTTGGAATCTATCGAATTATCTACAAAAGATAGCCGACACCGAACAAAGTTGATAAAACGTATTCGAGAAGCGCTCATAGAACTTTCTGACGAGGAGAAGTCTTTGATGGAAAAATTCAATTTGCTTGATGAAAACGGTCAACTCAAAGATAGCAAAGAACAAGACATAAAAGATGTAGCTATATTTAATAAGGAACAAGCGATATTACTTAATGAAGAAGTTGTGATTGAGGGAGGGCTGTATGCCCGAAATTTTGATGAAATTCCACGCATTTTAGAGGAGTATGATGGAATGATATCTGGAAAAGATGCCGAGATCTACGATCGTTT